>Ga0105159_1000468_pt1 | contig 11338 bp, 10 predicted proteins | sample LHCtaG_2_FD_89590 | JGI IMG/M metagenome (GOLD analysis project Ga0105159, IMG submission 89590) | Hot spring microbial communities from Little Hot Creek, USA to study Microbial Dark Matter (Phase II) - LHC4sed_replicate | ecosystem: Environmental > Aquatic > Thermal springs > Hot (42-90C) >...
ACCATCTATAGTGCTCACCTTGAGGCCCCTCTCCCGATAATATCTCGCGATTTCCTCCACAACCCTAGCCTTCAACTCATCCGGGCACTCGAATGTCCTTATCGGTATAGATGGATACTTGGGCATCTCATCAACGAGCTTGGAGAGCTTCTTACCCGTCCTCGCAATTATCTCCGCCATCCTGAGGGTCGCGTAAACCGCATCATCAAAGCCCCAAATCTCCGGGAAGTAGAAGTGGTTGCTCTTCTCGCCGCCGATGACCGCGTTCAGCTCCCTGACAGCGTTCAGGATGAAAGCCCTTCCAACTCTCATCTCGACGGGCTCGCACCCCTTCTCGAGAATAATCTCCCTGAGAGCGCTGCTGCTCGACACGTCATAGACAACCTTACCCCGCCTATCCAAGTACTTGACATATATCGCGAGCGTGATGTCCCCCGGGATTATCCTGCCTAGATCATCCACGAAGACAACTCTATCTCCATCACCATCAAATCCAGCCCCAAAGTCCGCTCCCGATTCAACCACGAGCCGCTGTAGATCCTTTAAGGTCTCCTCGGTGGGTTCGGGGAGGTGGCCTGGGAAATGGCCATCAGGCACACCATTTATGCTCACGACCTCTATTCCAAACCTCTCCGCTATCTTGGGGAACGGTATTGCAGCCGCCCCATTAGAGTAGTCCACCGCGATCTTCATGCGGGCATCTATCCTGAACCTCGAGGCCATGAACTCGATATAGGGTGTGAGTATGTCAGCCCTCTCAATCTTCCCCGGCCTCTCACCCTCCCTAAACCTCCTATTGATGATCATGTCCTTCAGCTCCTCCATCCCGGCTCCGGCCGAGAGCGTCGCTCCCCCCGGCTTCACGATCTTAAACCCATTCCACTCGGGCGGATTATGGCTCGCGGTAACCTGGACACCTCCATCAACTTTGAAATAAACCGTCGAGAAGTATAGCATGGGCGTCGAGACCATCCCAACATCCAGCACATCGCATCCAGCTCTGGTCAAGCCCCTCGCCAAGCCCCTCACGAGTACCTCCCCACCTATCCTAACATCCCTGCCAACAACAACCCTACCACGATTACCGAGAAATGTTCCATAGGCTAGGCCGATGAGCTCAGCGACCTCCTCATCCAGATCCTGACCATAAACCCCCCTAATGTCATAAGCCCTAAAGATGTGCGGCTTCACGGAAACCATAATTATCCATTATTAGAGTTGCTCAGCCTCAACTTTAACCCTTTTCAAGGCCGAGTATGGCCAAACCGCGCCAAAATATGCCTTGAACATGATAGGGTGCGCGGGGCTATTCATCACCCCTAATATATCTTTCTCAAGTCCAGAGGCGGGAAAAAGCCCAGAGTAAAGCTAAATTTATGGGCTTGAAAAACACGAATAATTGAGAAAACATGCCCCGTGAAAGAATTGTAGTGGAATCGAAGGTGCGGGAGCTTCTGCCGGAAGGAATACGCCTCGCGTCCGATGCTCTCGACGGACTCGACCAAGCCGTTAGAGAACTGATAAACAAAGCCGTGCAAAGATGCAAGGCAAATGGAAGAAAAACAATAATTAAAGAAGACTTCTAAAACCTCCAAAATTTATTTCCCTCAAGAATGAAAGTGATCCGGATGCCCTAGCCGAGGCAGGCATTTTTCTAAGGCTTTAAAGGAAAAATAAAAAATGTTCAGATCATGCATTATATTTTTTCGGAAATTGCTTTAAAGATCAGGGCTACGGCCATAGCCCCTGGATCCGGATAGCCAAGGGTCTTCTCTCCCAAGTAGCTTGCTTTCCCCTTCTTAGCTATCATCTCCTTGGTAGCTTCTGCGCCTTTTTGAGCAGCTTCAGCAGCTTTTTCAAATGCCTCCTTCAATGAGCCACCGGCTTTCGCAACCGCCTCTAGGGCTTCAATAGCCGGTGCCAATGCATCAACCATGGTCTTATCTCCGGGTTTAGCTCCGCCAAGCTTCATTATCATATCAAGCGATTCTCTAAATGCTTCTGCTAGCTCCATTAGATTAGCCTCCTTTTTACCTTTCAATTTTATTCCAGCCGAGCTAAATAACGCCCCAAATACCGCTCCTGAAGCACCCCCCACAGTAGCAGTAATCGCAAAACCAGCCTTCGTCATTAACTCCCCTAAATCATCACCCTCATAATTACTAATCTGCTGCTTAACATTCGTAAATCCTCTCAGCATTCCAACGCCGAAATCACCATCACCACATGCTCTATCGAGATCTGTTAGATAACCTTCCTTCGATATCATGACGTCTGAAACAGATAACAGTATCTCCTTCATCTTCTTGCAAGAGACTTTTTCTTCAGCCAATCCTCACACCTCTCGATGGAAATAAAAATTGATTGTTTATTTAAGCTTTGACTGAAGCTCTGGACATATCTTAACAATCGGCGTATATGCTGGAGCATCGCAAAGCTCTTTCAATTCATCATCCAACTTTAAGATGCTAATGGTCACGCCAGCCATCTCCTGCGTGGTTAGGAAATTACCAACATCCACATGATGCACCTCCACTCCCATATCAGCTAATATTTGCACAGCTTTTCTCGTAACAATATACAACTCCATTAGAGTGGTGGATCCGCATCCATTAACGAGCACATTCACCTCGTCTCCACTCTTTAATGGAAGATCCTTCAATATCTCATTGATAATTATTTCCGTTACTTCATCTGCGGGCTTGATCTTCGTGAGGAGAACACCTTTCTCTCCATGAGCACCTATCCCGAAATATATTTCATCTTCACCAAGCTCGAAGGTCGGCTTCCCTGTCGCCGGGATTGTACCGGGTGCTAAAGCCACGCCAAATGAACGAACATTTTCCCTGGCTTTTTCAGCTATCCTCTTAACCTCCTTAAAATCTGCACCCCATATCTCTGCTGCCGCACCAGCACACTTATACACGTAAAAGCCCCCAGCTATTCCTCGCCTCTCCGTCTTCCTTTCGGGCGGCGCAGATGAAATATCATCCCAATACGGTATAGTTTCCACCTCAATACCTTCTGCCTGGGCCATCTGAGCAGCCAACCCGAAGTTCATGTTATCACCAGCATAATTGCCATAGATATAGAGTACACCAGCACCGCCATCTATCGCTCTTGTCACTTCTAGGATATTAGGAGGTGTTGGTGCCGCGAAAACTTCTCCATAAACTGCTCCATCACACATGCCATAGCCAACATATCCTATGAATAGCGGCTCATGCCCACTCCCACCACCACTTAAGATCGCGACCTTCCCCTTTACTGGCGCATCTTTTCTAACAACCGCGTGCGTGCCAACTTTTCTCACAACGTAAGAATACGCTTTTACAAAACCCTCAAGCTCTTCCACAGTAACTTTTAATGGATCGTTTATCAATTTCTTGGCTCTTGCCATATTCACCTCACCTGGCAGAAACTTCAAATTTTACGCACAATAACAAGATATAAATCTTTGTTACCAAAAAAGTAGAAAAAGCAGCCAAGAGTGGGTGAGTATTAAGGGTAAGTATTAAATACGAGGAGCTTGAAAATCTTAGCGTGATAAGATTACAGCCGCCCATATTCTTACTGAACCTTAAAGCATACATGTGGGGAAGAGAGGTAGTTGAATTTGCAAAATCTGTGGAGAAAATATCTAAAGAGATCGAGATGAGCTTTATCATCGCCCCTCAAGTAATTGATGTTTACAGAGTAGCTGAGGCAGTTGATCTTCCAGTCTTTTCACCAACTATCGATCCCATATCACCCGGCCGCGGTGTAGGAAAAATTCTGCCCGAGGCGATTAAAGAAGCTGGTGCCTGTGGAGTTTTAATAAATCATTCAGAAAATGAAAGAACATTAAGGGAAATTCGACAATGCATTTTAAAAGCTCATGAGCTCGATTTACTAACTCTTGTATGCGCTGATAGTCCTGAAAGCGCCGCAGCCGTAACCCTACTCGGAGCAGATCTGGTCTTGCCAGAGCCTCCGGAACTTATCGGAACTTTGAGATCTGTTGGAAGAGAAATGTCCAGATTCTTGATAGACTCGGTGAACAAGGTGAAGCAGATAAATTCGAGAACTTTTGTATTAGCTGGCGCCGGGATAGCATCACCAGAAGATGCTGCACAAGTCATACAATTAGGCGCCGATGGACTAGGTGCTTCTAGGATAATTTACGAGGCAAAAGATAGGGTAAAATTTGTTAGGGAAACTGCCTTAGCGATGTTGAGAGAATGGGAAAAAAGGAAATGATGTTATTAATTACTTGAATTCCGTTTCTTCTATTTCCATAACACGCTTAAATCTGTCAGCTCGCGAAGGATCCGGCTCCTCAATGGAAAACCATGCATCTACTATTTCCTTGGCAAGCTCTTCGGTTATGAGCCTGGCGCTGAGGGTTAATGCGTTTGCATTATTTAAAAGTCTAGCAAGTTTAGCCGTCTGAGCGTCAATGCATGGTGCTGCCCAAACTCCCTTAACCTTGTTCGCTACGATAGTTATTCCCGTGCCAGTATAACACATTAATATCGCCGTATCTGCTTCTCCTCGAGCAAGACTTTTTGCCGCCATATATCCAGCATCAGGCCAGGGAACAGGATTTCCATCTTTAAGTGCACCCATTGGTATTATCTCATAGCCCTTGGACCTAACATAATCCACTATGAATCTTGCGACGTCGTAGGGTCTATCTGCCGCGACAATAACTCTTTTAAAGGCCGGCATACAGTAATTGCAAACATCTCCTGGAATTTATATTCTTTTCTCCAAGCATTAACCAAGACTCTAAAATCTTCAGATAAGATGTCAAGCATCTAATTCTCAGCAAGCATTAATGGAAACATTAATAAGTTCGGATGACTTAAACTTTGCTGTGAAAATATGGTAAAATATGGAGTGACCTCATGGATTTGGGTTTATCCGTTTGATCCCAAAATAATCCCAAGAGTTGAGGAAATAGGATTCGATGGAATAGAGATACCTCCTGAAAGACCTGAAATATTTGATGTTAAAAAGACCAAAGATATCTTGTCAACGACGAAGATAAAGTGTTCCTCAATCTGTGCTGTTGTTGGTGAGGATAGGGATTTAACCTCTACAGATAAAGCAATAAGAGAGAGAACGCTATGAAGTATTTAAAATATTGTGTGGATCTCGCTGTAGAACTCGGCACAGACATCGTTGTTGGATGCTGGTATGCCCCTGTAGGAAAAGTTTACTCCGAGGATAAGGAAAAGGCATGGAAATTATCGGTCGAGTCGGCCAAAGAGATCGCTAAATATGCACTAGATCGAGGAATTTACCTAGGAGTAGAACCATTAAATAGATATGAAACCAGCATGATTAACCTCGTCTCCACAGCATTAAAATATGTCGAAGACATCGGGATGGAAAACGTTAAGATTCAATTTGACACATACCACGCCAACATAGAGGAGAAATCATTTAAAGATTCAATAAAGCTGGCAGGGAAATACCTGTTCCATGTACATGCATGTGAAAACGATAGAGGTACGCCTGGTAGTGGGCATATTCCATGGAAAGAAATCGCAGAGGCTCTTAAAGATATAGGATACAATCGCTGGCTTGTAATCGAGAGCTTCCAACCTGAAACAAAGGAGATAGCGAGGGCGGCCTCAATCTGGAGACCACTTGAAACAAACACCGAGCTAATTGCTATCAATGGGTTAAAGTTTTTGAGGTCGCTATTTGGATAAGACAAAAATATTCCAACCAACTTTTGTTTTATTCTAGACAAACACATCATAACTTATATAATGTAACCTAAATAATGATATTTACTTGTACCTCAAAAAGTTATGTAAAAATATAAGATGAAATAAGGAGCGTTTTACATTGCGAGTCTTTGCCAGTAGTAGACGTTGCTCGTCAACGCAATCCTAATTCAATTAATTTTCTTTTTAATAATTCTATTCCACTGCATCCCCATTGATATTCGATCCTCGCCGTATCCTCTATAGTCTTTATAAACGGAACCCATTGTTCAAGTATTAGAGTCATATCTTTTTTGTTACTTGCGATCAATTTATTTAGTAACCAATCAATATCCAAGCATCCCTCTCCTAATTTCGCACCATATATTTGAAAACCACACAAATTATCAAACCTCTTAACTAGATAATCCTTCACATGCACTTCAATTGCGTATGGCAACATATTCTCAACTACCTGAGAAAGCGGTTCAGGTACGGCTAGTTGATTTGCTGTATCAATTAGAAGTCTAAGACAATCACTATTGATTGACTCCGCTAATTTCCTTAGGAAAGATGTCGGAGTGTATTCAGCGTTTTCGAGAAGCAAAATTATATTTTCTCTTTCAAAGTCTCGGATTACATTCCTAATTACTTCTTCAACTTTATTGAAACCTTCTTTCACATCTTCAGGTTTAACGTATGTTCTAAGAACTTTAGATCCTAACATTTTAGCTATTTCTATGTATTTCCTAAGCCAATCAGGATCTATGCCCTCAGTTCCAGCCTGTATTTCAATTTTCTTCTTTTTAGCTTGCTCATACAGCTCGATAAGCTGCTCCTTATTATACTGGTGAAGAGGTGTATTCTGACCAATTTGGATACAATCTAGCCCGTATTTTTCTGCTATATTCAATAGATCATTAAAAGTGAAAGGATTTTTAAGCTTTGGATAGTTGGGAAATCCAAAGCACCATGGAAACGTCCACGTACTTATTCCTAACCTCATAGTGGTTCATGCTTAGAGGCTATATTTTAACTTTACCATCTCATTTAAAAATCAGGACTTTTTCCAAGATTAATCGTTGAAAATCCACTATTCTTGAATGGACTTAAAACATCAAAAAATATGTTGAAGAAAGAATTTATACGAGACCATAAAAGCATTAGACTATTACAGTCTTTATTCCTAACAACTTACATGCCTGGGCTATTGGTTCTACATAGTCTCCATATATCACACTTGCATGGTGGACAAAACCTTCTTCAATCAATGTTCTATATACTTTATCTAAATCATTAATTCTTATCCAAACTACGCTGCCATGGAATGGTACGTTTTCGTCCAGAGCTTCACCCTTTGTAATGAACATTTTGAACTCTCCGTCATATTCGACCAACCGGCATATTGTTACTATACCAGGCTTAAGCCTAGATTCGGCAGTCCCCCAGCACCCTTCAGCGCTTATTATTCTTCCAAATAACCAATGACATGTTAGCACAGGTATACTTGGAACATATGATAATACTGGTGGCGCATTGCCACAATGCTGAGATAAGAAGACATTTCTATCTTTGGGGTGCCTTATTGTCCAATCCGTAAAGTGTGGAAGTGAGGTCTTCATAGTCGCTGCATACTGAACTATCATTGTAAGAACGCCATAAACATCCACTTCACAAGCAGACATTACTCCTTGTTGAGTTAGTCTTCCCATTATGAAACAGGGACTAGCTCCATAATACCTTTGGAGTTCTGTCCAGCATCTAACACCTACGCCATCAAGTCTATGTTCTTTAGCAAGCTTTCTAAGAGCAATATCGAGCTTAGCAATCTTAAGTAATGATTTCTTTGGCACTTTAGAAATGTCAGCCATTTTTTCCATATCCTTTATTGTATTACTAACTTCAGGATCATCATCCGCAATTCCACTAGCCATTTCTACAAGCTCTAGTAATGATATGTGAACTACTCTCTGTTTAAACCGTTTTGCCATGATGGCTTCATTAAAAGCACATACCTCGAAGGTATTAGGTCTTGGGCCAATTATCCCAACTCTGGCGCCAATAAACTCTTTAACGATAGCTGTAACTCTTGCGAAATTGTCAACAGCCTTTTTAAAATCATCTTCTTCTGGGAAAAATTCTCCCAAAAAGATAAAGTTAATTCCCCTCCTATGTAATGCTGCTGCTAGAGGCAGTGTTCCGCAGAAAGAATCAGACCTTCTTACACCACCAGGTAATGGTTCTGGCTCTTTTGTCGCGAAAATTGCTATAGGGTAACCCTTAAACTCCTCAGCTATCCTAGCGCCAGCTACTTCATCTCCATAAGTCATTGTTCCTAATATTATACCATCAATTTGTTCTTGCTTAAACAATTTAATGATTTCCTCAGCATCACTTTCTTGACTTACTAATCCTCTGTGGGTTATAGTTTCATCCGGGTAAACTAATTGAATTGTGTCCAGTTTTGAAAGCTCATTTATAGTTCTCTTTCTTAGTTCACTAGCCCAATTTTCGTCAAAGAATGGTCTATGCAGGGGGACGAAGCCTATTTTCACACGATATATCATGATGTACGCGTTGTAATTCTGCTATTTTAGTTTTACCATCCATTAAAACTAGAGTTTTTTCAGATTATTTGGAAAATTTCGATACTTATAAGCCTAAGATCCACCAAATGTTAAGTCAAATGCTTTTGCTTTCTGATGTGTGACGTAACCATTGTCGCAAAAAGTTTTCACATACTTTTGAAAACCTATGAAAAATAAGTAGGAAAATAATATAATCAAGTTAAAGAGATAGTCTTGGAAAGAAACAAATAAACAGGTGCATCGCAAGTTTTTACCAGTAATGGAGGTTGTTGTCGTGTATGTAATTGTAGATCCTTTTTGCTGTTTTTTCCATTCCGAATGCTTTTAGGTACAGAAGTGCGTCAACGTATGCTTTTGCTCTTATGACGTTTTTAGTCTCATCACCTATTTTATCAAATTCTGTGAAGAATTCTTTTAAGGCAAATTTTGAATTTTCGGCAAATATTTCAGCTTCAGAGGCGCCTTCCTTCTTATACTTGTCTATAACCCATTTATGGATTCTTTTGTATAGTTCCGGCTCGAATATCCTTAACACGTCATATACTAGGAGCATCCAATGTGTTCCGACATTTGCTTTGTTTATTGGCCCTTTTGGGAATTTTTCAGCTATTAGGTATAGTGGTGTTCCTGTAACTCCGTGCTGTGCTATTCTAGTTAGATAGCCGTTGTCCCATAATGCTTGGGCTATCTCAATTGTCCGCTGAACATTTATCCCGAGCTGTGGTATTATATTTCCCTCTGCGTCCACCGAGATGCCGTGCTTTGAGCCGTTATTTATCGCGAGCCAGTGAAGATCGACGCCGTTCTCCTTCATGCTCTTCACGTAGTATAAGGCCTCCTCGACCGTCGTTAACTCTGTCTTGCCTATCTCGCCAACCTCGCCCTCCCTGCCGTAGTTCCTATGTCCTATCAGCTCATCCAAGTACTTGAACATCTCTGTGTCGACCTCAACCACCCGCTTAAGCTGCTCAGGCACGGTATCCTTGGTCACGTCAAAGAGGTATGAGGCGTCTATGGCGAAGCTCGTGAATCCAGCCTCAACCCTGGCGGCAAGCTCCTGCTTAATGTTCTCGATCTCTTCATCAGTTCCTTTTCTGATGGTCACATGATCGGCGTGGAGGACATAGCCGTACCAGCCGACATTTTCCGCGGCTTTTCTTACGCGCTCGGCAAAGGCTTTCGGGGTTAGGCCTGTGTACCCTCCCTTTAAATTCATCTCAGAAAGAGCGAGTTCTAGTATAACTACGTTCTCGGTGTCCTTGGCCGCTTTTAGGATACCTTCTATTACCTCGATGGTGACTCTTGTATTCGCCGCCAAAATGATCTCTCTTGGCGGTATTAGAGCTTCGAATAGGATATTCCCCGGGATGGGGGGCTTAGGTTCTTCAAAGAAGGCTATATGTGGGGCTTTCACCTAGACCACCACCTCCATTAAGTAGTATGTCTTTTCCGGTAATTTAAGATTACATATAGGAAAGAAATAAATATCACGGATTTCTACCGAAAAACATTATTCCAGAAGAAACGATAATTGCTATTGACACGCTATTCTAAGAACTATCAGCCTGTTTTTCTCTATATGCTGTAATACTCCTTAGGGGCATGGTTTAGCCAGATTTTCTTAACCTTCTCCACCTCCTTTGCGATGCTCTCGTTGCGCATCTCCTCGGCGCGCTTCTCATTTGATTGGAGGATGAATTCTAGGAGATTCGAGCCCGTTATCTCATGGAGTATCCGGGTGTTGGGTATTAGGCAGTGCCCCCCTATGAAGTCCGGGTAGTAAACCGGCCTATCACGAAGCACCTCATGAACCTCGGAGATGAATTCGGCGACGACGCCGATATCCGCCCTGAACATCCTCGCAATTCTATGGGCCTCCTGCCAGCATGCTATCATCGCGGCCCTATAGACCGTTTCCCAGAGCTTCGCCAGCTCGAGAGACTCGGGGTCCGGGGCAACCCTCACCCTAAACCCAGCATGTTCGAGATGATTTTTAGCTGATTCTAGCGCTTTTCCATCCACTGCCGAAACCCATTTGGTCCAGAATCTTAAATGTTCTTTTAGGTTGGGATGCCTCCCCCTCACCGGGGAGTAAGCTATCTGGGCAGAGGTTCTGAATTGAATAAGCCTAGTCGTGCCTGGTGCAACAGTCGAATGTATAATCACCGTCTTAGCTCCAAGATCATCTGCATATTCAACCACAGATTTAACAAACTCACCCAATTTCCTGAATGGATAGGCGATATGTATGACCTCGACATTTCTAGGAATGCTCTCTAACTGATCGATACAAATCTCTGAGTTGGAATCGTAGCCGTAGACTTCTGGAAAGGCCTTTTTTAGGATCTCATAAATCAGCCTGCCAACCTCACCTAACCCGATTACAACGATGCCTTGAGACATTTCCAGACCTCCAATGCTCCTGTGCCGATTATGGATATCAAGGAGTAAAGGCCGGATATTAACTTCATTCCTAAGCCTTTGATATAATGTGTTCATGCTTTCTTCATATCTTTTATATTGGCTGGGCAGTGAGGTGCGAATGTCTCAATTTGTATCCCCTTTTCGACCATGGCTGCTGCAGGCGTGATTCCTCCAGCCATGGAGATCCCGACCCTATCTAGAGACACGGGGATCCCTAGAACAGGCTCATTTGGCCTCCCGATCTTTAGGATCCCGCTCCATCCCTTCCTCACTAGCTTGTCAATTATCTCGAGGGTTTTTTCCTCAGCCTCCGCAGGTATCTCCCTCATATTGGCTGGAACCATCCCCGAGCCAGTCTTTAGAATATTCAGTATAGATGTAGCCCGCTTATAGACGAATATCTCGAGGGGATGTATTGTTGTGTGTTCGTAGTCTAGGACGTCCACGAAGCGTATGGGCTTTCTTCCCAGGAATTGGACGAGGCCGCCGTATTTCAGGAATATGGGTATGCCATTTTTAATCAAGACGCCATCTATGGTTAGGTTGCAAATTGTGAGTAGTGCAATCTTGCCCTCGGGCGCTCTGACGCCCCTATTCTCCTCATTCTCCTCGATTATCATGTAGTAG
>Ga0105159_1000469_pt1 | contig 11282 bp, 9 predicted proteins | sample LHCtaG_2_FD_89590 | JGI IMG/M metagenome (GOLD analysis project Ga0105159, IMG submission 89590) | Hot spring microbial communities from Little Hot Creek, USA to study Microbial Dark Matter (Phase II) - LHC4sed_replicate | ecosystem: Environmental > Aquatic > Thermal springs > Hot (42-90C) >...
ACGTAGGAGCCTCCCGCTATAATGTTATCAGCTGCTCCCTTTATCGCTTCAACGAGATAATCCGGATTATGGCCTAAGTAAGCTGTCGTTATCACAGTCATGAAATCCATATATCTCTTCCCATCGACATCTTCCACGTAAATACCTTTCGCTCTTTTTACTAAGATCCTATGCGTCTTAAATAAGTTCGTCATGAGGGATGAATCCAGCCTCCTCAACATGTCCTCCTGCATCAGCTAGTGAGAGCTCAACAAAATATAAACTTCCATTGCCCATCGTACTTAAGAGGGTCCAGGGAGCTAGGGGAGAAATAGTTATAACTTCAACTTGAACGACCTCAGGAATTGAGGGGGGCTCGATGATGGAAGGTGATGACAGCGATGCTCAAAGATCGGAGGAGAAAGTTCCAGGTATTCAGGGACTCTATGTTCTCACTGAGCTTCGATATGGCTGGGCTTGTAGCCGGAGGCCTCCTAGAAAGTTTTTCCAGTCTCGCTTTGAGGACCGGTTGGAGCATAGCCCTCTATCCCATAGTGCTCACGGGCAGGGGAGCTCTGAATGGGATCGAGGCAGCTAGGATAAGCACGGGCCTCCACCTGGGGACGGTGAAACCTACCTTCAGGGGGAACACTAAGTATTATTACTCGATATTGGCATCGATGGTGACGCTCTCCCTCTTAATGAGCCTCCTCATGGGATCCCTGGCCTTCATATTCTCCGGCGCTACTCTTGAGGAGTTCCCCATCATCCTATCTACAGCTATATCCTCGCAGTCTATAGCTATGATGTTGATAGTGCCCGCTACATCATTAGCTGGCCACGAATCTTTCAAGAGAGGCCTAGATCCTGATGCAGTAGTTTATCCGATATCATCTACGGTAGCTGATATATGGGCTACTACCTCCTACATCATAGCCCTAACTATAGCTTTCGGCCCCTCGTTCCTCAATCATATTATAGCTTCAGCCACAGTTATATTCACCCTCTTGATGGTAGCGATCTTCTCGAGGGAGGAGGAGTTCAGGAGGACCCTCAGGGAGTCTTTCCCGACGGTAGCTTCAGTGACCCTCATATCCAGCATCTCAGGGTTCTCCCTCTCCTCAGCTAGGGAGAGGATAGAGGATACCCCCGGGATCCTGACGATATATCCAGCGATAATAGATACCTTAGGTGATTGCGGCGCTATATTCGGATCTACTTCGACTACTAGCTTATTCACCGGTTTGATGAGGCCATCTTTTAGTGAGATCTCATCTAGAATCTATGAGTTAGCTCAGATATGGGTTGCGGGCTTCATATACTACTTCTTATACGCTATCCTAGGTTTCTCCGTTGGAGGGAACTTCAACTCATTCGCGATACCTCTATTAGTTTACTTGATCCTCTTCCCCCTCATATCTATATTCACGTTCTCTCTAGCGATACTAGCGTTCAAGAAGGGGCTCAATCCAGATAACTTCATAATACCTCTGGAGACCACGATGACAGATACTATCACGACAGTAATGCTAGCAGCTATTCTCTCTATCTAGATCCCTGAGCAGCCCCCATCTCCTCTCACATCCGCGCAACCTATCCTCAATCCATCATACCTCAAGCAAGTCAGAGCAGCTACACCGAGCCTAGATGGGTAGCTCCTGATATCCACTCTTATGTCTCTCCCCATCCTCAAATCTTTTCCGATCTCCAGCCCTTCCTCAACGACTAGAACCCCCTTTTGAGGGATCGAAATAAGCCCTAGGAAAATCTAGAGCTTCCCTCAGATCCATACCGAATTTGAATAAGTTCGTAGAGAGCCACCAGTGTATCTGAGGCCTATAGTGGCCACCCGACGTCCCTATGACATACCAGTCATCATCTAATTCGAAGATAAGCGAGGATAGAGTATGAAGGGTTCTCTTTCCCGGCTCAAGCCTATTTGCATGATCTTCTCTCAGTGAGAAGCTTGATGCCCTACAGTTGAGCGTTATCTGATAGTTGGGCTCGGTTATTCCGGAGCCGAAGGCATAGAATATGCTCTGAATTCCCGATACTATCATTCCATCCCCATCTATCACGCTGAAGAAAGTAGTATCCCCATCATCCATACTCCCCGGAGCTCCACCCTCGAGGATAGAATGAAGCAGCTCCTCAACACTCACTCTCATGAACTTGGGATCCGTCAAATATCTGTCCCTCACGCTGTAAGCTCTCTCCGATATCTCGATGAGCTTCCTCAACCTGCTCCAAGATCTGGGGCTACCTAACTCCTCAGTGAGCATCATCATGTGTAGAGTCGTTATCCCCTGAGTAGGAGGGGGCATCTCATAAGCGAGACCTCCCCATATACTTGCTGATATCGGGCTCCCCTCTCCAGCCCTGTATTTGGAGAGGTCCTCCATCGAGAGCAAGCCTCCCCTCTCCCTGACATAATTAACGATCTTCTGAGCTATTTCTCCCTCATAAAATTCCCTTGGATCTTCTGAGATTATTTTGAGGGCTTTCGCAAGCCCTTTAAAAGTATGTCTGGATCCGGGAGCCCCTATAGTGAGGTAAATTGAGGAGGATCCTTCATCAGATGATAAGAGCTCTCTGTTCAATTTAACTGCTTCAGAAAGGCTTTTGCTGACTGGGAATCCATTTTCAGCGAGTTTCACAACTCTAGAGACTAGGGAATCCATTCCATGCTTCCGTAGAGCTTCCACATGAGGTGGAGGGCATCTAAGTAACCCGGTACCGTTATGGATAGGGGCCCTCTCCCCGGCATCTCATCGAAGCCCCTCCTAAATAGCTCATCCCTACTCAACTCAGAAGGAGAGGGACCGGAGCCATCTATGAACTTTATCTCCTCACCTCTCTTTATCAGAGCGAAGAAATCACCTCCCAATCCGCTGAGGTGGGGCAGGAGAGTTGAGAGAGCTAGGGAGGCTACTACAGAAGCATCTACAGCATTTCCCCCATCCCTCAGGACTTCAGCCGCCATAGTAGATGCTAGATAATGTTCGGAGGCGATGACGCTATTATAGGTCATGAAGGGGTGCATTGAAAATAGGGGGGTGATAATTGAAAAAATTCATGCATTCACTTCTTTGGGGGGTCCTTCATGAGGCTTTTAACTAACTTGAGAGCGTTCTCTATATCGCTTATTTTAACCAGAGCTTGAGGTGAGTGTATATACCTAGCTGGGACTGAGATCACGCCGACAGCTACGCCTTCCCCACTCAAGCTTATGGGCGTAGCATCCGTGCTGCTCACTGGTGAGAGTTGGAGTTGATATGGGATCCCTAGCTCCTCAGCTCTAGCTATCATCGATTCCAAGAGCCATCCCTTGACTATAAATCCTCTATCCATCACTCTTATCGCTGGCCCCTTCCCCAATTGAGTTATGTAATTATGCTCCTGAACTTCAGGTACATCTGAGGCTATAGTACCCTCCAAGACGAAAGCCAGATCCGGTTTCACTCTATTAGCTGCCACTTGAGCGCCTCTGAGCCCTCTCTCCTCCTCACAAGTGAAAACAGCATATATCTTTTCGCTGGGCTCCACGCTCTTCAATGCTTCAGTTAGTAGGAAGCAACCCACTCTATCGTCCATCGCCTTCCCGATGACAGATCCCGTCTCAAGTTGATATATGAAGGGGGAATCGAAAGTTATCAGAGTGCCCGGCCTTATCCCTAGGCTTCTAACTTCCTCCCCGCTGGAAGCTCCCACATCCACGTAAAGATCATCTATCTTCGGGATCCTCTCCTCACCCATATGAGCTGGGAGAGAGCCCACGATTCCCCTTAGCTTAACCCTCCCGTGCACCACTACCCTCTGGGCGACGAGTTGCGATGGACTGAGGCCTCCCAGAGCGACCACTCTTAGGAAGCCCCTCTCATCTATATGCCTCACCATCATAGCTACTTCATCCATATGAGCTGCGAAAATTACTTTCCTCCCGCTCCCCTTGACAGCGTACAAGTTCCCAAACCCATCCTCGTGGAGCTCATCTACCTTACCCTCCAGCTCCCCCTTTATGATCTCCCTGACCTCATCCTCAAAACCAGGTGGACCTGATGCCAAAGAAAGCCTCTCCAGTAACTTCAAATCCATGAGATCACCTCAGATGAGGGTGAGCAGGCCTCCATCTATAGGGATGAGGGCTCCTGATATATAAGATGCTCTCTCACTGCACAAAAATGCTATTAGATCTCCGACTTCCTCAGGCTTACCGAACCTCCTCATAGGTATCTCTTTAGATGCTTCCTCCTCCATCTCCTCAAGCGTAATACCTAGTTCCTCAGCTCTGACAGCTAATAGCTCCCTCTGACGCTCCGTCATTATCCTACCGGGCATTATCCCATTCACAGTGACTTCAGGGGCCAACTCCCTCGATAATACTTTTATTAAGCCTGCTAAACCCGTCCTAATGACTGAGGATAGAGGTATATTCATGTTCACTTCCCTCACAGCTGTTGATGTTATAAGGACTATCCTCCCCCATCCCCTCTCCTTCATCCTATAACCGAAGAGCTTTGATAACCTCACGGAGCTCATAACGAGTAAATCGAACGCTTCATACCAATCCCTATCATCCAGATCCCTGAATCTAGCTATCCTAGGCCCTCCATAGCTGATAACTAGTATATCAGCTCCTCCGAGCTCCTCTGCTCTCTCATAGAGCTTAGATATTTCCTCAGCTCTCTTCAGATCTGAGACCTGGAAGTGAACCTCTCCATATCTTGAAAGCTCCTCAGCAGCTCTCTTAAGTTTTTCCTCACTTCTAGAGGATATGAGAACTCTAGACCCTTCCTTCAAGAGCGATATGGCGGATGCTTTCCCCATTCCAGAGCTAGCTCCCGTTACCACAGCTAACTTACCTCTTATGCCTAAATCCATAAGTTAAGCTAACGCCTCTTCCCTAAAAGCTTTTTCAGGATGATCGCTGCTATGAATATTGTTGAGAGTGATGAGATCACTGTGAACCTCGAGTTATAACATCGATAGGTCGCGATGGGCTTCCCGTAATTCAGGACTGTGACCTCGTAGAATGGGAGGAAACCTGTATCTACGATAGCTCTAGTCCCATTGTAGATCCTGCCTTGAACGCTCATCCCTATCTCCCCCTCTCCTCTCACCTCAACTAAGCCATCAGGTGAGAGATTAACCTTCAAGCCGCTCAAATTCACATCCCTCTCTACCTCAAGACCGTTAAAATCTCTAAGCTTCAATTTGAAGCTCCCAGAACTTCCTACAGGTATGAAGGATCTCCTCGAGACTTCCACGATCCCGGAGCTACCATTGAGCTCATAGTTCAGCTCTCCCTTTACCCATCCTGGTATGTCCCAACTCAGCAGTATCCCATAACTCTTCCCCTCCACCCTCAGTTTAGCTAGATCCGCGAATATGTGGAGCGTACCGTTCGAATCCAGTGAGGCCATTATACCATCGGAGGAGGATATCGAGTAACTAGGGACCTCTATCCTCTGAAGCACTCTCCCGCTCTTGGAATCGAGTATAGCTATTTCCTTCCCCTGTAGGGCCACGAAGATTAGCCCATCTGCTGAACTCAGTTTCAAAGGTATGCAGCAGCTACATAACTTATTGGTCCACGCTACCCCCCTCTCGTTGAACGCGAAGACTTCACAATCCTTCGTCGCTACGCACAATATATTATCAGCTAGATCCACATCGAATATCTGGGTGTTCAAACTCACTTTGAGGGATATCCCATCCTTAGATAGGAGCATCGCATTATCTCCATCAACTACCGCTAGGAAATTCCCATCACTCGACCACTTCGCAATTCTAGGCTTTAAATTGAATTTAATCTCATGCCCATCTATCCTCAGTGTGAGGCCGTCCTTTAGTATGACGTAACGCTCCTCAGAGTGAGGAATGAAGGAGCAGCCCTCACATCTAGCGACTTCTCTCAGCTCTGGTAGCTTCAAGAGGCTTCCACCGCATTGTATGAAGATATCCCTCCCATCTAGGAGCTTGCAATCGCTCATATTGAGGGGCTTCCCCATCAAAAGGAGCCCCTCATTCTGAATAGCGATTAGATCGTTGTTAAATGCGAAGGCTCTCGCGTTCATATCTAGTCTCGATATCTCGAAGTATGGAAGGGCTTGAGATTCAATTATGGGCAGGAGGATCAGTAAGAGGATGAGCTTCGCGACACGCATCCCTCTCACTCATCGTAAAAGTTTTTAAACTTATCTTCACTCCCGCTCATGTGAGAGGAATGAGGAGCTCAGTCTTGCTGATCCTCTTACTCATTAACTTCGCGCCTCTTCTAGCTGAGAAAGCTCCTAGAGTTGCTATAATAAGCAATAAGGCGGATGAGCCTACAGCTATGTTCTTAGGTGGTCTATTGAGCGAATCAAACGTCCCCTTCGACATATTAGGGCCCAAAGATTTTCAGAGGGCTTTAGAGAGCTACGATGTCATAATATTGTTAGGAGGCCCAAAGGCTTACGATGGGATCGGAGAGATCTCCTCAAATTATATACCTCCTGAAAACGCTACTAATTTGATAAATGAGCCCAGGACCTTCCTAATTTCTATATATAAAGGTGGGAGGGACATAATAGTTATAGCGGGCCATACGAGGCAGGAGACGAGGGAAGCGGTCCCTTACTTCTTCAAGGATCCGATAAGGGTCACTAGGCTCTGGGGATGGGCTGGTTATCCGGCTGACTTCAAGGACGGGAGTTACGCTATATACTATGTGGAGAGGTGGTTCTACGATAATGAATCCATGAGATTTTACTCAGTTCCCTGGGGATCAGAAGTTATAAAAGCGAATAAAGTCGTCTTGAATGGCACTAGCTTCTTCAACGTCACTTATAAATCGAGTTACATATACTTAGGGGTTAACTACACATCAATCAATTATTACATAGTGGATGAGCTCAATAGACCTAAGAAGTGCGTCTTCGTCCAGTTGATGAATGGGGAAATTTCGAGTAAAGTGGAGAGATGCCCTAGCGTTGATAGTGGCTTAGGAGGGACTCAAGTGTATGTGACGTTCAAGATGGAGGATTATGGGAATAGGACTTCTTTTGATATAGCTGGAAATCCAGTTAGGAGGAGCAGGATCTACCAAATTGGTGATAAAAATATTAGAGCAGTACTCGTGATAAAGTACGCGATGAGATATCCTGACTGGGAACCTCTGGCACCGTTCCAGCTGCTATATGTGAACCCATCCATACCCTTCGGGGGGAGGGTCATCGAAGTTAATAATAAGTTCTTGGAGGGGGTGCCAGTTACGGATACTGTGCTTAAGCTCTATCAGTACAAGCCCTGAGGTGGGATCATGCAAGTTGAAGTCTTGAGGATGAAGTTATCCGATCTCATCTGCCTCACGAAACCTAAGCAGACTTTCCTCCTCCTCTTGACATCGATATTCACTTATTTAGGCGCTGGAGGTATCAGGCCCGACATCCTCCTAATTTTAACGGCTGCTATGCTCCTCTCCATATCCGGCACTACTTCAGTCAACATGGCTTTAGATGCTGATATAGATGCCATGATGCCCAGGACTAAGAATAGGCCCGTTCCATCAGGCAGAGTCTCTATTATTGAAGCTCTCTCATTCGGCCTCTTCCTCTTCATCATCGGGCTCAGCCTCTCCTACCTCATAAACCCCTGGACGGCTTTCGCCACATTCCTAGGGATGGCATTCGATATACTCGTCTACACGATGTGGATGAAGAGGCGCAGCCCTCTATCCATAATCTTCGGGGGGGTAGCTGGAGCCGCTCCTTCCTTAGCTGGATGGACTGCCGCTAGAGGGTCCATAGAGCTTCAAGCCATCATGATAGCTCTCATCACTATCCTCTGGATCCCCTCCCACATATGGTACATCTCCATCTACTACCTGGACGATTACGCGGCAGCTAAAGTCCCCATGGCTCCCCTAGTCTGGGGTATCGAGAGGACCTCTAAGCTCATAGTGACCTCTAACATATTTATGGTAATACTTGAGGTGCTCCTCTTTATCATGGGTCCCTTAGGACCAGTATTCTTAGCTCTCTCCTTACCGATAACGCTGAGGTTCCTCATACACTCGATGAGTTATGCGAGGAGCCCGAGCAGGGAGGGGGCGAGGAAAATGTACAAAGTGGCGAGCCCCGTCGAGGGAATTATCTTCCTTGCCATAGCGTTAGATGGAATACTTAGGCCCCTTTTGGGTTCATGAGGCTTTAGCTATTTGAAATGCGGTATGATTGGGGGCTCTGAAGCCGCTGATGAGATGCCCCTAGCCCTCCCTAAACTTTTAATAATTTTAGCCTCAGAGCCAAGCGATGAAGCTAGAGGGCATTTACCTCCCTTTGGGCGCTTGCTTAATATCCATGCTAGTCATCAGCTTCCTCCTCGACTTAGGCGTATATGAGATCCCGCTGCTAGCTATACCTTTGCTCTCGCTCCTCTTCCTCCTCTCCGATCGAGCTCTCGAAATTAAGGTCCCGAGAGTGGAGCTCTTATTAGCATTAATACCTCAGGCATTCTTACTACTCTCCGTCCTCTCCCAACCTCCACTTAACGCGATCTCCTGCATGATCTTCTTATTCTTAATGTTCCTGCCAATCTCCCCCTTAATCTCCAGCGATCTCTGGGAAGCCCTGAGCTTATCCGCAGCTATAGGGGGTCTCTTCATCTCCCTCCTCTTCACCATAAATCTCGTGTATAGGATCCCAATATTTGAAATAATATTCATAATTTCTGCATCCATGAGTATAATTTCTATATATTTATCCCTTAAGAGGAAAAATTTTAGAAAAATTGAGTTCAAGTTAGATGGTTACCATGCTTTGATCTCGATACTCTCAGCATTCTTCCTCCTCGAGCTCTCCTTAGCTTACCCTAATATATTCAGATACACTACCAATGACCTCCTTTACCATCAAGATCAAGCGTGGTACCTCGCGAACTCACCATCTAATTACAGTGCTTGGAATTACTTAGGATACAACTCCCTCTTAGGGGCTGTTTACCTGATAACTAAGGCAGATGCTTTCAGCTTGATGCTCACTGTGGTACCGATAAACCTCTTCTCATTCCTAATCGTGGCTTCATCATTCTCTAAGCTGGAGTGGAGGAAGGAATCTATATTTGCGTGGTCCCTCTTGACGGGCTTAGGTTGGATAGCTGCCCTCAAATTCGGGACGGATTATAACGGGTTGGATAAAGCTAATGAGGCATCTTACAGATCGCTCATATGGAGCCAGCCTATATTCTTCTGGGGGCTCCCCCTAACTTTAGCTATAGCCCTGCTGGCTTTCCTCCTCTACTCAGATATATTCATTGAGGGGAGGAGGAAGGTCCCCATAATATTCCTCCTGAGCACTCTCACATTCCTCGTCCACTTAGCTGAATCCCTCCTATTCGTAGCTTACCTCTCCTTAGCCTCCTTAATATTCGGGAAGAGGAGGGAATCCTCCATAGCAGTCCTCCTCTCTGGAGCATCAGTTTACCTCCTCTTCTCATTAATTCACGGACCCCCATCCATCCACGGGGGACAGGGCCTCTACTTACTGGCTTCCCCGATCCCACTCCTCCTGAACGAGCTCAGGAGGGTCATGAGAGTTGAGAGGTTAATAGAGTTAGTGAGCTCCAAACGTAACGCGATAATCTCAATACTGATGGCGATCTTCACATCTGGCCTTATCATATGGATCTCACACTTAGGGGAGATCAGGGTCAGTGAGATATACTACATAGGACAGGTCCCCTGGTTCTTCTACCCAGCTCTCCTAGGGATCTCCGGTCTCTTGAGCATAACATCCCTGAAGCTCTTGCGTGAGCCCCTCCATAATTACGCTCTCTTCGCGCTCACTTGCTTGATCTTAGGTAGGTTGATAACCTTAGTTAAGATATCGGGCTTCACGCTAAATTACTGGGAGTACAGGTTCCCCATTTACGCCTTATTGGGAATATCAGTTCTATCCTCACCGATAATAAAAATCTTGATTAAGAGAAGGGATTCAAAGCTCTACGCTTTAATACTAGCTTTAATACTCTTCTCTGGATTCTCATCTACAGCTTTAAGCGTCCAGAGATGGAACCAGCTGAATATAACTGCCTCAGGCTCAATCCTTCCAGCTGACTTCGATTTCGCTGTGAAGTTTAAGCGTGAAGATGATAGCCCAATGCTCCTTCTCTCCTATTACTCCAGTACTGTCTCCTCTCTGATGCATAAAAGTGGTATGAGGCAATTGGCCCCTTGGATCTCTGAGGGGCCTGAGGTCCCCCTCATCACTCTCTACGAGTTAGTCGGGAGGGGGAATATATCTGTCCTAACTACGATGGGGGATGTAGCCATCCTGAGCGGGGAGAACTCCACTTATAACTATTTATTCATGTTCTTAGGGCCTATACTATCTGCTCCTTCCGTAGAGAGGATAGAGATAGGGAAACCACCGATTCCAGATGCAAAGCTCCCCATAGTAATACCGTCCGACGTTTACTTCAGGAGGAGGAGCTTAATAGCATATGAGTTGATGAGGAAGGATCTCCCATTCCATACTATCTACTTGAGCGATGACCCGAGGGCTCCCTCGGGGATTTACATAGGGCCCAGCTCATCGAATCAGAGCATTGAGGAGGAGCTACCTAAGGATAAAGGGGACTTGAGGTGGCTCTACTTGAGGGGTGACTTCTCATCAGCTGAAGATGGGATAAGGGTTAGGGGATCTAGGAACCTAGCCATAACTACTTATGAGTTAGATAAAGGAGTTTTTAAGCTCAAGATCTGCGGGGAAGGCGGTTACGTTGGTATTATTTACGATTTCAAGAACTTCGCGAACTACAGGATCTTCCAGTTCTATCTGGATAGCGGTACTGCTGTGAATAGGATAATTAAGGGGAGGAACGTATCATCAGGACCCTTCCTCAGCTTCCCATTGAGTTGGGAGTGCAATGAGTTGGAGCTGAGGTTAGGTAAGGAGCTCGAGGCTGTAGTTAATGGGAGGACCATGAAGCTCCCGAATATCGAGAAGTTAGGAGTACTGGGGTTCGAGACTGGGAACTTCACTGGTGTGATAAGCGGTTATGTAACAGGTTACCACAGCTTAGAATGGAAACTTAAGAATGGATCTGTGCTCATAGGGGTATCAGGAGGAGGAATAGATATCAAAGAATGGGTTGATAGGGGCTTGAGGAACCTTTCGGATTCTAAGAGATCCTTCCCTGGATTGAAACTCGATCTAAAGTCTGAAGATCGAGAGGTACCGAAGATAGAGGCTGTGATTACTGGATTGGAGGCTTCAGGGAGGATTAGAGTGGTAGGTAGGCCTATCTCATTAATTGAGAGA
>Ga0105159_1000472_pt1 | contig 11246 bp, 10 predicted proteins | sample LHCtaG_2_FD_89590 | JGI IMG/M metagenome (GOLD analysis project Ga0105159, IMG submission 89590) | Hot spring microbial communities from Little Hot Creek, USA to study Microbial Dark Matter (Phase II) - LHC4sed_replicate | ecosystem: Environmental > Aquatic > Thermal springs > Hot (42-90C) >...
GGTCTCACAGCATTATTGAACAGTTCGCTACTAATATACCTTTACAACATGAAATTAGAACTAATAGAGGTATCTATGCTGAGCTTAAAAATGTATGGTTTAAATATCCGGGTGGTAATTACGTATTGAGAAACGTGAATATGACTATTGAGAAAGGTGTTCTCACAGCTATAACCGGGCCTAATGGCTCTGGTAAAACCACACTACTCAAGTTAGCTTCGGGGATTCTAAAACCAAGTAGAGGTGTTATTACGAGAAGAGGTTCAGCTATTTACATCCCTGAAAACCCACTATTATATTTCACAAAGCCAACACCGAGAGAAGAGCTGCTATTAGCGTCTAGAAGTGATGAGTTCAGAGCACTAGATATAGCAGAATATTTTAGTATTAAAAGTGTTCTAGATCAGCCGCTAGCTAAATTAAGTAGTGGTGAGAGGAAACGTGTAGCCTTAGCTTCAGCTTACTTATCTGGTTTTGATGCATACTTTGTAGACGAGCCTACAGGAGGATTAGATTACGAGTCAGCTATGGTAGTTCTTAGTGGATTAAGAGAGCTGGCGGAGAGGGGTAAAGCTGTAGTTATAGCTACGCATGATGAGAGAGCTGTGAAGAGTTCAGATCTGCTTGTAGAGCTGAGAGCTTAGAGGCGTATACCTATGGGCTTATTTAACTGGCTTTTAAGTGTAATATACAAGTCTATGTTTCTTACAGGTGATAGTGGGCTTAGAAGAGCCCATGTGATGTCCAAGGTACTCTTTACTATTAGTTTAGTATTTGTTTATACACTTTACTCTGAGAAATCCCCCATTATACTACCAGTACTAGTAGTGCTTGGTTTAATTCACGCTGGTATTGAGTGGGTCATAGCAATACTCACACTTGCAGGGCTTGCTGGATTATACTTAGCCGGCTCAGCATACTTGCTCTCATTAACAGGGCTCTACACTATGATACCACTACAAGTATTCATAATAGCTCTTAGAGCTATGGCAATAGCTATATCTATAATGCTAGTCTTTAACACTATTTCACCAATTGAGCTCTATAACACTCTCTACTTACTTGGTGCTAAGTACTTCTCATCATATACACTACTACTCTGGAGACTCATACCACTAGGACTTAGAAACTTCATAGATTCTCTCACTGTAGGATATTTGAAGAAGGAGAAAACTATTAAGAGACTTCCATCAGCAACAGCTAGTATTATTGAAGCAGGCTGGTTTATTGAAGAGTATTCTTACTGGAGGCTAAGAGTAAAATCAAAAACACAGATACCATTAGCAAGAACAACACTACACACATTAATATTACTCATATCATCACTTATAGTATTACTGCTAATTAAAATCTTATAGTAATTTCCTACTCGAAAGGCTCATAAAAGAACTTTTCTATTTAATACATATTTAATGTGAAAGACTAGATATCATAGACATAGTGACACAGGCATTAATATCATTAATAATACTAAATGTAAATATCCTCGTATTAGAGCTGCTAATTTACTACAACCTATTAAAACACATAGAGAATTACACGGTGAAATATAGTGTAGAATACTGAGTTGTTAATGTAGTGAGTGTCTTATATACCTGTAAAAGGGTTTATCTCGTACTGGAGAAGACTTGGTGTAGTTGCTGTTGAAGTGGAGACAGCTATACTGTACCTTTTAACGTCTCTTAAAGATTACAGAGCTCTCTCGTTTCTACTAGCTAGTAATAGTCTTGTAATAGAAACAGTATATTCAACAATAAGTGAGCTTAGAGAACGCGTTATTAGAGTAGCTAAGCTCTATTCAAAGCCTTAGTATCATTTAAAATTTAATAACAATTTTAATGTCTTCTCCACGCAGAGCTTTATCTAGAGCTTCAAGGCTCTTTTCAATACCACTAAACACAGTAGTTACTAGTGGCTTTACAACACCGCTCTTTACTAGTTCAATAGCTCTCTTAAACTCTCTAAAACCACCACACCTAGTACCCACTACTCTTAACTCTTTAACTACAGCCCTAGTTAAATCAACTGTAAAGGTCTCGCCAGGTGTGGATTTCAAGTGTATTACTCCACGAGGTCTTGTAATAGTTATAGCTGTGTTTAATGCTCCTGGATCACCACTAGCTTCAAATACCACGTCAAATCCAAGACCCTCTAATGTATTTCTAGATACATAGTCTCCTAGTTCATCTTCAAATACTACTTGAACATCTAGATTAGTAAAATAATGAGCTTTCTTACTTCCACGCCTAGCTACAACTACAGGGTCTACACCGCTAGCTTTAAGCACTTGTACTATTAAGTGAGCTAAGTTACCAGTGCCTATAACAGCAACTCTAGAGAGCGGTGAAACTGGGTATTGCTCAAGAGCATTGAGAACAGCTGCTAATGGCTCAATTTGTGTTGCTATAACAGGATCTAAACCCTCTACATCATGTAAAGCTGTGAGTGGAGCTGTAAAGTACTCTGCAAAACCACCATTAAAATTTATACCAAGAGTTTTCCTGTAAGGGCAGTGAGTGTAGAGTCCAAGTTTACAGTAGTAGCATGCACCACAAGGAAAGTTTATTTCGCTAGTAACTACTCTACGTTCAAGCACATTACTACTCACAACTACTCCTACAACTTCATGTCCAGGTATAAGTGGCTTTTTAAATAGTGGATAACGCCCTGTGTAGAAGGCTTTATCAGTACCACAAATACCAACAGCTAGTGTTTTAATTAAAACCCAACCAGTTGGAGAAGTAGGTATTTCTACCTCAGTAATACTAGCAGTGTGAGGAGCGTAAAGTACTAGTGCTTTCACGTAAAATCACCATTTCTAATTGATGTTTATATTGTTTTTATATTATGTATTAAGTGTAGTGTAAAAGTAGTCTGCTAGTTGAGTATGGTGGTGATTTTGAGAGAGTATTGTTTAACTATATTTTGCTCTCTGTGATCCTTATAATATCCATGTTCCCTCTAAGTATTGAAACTATGATTAGAAATGATTTATTTACTGTAAACCCTATACCAGGTCTCCCTACTGATTTTATTAGAGGTGTTGATCTCTAGGAGGTACCGTGTATTCTTAAGTTAGGTGGAAAAACTATGATGATGCACTACTAATATTACCTGGTTGGGGCATATCACTACTAGTAGATGGTGAACTTTCAGCTCTCTACACATCTCATGGAGAGGTATATATTGTAGACAAAGACTTTAATATACCTGCTAATTTAGAGGGTAACTATGTAGAAGTCTCTATGCCTAGGGTGATACTAGTAGACTAGGAGAATATTATTAATTGGGGAATTATTGTAGTTGTCACAAACTGGGCTGGTGAAAATCCTGATAGAATAAGGGCTTTTACACCTGGTGGCGGTGAATGGCTTGTTGATGCTACTAAATATGCTACTGGCCCATCTATAAAAGCTAAAATATCTTCTGGTGTACTCGTAGATGTTATATTAAAAGTACTAGACTTAGCTGTGTATTCTGATGAATACTATCAAGGCATTACAAGTGGATTATAATTGGATTACAATATGATTGGCTCTTAGGCTTTGATTCTGCGAGAAGAAAGTGTGCTCTAACACTACCATTAGTAATCTCAGTTCTCACAGCTACAACTACAGCTATAACCACTACTACCACGACTATTACTGAAACAATTACAGTAACTAGTAGAGAGATTCTAGTTGAATTAGACTGGATTAGAACATTAGCACTCTCAATTATAACACTCATTATAGGCATACTACTAGGCTGGCTCCTACTAGCTAGAAAACTTAAATAACAATTAACAAATTTCTCGGCTTATAGTTTAGTACTATCAGCAACTCTAATTTCCATGAACACATACATTACATTGTAAAATACACATAAAATTAAACTAATACATTTAAACTCTAGAAGTACTAGAAGTATAAGTAGTATATAGGTGTGATAAATGTCTAAAGAAGCTATATCTAAAACTAGCGCTATAGTCATTGCAGTACTAGTACTAATAGCTGTAATTGCAGCAGTGGTATTTCTCACAAGACCCCCATCAGCTCCTCCTACACTTACTCCAACACCCACACCAACGCCTACTCCAAAACCTACACCTACCCCAACACCGGTCCAACACCATTACTGACACCATCGCCACCAGTTGAAAATGTAATCACTATTGCCCGGCATTACATTGAGGGTTACACCAGCGTTTAAAGACTTTGTAGAGAAGGCTAAGAAAGGTGAGGTTAAAGTTACAATATATTTTGGTTATGCACTTGCACCTGAAGAGAGACCAGCATTTTACACCGTTATTGATATGTTTAAACGTGAATATCCAGGTGTAGATGTGGGAGTTATAGAATATGCTGCTATGGGTGTTATGCAAAGTGCTGTATCAGCTACAGCAGCATTACCTAAGGAGCAGAGAGCTGCTTTTATAGGACAAGCACCTGATGTCTTTACATGGGCTCATGACTGGATCGGCTGGATGGCTGATCTAGGCTACCTTATAGCTCTTGAAGATTATATTGGTGAAGATGCTATTGATGATATCTCTAAGCACATACTACCAGTAGCAATGTCAGCTGTTACTTATAAGTTAAAGACTTATGGTCACCATATGCTGGAGAAGCACTAGCATTATTTGTTAATACTAAGTTAATATCTAAACCACCAACAACATTTAATGAATTAAAATCTATAATGGAGCAGTTTTATAATCCAGCTGAGGGTAAATATGGTATTTCAGGACAAGTAGCTGGAATGTACCACTTGAACGCTTGGATTACAGCTTTTGGAGGATTCTTCTACGATGAGGTAACTAAACAATTAGGTATTAACTCAACTAATACTAAGGAGGGTTTAAAGTTCTTTATTAAATATGTCTTGCGATACATGGATGTGTCAGATCTAGGTCACGACTATCAGAGAAGGCTGTTTGCCGAGAGTAGAGCATCAATATACATATCTGGACCTTGGGATGTCTCATTTGTTATAAGGAATATTGGATTAGAGAACTTTATAGTAATACCATACCCTAAGGTTGATGATAGAGTACCTAGACCTTGGAGTGGATTTAGAAATCTCTACTTCTCAGTAATGGCTGAGGCTGGCGGTGTGGAGAGAACTTATGCAAGTATACTTTTCATCCTCTACACAGCACTCTCAGATGAAGCATTACTAAAGCTTGTAAGGGAAAACGGCTATGTACCAGTTAAAATGAGTGTATCTGAGTATGTTAAAACACACATTAATGAACACTTAATATATAAAGTAGTTCTTGGCTTCTATGAGCAAGTCTTAGCTACTGTTCCAATGCCTAAAGATGCTGCAATGCAGAAAGTGTGGGGTGCAGACACTTATATTCAAGCTATACTCCAAGAATACTCATCTGCGCTGGGAAAGGGGCTTAGTGTTAGTGAAGCTGTAGAGAGAGCTGTAGCTGTAGTTGATGAACAATTAGATAATGCACAAGCAAAAATATTAAGCAGTATAGGTGGCTAAGTAGGAGGTTTAAAATGACTAGAAAACCCCCTACTCGAAAAGTTCTTTTTCCAACTAAAGTAGCCCTTCTCCTCGTCTTACCAAGTCTTGCACTCTACTTGTTCTTTAATATATGGCCCATGCTTTTCTCTATTGGTGTGGCTTTTACAGACGCTACAAGATACAATATTCTCCCTAGCCCCGAGAAAATACAAGATCTTAGAAACTCTATTGCATGTGCAGAGTACTTAAAGACGTCAACTCAACATAGAGAAAACGCACTAGCTATAGTTAGAAACCTTGATGAGACATTTAATATTGTTAAAGAGAGTTTTAGGGGAATTAAGGGAATCCTTGATACTGGTAGGGCCCGAGATGAGATCACACCTTATGCTCTTAACTTAACTACAGCGTCACGTATTATTAAGAGAGTTAGAGGTCGTATTGGTGAAGTATTTAATTGTGTTATGTTTGGATACCCAACGACACTAGAGCTTATACCTAAGGGAATACTTGAAGATCTAGACTCGCTCTTAACAGTAATTTCTAGAGTTGCAGGTAGCTATCTATACCTTGAACATCACATACTCTACAAGGATGTAGTAGATGGTTTAAACTTAACAGTTAAGCTTAGAGAATTTTTCTACAAGCTAGAAGTAGATTATGAAGGTTACATGGACAAATACATTGAGAGTGCTGTGAAAGAGCTAGATAAACTTGGATTGAAATTTATAGGTGTGGGGAATTTCCAGAGGCTCTCCACAGATCCTCGATTTTACAACTCACTATATAAAACACTACTATTTGTAGCTACTAGTGTACCATTAAAAGTCTCTGTTGGTGTTCTCCTAGCACTTCTCTACTCTACACCGTTAATATATGGTAAGAGAGCGTTGAGAACACTACTATTAGTACCGTGGGCCATGCCCTTCCTCCTCTCAGCTATAACGTGGAAATTCCTACTACTACCAAATGGACAATTAGGTGGAGCACTAGGTATTAATATAAATGTTAATGAGTGGCATGCGTTCTTATCATATAATTTCTTTGAGGCGTGGCTAGCATATCCCTTTATAATGACTGTTACTCAAGGTGCTCTTAGTGGGCTTTCAAGAGATGTAATTGAAGCTGCTTTAGTTGATGGTGCTAGTCTCCGTGAAAGGCTCTTTAAAGTAGTTTTTCCACTCATAGCTAAGCCTGTAACACTAGCATCTATTTTGACAACAGGGGCATCTCTACAAGCATTTTTAGTACCATTAGTTATAAATGGTGCTGGGCCTGTTGGAGAGATCAATGTTCCAGTTATTGGTAGTACTACTGGTTATAAAAATGAAATGTTAATAGTGTTTGGCTATAATAGGATCATGATTGACTGGGAATATGGTTATGCTGCTTCAATGTACCTTATAGTAGTCCTCATAATACTTATCTATGTATCACTGTGGTTCACACTATCTAGGAAAATGAGGTGAAAACTGTGACTGTGAAAACACCTCTACTTATATTTAAAATTGCTGTGACGATAATAGGTATTTTTATTGCTACATCACTTGCATATCCACTAATCTATGTTGTAGCTCAGTCACTACTAGCTAAGGAGATCATATTAACAGATCTAGTGCAGCTTTTAGAATATGGTGTTACACTTGAGACTTTTAGTAGAGTTCTAAGAGATCCAGAATTCTACGATGCACTTAAAAACACGTTAACAGTAGCTTTTATTACTATTCTACTAGCAATTGGAGTTGTAATACCAGCAGCCTACGGCTTCTCTAGGTTTAGTTTTAAAGGGAGGGATACACTGCTTTACATATATCTCATTGTAAGTCAGGCTGGTGGAGGACTAGGCATTATAGCTATATTAGCACTTTACATATTTATGTTGAGGCTTGCAGCTTACAGTATTAGCCTATTTCATCTCTTAGTACTACCATTTATATACGTCTCGGGGATGGTGCTGTTTCAAACATGGCTTATGAAGAGCTACTTTGATCAGTTGCCAAGAGAACTCGACGAGGCAGCTTTTATTGATGGTGCTAGCTGGTTTGACACTATATTTAAAATTACACTACCAGCTTCAAGGGCAGCTTTTATTATAATAGCACTTTTCGCCTTTATGGGTGCTTGGGGCGAGTTCATAGTAGCTGACATAATGCAAATTAACACTCTAGGTAGATATATTTATAGAACAGGTGTAGCTGGACAAGCCGGCTTAATGAACCCTGCTACATATGCTGCTGCTTCATTAGTCTTTGCTGTACCCATAGTAGTTCTCTTTACACTATCACAGAAGTATATTGGAGAAGCATATAGACGTGGAATAGTTAAGGGTTAGTAAGTTTAAAAACTACTTCTTCAAACCTGTGTACATAGTATGGTTCTAACTCCACATTCTCAATTACAGCTCTACTTGAAGTGATCACTACTAAGATTGAGACATCGTTCCCACCGCTCTCTACGAGATCATCGAACACGTAGAGACTTTTAATCGGTGAGTCATCACTCAGTCTACCTAAAAACTCCCCATTAAAGAACACAATAGCTCTAAAACCTCCACCACGAATAGCTAATCTTAATGGACCCTTACTCAAATTAGGCTTAGTGATTGTGAAGCGTAATTTAACCCAGTAAACCCTGCCTACAGAGTTCTCAAATACAAGTGGTAGTACACTTTTACTCCACATATCCAGATCACTCTTCTTAAACCACTTTTCAACAAGGCCCCTTACACCCTCTTGAACTAAAATCTTATAGTGTGGTTTTTTACTGTAAACTCTTAGAACAGGATCTACTTGACCCCACTCAATTAGTAAAGCTAACCTGTTTACTCCAGGTTTCAAGTACTCCGTTATATCTAATGGTGCTATGTAAGGACCTATGTAATTATTATTTACAAAGACAAGAACTCTATTATAGTAGTTACTAGGGTAATCAACACCGAAATCAAGAATAAATTTACCATTAATGCTCTCTAAGTAGAGGTCTTTAATGTAGAGTCCAGCGCCCTCAATAGACTTTACTCTAATACCACTTATAGAATCAGCTGCTTTGAGTAGCTTAAAGACCTCTACAGGGTTCTCTATAAAATCTCCTAAGCTGAAACTGCTCGAATATGGTGGCTTATAATCTACTCTAACCCACTCATTTAAATACATTACTACTGCTTGGTCTACATAGAGTCCTCCAACTAATCCACAAGGAACGTAGAGAACACCATCATTTGAGTGACCAGTACACTCAACTAGCACTTTAAACTCTCTCAGCTCTTTCTCAACAACACCTTCAATGTAGTTGTAACTTGGAGAGGCTGAAACACCTTCTCCTAGCAGGACTCCATAGTCTTGAACACCTAGTAGAGCTATACGTGAATAAGGCTTTAACGGCTCTTCAAGCTGTAATTTATACACGTAGAATCCTACTCCAGGATAACCAGCCTCTTCTAGATTTAATCCTGGCTCTAAATATCTATACTCGTAGTCAACACTATCCTCTCTTACATATAAATCCCTAAGCACTACTCTATACTCTTCTCGTTCATTACAAAGCTCTTGCGGCACTGTAACCTCGTAAACTCCGCGAGTAATTTCTTCAACCATTAGTTTTCTACCAGACACACTAATACTTTCCATGTTCAGCGGGCTTACTATTACTAGTGATCCACAGCTCTCCTCATCAAGCTCCATATTTACAATTAGAGTATTATTACTACGCATTACCTCTCCAATATAGTATACATTTGAAATTATGAGTAATGGTGGGGTTATATCATCAATAAGCCAAGTTTTCTGAGCTCTCTCCACAGTGGTGAAAAGCAAGTAGAGCTTCTCACTCTCAGACTCTAAGACAACAATACTATCCACGTAACCGTGTTCAACATTAATCTTTACCGTGTTCTCGCTAGCAGATACAGTGGCATTCCTATTATAAGTTACTCTGAAAGGTCTCATAGCACTTATAAAAGTCTCTGTCACCTCACCAATATAAGCATGAAATACTAATACTTTAAAGTCATCATAATCTATTTTTAGAAGAGGCTCAGCTGTAGTGTAATTTACTCTGAAAACACCACTCACACTGTAGTCTATTAGTATTAGTTTTGCACTTTTCGGATGTACTCTAATACTATGATCTAAAGGTATAACAGTGTTATTTAAAAGTACTTTCTGGTAGCAGGGGCTATCATTAAGATTTCTAAGTACAACTATAGCACCTCTCTCAAAACCCCTAATAAGCAGGTCACTACAAGTGTGGAGAGGTCTGATTTCAACTCTCCTCTCACTACTAGATAAGAGATGCGAAAATGTCTTAGTAAACAAGTAGATTTTCTTAATAGCATAATATCTCTCTGAGAGCTCACCCCACTCTCTAATAGCTGCTTCGTAGTCATATGATGTTGTTACGTATTTTCCAGTATAGTAGCCTGGATTTGTGCCACCGTGAAACATATATATGTTCATGTTTACTAATCCATGTGCAAGTGCGGTTTTTAATAATAGCTCAGTCCATTGTGCTGGAAAACTCAGTCTATTTGTTGGTGTATAACCATGTTTAAGTGTTGTAAACCATCCTCCTTCAAGCTCCATGATCATTTTGAAGAGCCCTGGTTGACTAGACATATACTTTTTCAGCTCTTCGTCAAATCCCACTACATTCCACACTACAGGATACTCATCTATAGTGTTAACTATGTCTTCAACATACCAGTTCATGTTAGTTACTACTAGTGCGTTCCTAACGCACTTCTCAGCTTCTTCTTTAAGTGTCTTAATGTACTCTACAAAACCCCAGAAATACTCATTTTCGACTTGAAGTATTGGTATATAGCCTCTCTCAGCGTACTCTGCAAGAATAGGCATTACATGTCTATACCACTTTAAAGCGTGCTTTATGTATAATGAGTCTAGAGATCTCAGCTTCTTGATCCTAGCATAGATCCACCAGGGGTGACCCCCGCCCTCCCACTCAGCGCAAATATAGGGGCCCGGTCTCACAGTGATTTTTAAACTAAGAGTAGTAGCTATGTCTAAGAACCCCCTTAACCTCCTACTAAATACACTTGCAACATGCCACTCTCTAGTTTTATCTTCAAAATCTACTACTTCCTCACATGGCATGTGCCAGTTCCACGGTATGTATGTAGAGATGCAGTTAGCACCTGCACGTTTCAATTTTAATAGTCTATCTCTCCACAGTTTTCTCGGCACGCGAAAGTAGTGTATTTCACCACAGAGTAGTGGTGTAATAGTCATGAGTTATCCCTTCTGGCCTCCTCCCCGTCCTGAAGGGCGGGGGTTCACCGCCCCTAGGGCTGGGAGGTTTGGGATTACATTTCCCCGCTTTGGGATTTAATCCCGGGCCGGGCCTCCGGCCCATTACCCCTATCACTCTCGGGACTCGGGGTTATGAACCACCAAATACTAACTAGGAACCAAGCTGCTTATAAGCTTTCCCCATCATCCCCGCCCTTAAGGGGGCGAGGCTTTCAGTTGTAACTATGTATTTGCATGGTTAAGTTAAAACTAGTAGTGTGTATTAATGTTTAATGGTGTTGTAAACTATGCCTATACCCTACATTGTGAGATTTATTTCTACTAGGTCTGGTGTTGGTAAGACTAGAATTGCTAGTTTTCTCCTCAGGGAGTTAAAGGCTCGTGGTTACAGAGTAGGTGTTGTGAAACACGCTGTTAGTTCGGTGAGCTTAGAGGAGAAAGACTCTAAGAGGTATATTGAGAGTGGTGCCGACATTGTAGTTGTATCATCTAGTGGGCTAGTAGTAATTTACGTGA
>Ga0105159_1000474_pt1 | contig 11230 bp, 8 predicted proteins | sample LHCtaG_2_FD_89590 | JGI IMG/M metagenome (GOLD analysis project Ga0105159, IMG submission 89590) | Hot spring microbial communities from Little Hot Creek, USA to study Microbial Dark Matter (Phase II) - LHC4sed_replicate | ecosystem: Environmental > Aquatic > Thermal springs > Hot (42-90C) >...
AAAATGACCCTGATGAAGAGCGGAACCTTCATGGTGACCCGTCGGTGAAATCGGTGCAAGATGAACTGACCGAGATGCTGCGGGAGTGGCAAAGGAAAGTAAACGACACATTCGCAAACAGGTAAAAATGTATCGTGTCTTGCCCTCTTGTAAGCCGATAAAAGCAGCGAGGCTAAGTTTGAACCCGCAAGTTCTCGTTTCTCGCTCCCTTCCTGTCGCGATGCTTTAAACTTTTTGCATGGTGTGAGCGAGTGGCTTGAGAAACGCGTTCGCTAAGGAACCTTTGGGACGAAGGAGGGAACAAGGATGAGAGCAATTGTGGTCGGCTTGGCTTTGGTTGTGATTTTGACGGTTGGCTTCTTTCTGGGCGTGATGGCGCAACTGGGCTATGAGGACACGCCTTTTCTGCCGAGTCAAAAATGGCGCGTCCACGACAGTAAGCGTCCTCAGCCGCCTGTAGTGACACCTCCTTCAATTCCGGGCAATCCCCCATCTGACGCCGTCATCCTCTTTGACGGCAAAGATTTGTCAAAATGGCAAAGCACATGGACAAGCGGTCCTGCTCGGTGGAAAGTTGAAAACGGCTACATGGAAATCGCTCCGGGAACGGGTGACATTCAAACTGTTGATGAGTTCGGTGATTGCCAACTGCACATTGAGTGGATGATTCCTGAGGATGTCAAGGGTAGCGGGCAAGGGAGAGGCAACAGTGGCATATTCCTCATGGGGCGTTACGAGATTCAGGTGCTTGATTCCTACGAGAACCAAACTTACGCTGACGGGATGGCTGCTGCCGTTTACGGACAATATCCGCCACTTGTCAACGCTTGCCGAAAGCCCGGGGAATGGCAAACCTACGACATCATTTGGATTGCGCCTCGTTTTGAGAGCGAAAAATTGGTTCGTCCGGGCTACCTAACACTCATTCACAACGGTGTCGTCGTTCACTATCACACACCTGTCATGGGCTTAACTCGTCACCGCCGGTTCCCGACCTACCAACCTCACCCACCGGTTGGTCCGCTTCGGATTCAAGATCACGGTTTTCGCGTCAGGTTCCGCAACATCTGGTATCGCCCTCTAAAAGGTTACGATGGCGAACCCGAATGGCGTGATTTGACTTTCCTTTTGTTCCCTGATTTACCACGCCCTCAAAGCAGTGCAAAATAAGCCAGCGAAAAAGGAGGCGATGGACGATGGCGAAGTATGGCTATGATGACACCCCTTTCCTGCCCAACACGAAGTGGCGGGTGCATGACAGCAATCGCCCGCAACCACCTGTGATTTGGTCTGGATGGTTCAGCACTCAAGAAGCGCCTGGCGAACCACCTTCCGACGCTATCATCCTCTTTGACGGCAAAGATTTATCAAAATGGGTCAGCGTCAAGGACGGAGGTCCTGCTAAGTGGAAGGTTGAGAATGGTTACATGGAGGTTGTGCCGAGGACGGGCGATATCCGAACCATTGAGGAGTTCGGTGATTGTCAACTTCACATTGAATGGGCTGCGCCCGCTGAAGTTCGCGGTGAAGGGCAAGGGCGAGGCAACAGTGGTGTCTTCCTTATGGGACGCTACGAAATCCAAGTCCTTGACTGCTACGAAAACCCGACTTATGCCGATGGAACTACCGCTGCCATTTACGGTCAATATCCGCCACTTGTCAATGCCTGTCGCAAGCCGGGCGAATGGCAGGTTTATGACATCATTTGGCTTGCTCCGAGGTTTGACGAGAATGGCAATCTCATCCGACCCGCATATGTGACTGTCTTCCACAACGGTGTCGTCGTTCACTATCACACTCCACTGTTCGGTCCGACCACTCACCGAGCGACTTTGCCTTACCAACCTCATCCACCAGTTGGACCTTTGAGGCTTCAAGATCACGGTGACCCTGTGCGATACCGCAACATTTGGTATCGCCCGCTGAGAGGCTATGATGGTGAATCTGAGTGGCGTGATTGGACGCCCATCGTTATGGCACCGCGTGGTTAACGGGCACGGCGTAGGGGCGGGCAAATTTAGGGCTCGCCCCTTCCAATTTTCCTATCCCTTCGTTTTTGCGGGAGAGACAGGAAATGGCAACGCTCGCTGAATCATTTCGTGAACCGCTAAAAATCTTCTCGCCCATTCCAACTTGGTGGTGGAGCGGCGAACCTGTCGTGAAAGAACGGTTGAGGTGGCAAATGGAACAGTTGGTAGAGGCGGGTGTTTTCAATGTCCTCGTCATGAACCTCGCCCCCACCAGTCCATTTTTCGGAAGCGACCCAGACGAACCTGCTTTCCTGTCAGAGGCTTGGTGGGATTGTTTTGAATTCGTGCTCCAACAAGCAGAACAGTTGGGCATGTTAGTTTGGTTCTACGACCAATTGGGCTTTTCAGGCGCCCGACTGCAAGACAAACTCCTTTTCGCCCACCCCGAGTTTCGCAGCGCTGAAATTCGCTGGGTTTCAGAAACTGTCAAGGGAGGAAGTAGCGTCACAATCTCCCCACCACCGAACAGCATTCTCCTCGCCGTTCATGCTTTGTCGCAAGATGGCAATTTCAAATGCCTCGCTATCTTCTACGAAGGTTCCCCATCCCCGTTTCAATGGAGGGCGCCGTCAGGTGATTGGCAAGTTATGCTCTTTTACGCTCTCCCGTCAAAATTTGACTACCTTAATCCCGCAGCGTGCCGAGCGCTTTTTGAACTCGTTCACGGCGAATTTGAACGACGGGTCAGTCGTTATTTCGGCAAGGTTTTGGTCGGCAGTTTCCAAGACGAACTGCCCATGCTTCCCAAATGGACATGGAAGTTCCCTGAAAAGTTTCGCAAGCAAAAGGGCTACGAAATCCGCGAGTGGCTACCTGCGCTTTTCTTCCCGACAAACGATGAAGGGCGCAAGGTTCGGTGCGACGCCATAGAAGTGCTGACGGAGTTGGCAGAAGAAGCATTTTTCCGACCGCTATTTGAATGGCACGAAAAGCATGGACTTATTTTGGGCTGCGATCAGATGGTTCGCAATGCTGACCCCATTGACGGTCAACGCTGGTATCTTGACTACTTCAAGGTCATGCGTTGGTTTTCTGCGCCCGGACAAGACCACAGCGGCGATTACAAACCCCACGACGCTATAGCCCAACTTTATCGGCGGAAGCGAGTTTGGCTTGAAGGTTTTTTCAACAGCGGTTGGGGTCACTGCCTTGACGATCTGGCACAATGGGTTCATCGTTGGTATCTTCGCGGTTCCAACCTTTACAACCCACATGCCGTTTACTACAGCACGAAAGGCTCGTGGTGGGAATGGGCACCACCCAGCACTTGCTGGCGTCAACCTTACTGGCGTCACTATCGCCAATTCGCCGACCACATTTCTCGGCTCAGTTTCCTGTTGAGTCAAGGTCAGCATGTTTGTCCGCTGGCAGTCCTCTACCCCACAACAACCATTCAAGCCCACATGGGTTTGGGTGAACCCGACGAGATTGCCCTTTCATGCCAGCAAGTTTACTGGGACTTGGTCGGCAACCCAAACTGGTGGCGCCCGAGATTGGGCGTTCTGGAAAAAACTGGAAGGGATTTCACTGTCGTGGACGAAGACAGCATCGCACAAGGGAAAGTTCAACGGGGGACTTTAATCGTCGGAAGTTACCGGCTGAAAGTCGTTATCCTGCCTGGAGTCGCTGCTTTGAAAGCGAAAACTTTTGACCGATTGCTCTCTTTGGCAAAATCTGGCGGAACAGTCATCGCTGTCGGCAGAGTGCCGTCGCTGATTTTGGGAAAGACGGCAGAAGAGATCGCAACGGCAGTCAAATCGCTCTTTGGAGTTGAGCCAACGGGAGAACAGCCTGAACGCTCGGAAGTTAAATTCCCGTCCGGCGGTAGCGGAATTTTCGTCAAGGGCACTGCGGAAATTTCCAAAATCCTTGACGAAAGGTTGCCACGCATCGTTGAGGGTGTGCCGTATCGTCATTTCCGCATCGGGCGCGAGGATTTCTTCTTCGCCGTCCACCCACAAGTTGTGTCAAACCCTCGTCCCATTGAGGGCGCAAAGTTAGGGCCAATTGCCATCACTGCAAAGTTTGCATCAAAGGGCAACCCTCACCTTTGGGACACGGTGACGGGCGAGGTAAAGCCGTTGCCAGCAAAAATAACCGAGGAAGGCACTGAAGTGCCTTTGGACTTCTCGCACGCAAGCGGCTTGGTCATTTCCATGCGACGAGGGAAACTTGTTGAGCCGAAACCCACCCACGAGGAAGTTGCCCTGCTATTGGATGGGCTTTGGGACATCTCTTACTTGCCCACCATTGACAATCGTTGGGGCGATTTTGATTTGCCTGCATCGGAAACTTTCCCCGTTCAAGTTAGGCGTTTTCGCTTTCGCGCTGAATTGGAGGATGAAGATGGGTTGACCCTTGGTTGGCATCGTCCTGAATTTGACGACAGTGGTTGGGGGCAGCGAACTTACTCGTTCGGAACTTACCTGCTCAAGCGTGGTCCTTTCCTGCCGCAGCAAGCGCCAAATCCAATCCCGACAGGAAATGAACCTGAGTGGCAGCCTTTGCTCTTATCGCTGAAGTTGGGAATTGAAAACGACCCAATTCATCGGGCAACTCTTGGTCCGAAAGGGCATGTCCCCATTGAGTTCGTTGATTTAGGTGACGGTTCTGAAGGCGAGCAGTTTGATTTGTTCACCTTCGTTATGGCTTCAACGAGGCGAGACCTTTGGCTTTGCGTGGGGGGAAATTGTGGCAAAGGAGTTTGGCTCAACGGCGAAAAAGTTTTGGGTTACACCGACGCAAACATCGCTATCGTTCCAGTTCAACTGCAGGCTGGTGCTAATCCGCTTTTGCTTCGCGTCACCCGCCGAGTTGGCAGGTTGAGGCTTTTCTTCCAGTTCCTCAAAGAGCCCAACCGAACAGCAACACCGCACTGGACTTGGTTTCCCGAACTGCCATATCCTGATTTCGCTGTCCACCAATGCTGGCGTGCCTTTCGCCGAACATTCACTTTGCCAGACCAAGTCCAAAACGCTTGGCTTGGCATCGTTGCCGAAAGCGGATATAGGTTGTGGGTGAACGGTCATTTTCTCGGCGAGGGGAAAATTGACCACCAGAAAGTCATGTTGCACCGCTACGAAATCGGCAGTTACTTGCAGCAAGGCAAAAACACTGTTGCAGTTCGTGCGTGGGCTGAAGGAGGCGCTGCAGGGTTGCTCGTTTATGCTGAAGTCGTCCTAAAGAACGGTAGCAAGTTGGTTCTCGTCTCAGACCCATCGTGGCGAACCAATGCGTGGGAATTTGGTCGCGAACCGAGCAATTGGATGGAACTGAACTACGATGACCGTCTGTGGAAGCACGCCCAAACACAAGGCATCCCGCCAATGGCGCCTTGGGGCAAAGTTGAAGGGTTGCCCGAAAACGAAGCGCCACATCCCCTGCCGAGAGCGGAGTGGCTTGAAGGAAAACCCGAACAGGAATTTGACCCGCCATTCGAACCGTTCCCAGAGAAGCGAAAGCGAACTTACTGGCTGAGGTTTGCTGTCCCACCGGGAGCAACTTCAATGAGGCTCAAGGTCAAAGGCAAGTTGTGGGTTTTCGTTGACGGCAAGGAAGTGATACCGAGAAGCGGCGGCTCTTATCCCTTGCTTGAGCCTGAAAAGGAAAAACGCATCGCTGCCATAAGGCTTGAGCCTGAGTTGGGCTACCCTGAATCCGCTGCAGTTTTGGAACCAGTGACTTTTGAGGTGAGCAAAAGTAAAATGGGCTTAGGAGCGTGGGCTGATTGGGGCTTGAGTTGCTATTCGGGTGGTATCGCATACGAAAAAACTTTCACGGTTGCAGAGACCGAGGGGGAATGGTGGCTTGATTTGGGCAAGGTCAGGGGGACAGCAGAGGTTTGGTTGAATGGCGAAAAGGTTGGTGTTAGGGTCTGGTCGCCTTTTAATTTCAACTTGACGGGCAAGTTGAAAGCGGGCGAAAACCACCTGAAAGTCATCGTCTACAGCAGCCTCGGTCCACACTACTCCGAGGCAATCCTGACACCATACCTTTTCGGCGAACATCGCCTCGCGGGTCTGTTTGGTCCTGTAACGCTGAAGCGGATGAGAGGCGATTAGGCTTGGCGCGAATAAACCGCGAGTTTTCACCGAATGCATCCCGAACGACAACACTGCCAACCGTATCCGTAGGGTTACATGGGTTTTGCTTTGCCATCGTGCCCCTCAGCATGCTTCAATTCTTCCGCACCCGTTTCCTTTTTCGACCTTGATACTGAACCCTCAAAACTTTCCCCTTGTCGGAACGGCATTCTAAACTTTTGTTTAGCCTGCGAAACCGAGGGTTCGGGTGAGTGCTTATGTCTGCGCAACTTTTGGCAATTTTGGAAAAACTTGAAAAGCCAATAGCCGTTGAGGAACGAACTGGCTGCCGTAACTTCGCCGTCATCGGTGGCTTTGACAAATATATGGTCGCTTGGGCAAAGCGTGCGTTAGAGATGTGCGATGGTGAGTTGCGGCAATCGTTGGATGAACTTGCGGGGTTGTTTGTTGACTACATGCAGGTTGACATCACTGAAAGGCGACGCCGCCTTTTGTACGCTAAGATTTTGTTGAACCGAATCCGCCAAAGTTTGAACAACTCACTTGCCAGTTCAACCCAAACTCGACCAACACCTGCCCCGCAACTCTCTCCTGCAACCGAGCAAGTTGTGAAGCCCGCTGCCAGCACTGTTCAACCTGACAACGAACAAACCTTGCGAGGACTTTCTGGGACTAATGTGCCCCAGCGCTCTGAGCCGACAAAACTGCCTGCACCCCGACCGCCAGTTGCCAGTCCCCAGTCCCAAATTCCCAGCCCCCGTTTCACTGTCACCAGTCCCTTATCTCTTTCTGACTCCGTCCGCTACTTGAAAGGCGTTGGACCTCAACGAGCGAAGTTGCTGATGCGGCTGGGAGTTGAGAGTGTTGGCGACTTAATACGCTTCTATCCTCGGCGCTATGAAGACCGCCGCAACTTGAAAGCGCTTGTGGAAGTTGTCCCTGGCGAAAAAGTTGTCGTGCAAGTTCAAGTTATCGGCAACCCGTTCACCGAAGAACGCAAACATTTGCTCATAACCAAAATCCCCGTCGGCGATGCGACTGGACGAGCCTTTTTGGTCTGGTTCAACCAACCTTACATGGAGAAGAAGTTCCGCATCGGTCAGAGGCTCTTCGTGTTCGGCAAGGCGACACAGATTTTTGGGCAGTTGACCTTCCAAACGCCTGAAGTGGAAGAAATCACCGGCGATGCTAACTTGCAAGTAGGTCGGCTCGTCCCCGTTTACCCCCTGACCGAAGGTCTGAGCCAAAACTTTGTCCGTTCGTTGGTTCAAGAGACCGTTTGGCGCACTGCTGACCGATTGGAGGAAACTTTGCCAGAAACTATCCGAAAACGCTACAACCTGATGCCGTTAAGGGAAGCACTAAGGCAAATCCACTTTCCCGACGATGACGAGGAATTGGAAGCAGCGAGGCGTCGTATCGTTTTTGACGAGTTCTTGACCTTGCAACTTGTCTTGGCTTTGCGAAGAAAGGGCATCAAAGAACACGAAGGCATCACCTTCCAAGTTGACTGGGAAGCCGTTGAGCGCTTCATCCGTTTGCTCCCCTTTGAGTTGACCAACGACCAACGCAAAGTTATCAGCGAGATTTTATCCGACATGCAAAAACCGCATCCGATGAACCGACTTTTGCACGGTGAAGTTGGTTCTGGCAAAACGGTTGTAGCGGCGACGGCGATGTTCGTTGCAATCCAAAACGGCTACCAAGCAGCCTTCATGGCGCCGACAGAAATTCTCGCTGAACAACATTATCGCGTCTTGCAGGAACTCTTTCGCGGGCACGAACTCAGCATCGTCCAGTTGGTGGGAAGTTTGACGCCTGCCAACAAACGCAAGGCGCGAATGAAAATCCGAGAGGGAATGGCGCAAGTCATCGTCGGAACTCACGCCCTCATTGAAGAGGCTACGGAGTTTTACAGGCTCGGTTTCGTCGTCGTGGATGAGCAGCATAGGTTCGGTGTCATGCAAAGGGCAAAGTTGATTTGGAAAGCTCAATCGCCCGATGTCTTAATCATGACGGCAACTCCGATCCCACGAACTTTGGCGTTGACAGTTTACGGCGACTTGGATGTCTCAGTCATCCGTGAGTTGCCTCCGGGAAGGCAAAGGGCAAAAACTTACTGGCTTCACGCCAGTAAGCGCATGATGGCTTACGAATTCATCCGTAAGGAACTGGCAAAGGGGCATCAAGCTTATGTGGTCTGCCCGCTCATTGAGGAGTCGGAGAAACTTGAAGATGTTCAATCGGTTTACCGCCACGCTGAATGGTTGCAGCAAAGCGTTTTTCCCGATTACAAGGTTGGAGTGCTGCACGGGAGAATGCCCGGCTACGAAAAGGACGAAATCATGGATGCTTTCAGGCGCAACGAAATCCATGTTTTGGTCACGACGACGGTTATTGAAGTCGGCGTTGATGTTCCAAACGCGACGGTGATGGTCGTTGAGGACGCTGACAGGTTCGGTTTGGCTCAGTTGCACCAACTGCGTGGTAGGGTAGAACGAAGCGAGCACCCTTGTTATTGCGTCCTCATTGCTGACCCATCAACGGACGAAGCGAGGGAACGGTTGCGAGTGATGACTCGCACCAACGACGGATTTGTGATCGCTGAGCACGATTTGCGACTTCGCGGTCCCGGCGAATTTTTGGGAACGAGGCAGCACGGTCTGCCTGACCTGAAACTTGCCGACATCATCAAGGATGTGGACATTTTGATACAAGCAAAAGAATGCGCCGAGTGGCTCGTGGGAATTGACCCTCACCTTAAGCGCCCCGAACACAAAGGCTTGCGCGAAAAAGTTGAAGCCCTTGAAGGTGGCGCCGAACTTTTGAGGGTGTCGTGAGACTTTTTGGTTCAATCCTCAAACCGAACGCCGTTTTGCTCCAGCCAGTTGAGCAAATCTTCAAAAGTCACCAAGTCACACATGGATGCTTTTTCTGTCAAGTTGGGCAGCCCAACGATTCTGCGGATTTCGCCCGGCTCCTTTCCTTCATCCATCTCAGCGAGGATGTCTTCAACTTCCTCATTGGTCAACTCCGATAAAGCCACAAGTGCCAAGTTTTTGAGAACAGGATAACGCTCAACCAGTTCAGGTGGTGCAAGTTCTTCAAGTGGCAAGATGGCTTCTGCCAAATCTTCGTCCCCTTGCTCCTCAAGGTATCTTCGCAACTCAGCAAAGTTTTTTGGTCTCAGCATTGCTTTTCACCTCAGACGAACTGGCTCAGATATTCTTTGCCCTTGATGAAGCCTAATTCTCGCGGGAAGGCTGCATCTTCGTGTTCAATTGAGAGAACGCCGTCGTAACCGACCCGCCGCAATGTCCCGATGTATCGCCCCCAGTCAATCACGCCGTAGCCGGGAATCACATACCGCCACCAACCGCTTTCATAGTTTCCTATCCAGCGCCGTTTGTGTTCGTAAATTTGTGTGTCCTTGGCGTGGGTGTGAAAAATTCGGGAAGCAAATCTCTCAACGGCAGCAATGTAGTCAATGTCCTGATGGACAAAGTGTGAAGGGTCAAAGTTGAGCCCAAAATTTTCGTTGGGCACAACCTCAAACATCCGCTCAAAGTGATGCAATCCCTGCAGGTTCGTCGCAAACCAGTTCTCAAGGGCAATCTTGACCCCACGCTTCTCGGCGTATTCGCAAAGCGGAGCGAAAACCAAAGGTGCCTCCCGCTCAATGGTTTGCATCTTCGTCTTGCCAGGGAGTGGGAAGCCGGCAAGGGTGCAAACGACTGGAATTTCAAGGACTTCGGCAGCATCAATGACCATCTTGAGTTCGTTCACGAAAGCATCGCGCTTTTGTGGGTCTGGGTCTAATGGGTTGCCGTAGCGAGCCAAACTGGTGATTTGGACTCCTGTGCCTTTCAGTAACCTCTTGATGGAGCGACCTTTGTCCTTAAGCACCCGTTCTGCGTCAATGTGCCCGTGTCCAACCCCAGCCACAACTTCCATGCCGCCAAATCCGTTTTCTGCTGCGAACTTGACTACATCCTTGAACGCCACACCGCGAAACGGTGCTGTCAAAAAGCCAATTAACACAATTGCCACCCCCTCGTATTGTTCTGTGCTTTTTGAACCGCAGGCAAAAGTTTAGAGCAAGGATGGCAGGAGGTCAACAAACCGAAAAATTGCCGACTAAAATCGGCGCTCAAGGTTTTTCCCGTCATCAACTATGGACTGGAGTTAACTACCGTCGGGGCAATCCCTGACGCTACCTTCTACCTTCGTCATTTCTCTTTCGTTTCACTATTCGCTATCCGTTGGCTTTCCGACCTGCCGATTTGCTGACCTCACGACTTGCCGAAAACTTGGCTCAGCAGAAGCCTCGCCCTCCCAGTTCGGGCACATTTGAAAAATTCGCCCGCTATCTCGCCTCGCTGCCTTAACAAGTGAGAAAAGGTTTTTGGCGTAGGCAGGTGGCAAATCATTTCTTGCGGTGAAGCCATGTTTGCGCAAAATCTACTGCCCTTCAGTCAAAGCGAACTGCAAAAACTTTTCTGCGGCTTAAAGGTTCTTCATTGTTTTCGGGATCACCAAAAGGCAAGCAGTGATGACATTCTGCTCTGGCGAGATGGGGATGACTTCAACGGCAGGTCTGATCCAAGGGCAGTTGGCGATGGCATCCCACAGTGACGCAAGCGTCAATTGCCCCAAGCCTTAAAGCGTTTGCCAGCTCAGGGGCAGCCATTGCCCTTAACACGACATTTCTGCGCATTACTTCGGTCAAACCATTTTTGTTCAGAATGGCTTCGCTAATTTCGCCGATGGCGTTTGCTTCGGGCCACCCAGCCTAACTTTCATGCCCGGCTTTGCCAAATCCTTCAGCGACCTTATGCCTTTTGGAGTTGCCTTTGCAAACCAAGATAACCGGGACAAAATAGCCGATGGTTTCGCTTCTCAAAACATGTTCCTGCTTTTGAACCTGCCTGACATAGAACTCTCCGCTGGGCAGGAGGAGGTTGCCTTGCTGGCTCAAAATGATTTGTGCCATTGAGAGTGTTCCAAAAGCGGTTTAAAATGGTTTAGCGAGGCGGGAAGGGATGAGGAATAAACCACATCTTCTCCCTTGCCAAACTATTCTGCAAGGAAAGAACTTCAAAAAACAAAAAACAAGTTCGTCTCTTGACCTACCCAGATTTTCTCACCTCAACCCCT
>Ga0105159_1000478_pt1 | contig 11165 bp, 10 predicted proteins | sample LHCtaG_2_FD_89590 | JGI IMG/M metagenome (GOLD analysis project Ga0105159, IMG submission 89590) | Hot spring microbial communities from Little Hot Creek, USA to study Microbial Dark Matter (Phase II) - LHC4sed_replicate | ecosystem: Environmental > Aquatic > Thermal springs > Hot (42-90C) >...
AGAGTAAGCAAGGGACATCTGCCGGTGGCGATGATAGACCTCCCTCAGCGCTAACTCTATCTCGGAGAAGGCAAACTGGTAGCCTGTCTCCTGAGCCACTTTGGGCAAAACTTTTTGGCTTGAGATTAACACAGTTGCGCCCTCGCCCAACTGAAGTCGCAGAAGGAAAAACGGAATGGAAAGTGTGGTTGCTAAGAATGCGGGCTTTCCAACAGCCCTTGCAAGGGCTCGCGTGAATTCTCGGTTCGTTACTGGATTAGGTGCGACCACATTTATTGCACCGCGAATCTGCTCGTTCGCAATGGCGTGCAGAATCATGCCTGCGGCGTCAACGATGTGAATCCACGACATCCACTGCTTTCCGTTACCAATTTTTGCTCCCAAGCCCCACTCAAAAATCGGCATCAATCTCTCCGCGACGCCGCCACCTGCCCCTAAAACGATTCCGAAACGAGTGCAAACTACCCTGACACCTAATTCGGTGGCTCTCATTGCTTCCTCTTCCCACAATTGACAGACTTCTGCCAAGAACCCGCTTCCCGGCGGTGACTCTTCAGTCAACTCCTCGTCACCCCTGTCGCCATAGTAGCCAGTTGCTGAGGCATTGATCAAAACCTTAGGTGGTCGGGCAGTTTGGCGGAAGGATTCAACCAAGTTTCTGGTCGTCAGAATCCGCGAATCCCTGATGCGTCTTTTTGCCGCCTGTGTCCATCTTTGGACGACTGTTTCCCCCGCCAAGTTGATTACGACATCAACGCCGTCAAATAGCGAAGGTGGGGGCGGTGACTCACCCACATCCCAGACGAAAGGTCTTTGCCAGCCAGGGAACAACTCAGCCCCTTCTTTCCGCCTCGTAACGACAGTGACTTTCAAGTCGCTCCTAAAAGTGGAACGAAGTTCGTTCAAGACTGCCTTCCCTATGAATCCCGTGCCACCAACGACAACTACCCGCATGACTGCAAATCCTCCCTTCGCGAAAATCCGCTCATATTGTGGCACAGTGAACGGAAAAAAGAAGAGACGATGAGTAGCAAACTGCGCCAATAAAGGTTAACGCAAAATTTGCTTTTTGAGTGCCATCACAAGGATGCAAGCACTGAAGCCATGCGTCAGCATTAAACGATGGTAACAAGCAGAACCAAATCAAGCGAGGGGTTGCAAATGCCCGAAGTCAACCTTTCCGTCACTGTCGCAGGTTTAACCCTTCGGACACCACTGATTTTGGCGTCGGGTTGTTGCGGTTATGGTGAGGAGATGGAGCGAATTGAAGGATGGCAGTGGGATTGCATCGGTGCAGTCGTCCTTAAAGGTGTCACATTGAACCCACGCATCGGCAACCCGCCACCCAGTATTGCTGAGACAACTGCTGGCATGCTGAACAGCATTGGGTTGCAAAATGTAGGCGTGAAGGAATTGGTCAGGAAAATTAACAAGAGGCTTTGGAAATTGCCCGTTCACCTTGTAGCCAATGTCAACGGCGAAACAGTGGACGAGTTTGCCCAAGTCTGCGAAATTTTGGTTGAAGTGGAAGCCGTGAAAGCGGTTGAGTTGAACATCTCCTGCCCAAATGTCCAGAGGGGCGGATTGGAGTTTGGTCTAAACCCTGAGACCGCAGCAGAGGTGGTCAGGTCTGTTCGCTCAGTTTGGCGAAAGCCTTTGTGGGTCAAACTTTCGCCCGAACCGCACAACATAACCGAGATAGCGGAAGCCTGCATTGATGCTGGCGCCGATGCTTTGTGCTTGTGCAACACATTCCCCGCGATGGCTGTTGACCTCTCCCAAGTGCCGCCGAGACCGAAGTTGGGAACTCTTTTCGGTGGTCTTTCCGGACCAGCGATAAAGCCCATCGTCGTCCGCAAAGTCTTTTTGGTGGCTCAGATGTTAAAGCGAAAAGGCACAGAATTTCCTATCATCGGCGTCGGAGGCATTTGGTCTGGGAAAGATGTGCTGGAGTATCTTGCAGTGGGGGCAACTGCCGTTCAAATCGGGACTGTTCTCTTCTCTGACCCACTCGCGCCCGTCAGAATTGTCAACGAGTTGAAATCCTTGCTCCAAAGTTTTGCCGCTCAAACGGGAGATGAAAGGTGGCTTGACATCCGCAACTTCATCGGCAGTGTTGAAACAGGTGCGAAGTTTAGCGTGCGAAGCGAGAAAGGTGGTGATGGTTGGTGAAACGGGTAGAGATAATTGCCATCGGAAACGAATTGCTCATTGGTGATGTCCTTGACACAAACACCAACTGGCTTTGCAAGCGCCTAACGATGATGGGAGCCTTCGTTCGGAGGGCAGTTTTGGTTCGCGACGATGAAGAGGTTATTGCTGCCGAGATCAAAGGGGCGATTTCTCGCGGGACCGATTTGCTTTTCACTTCGGGCGGGCTCGGTCCAACAGATGACGACCGAACCGTTGCAGCCATCGCCAAAGCGGTGGGGCTACCTTTGGAGTTGAACGAAGAGGCACTCAAAATGGTTGAGAGGCGCTACAAGGAACTCTACGAACAGGGCTTTGTTGACAGCCCAGAAATAATCCCTTCACGCAGGAAAATGGCGATTCTGCCCAAAGGCGCTGTCCCACTTTTCAATCCCGTCGGGACTGCTCCCGGCGTCTGGCTTGAAATTGGTGCGGAGTGCGAAGTGCAGGGTGCTGAAAAAGGCAAAATAGTTATCGTCTGTTTGCCGGGCGTTCCTGCCGAACTCAAAGGCATCTTTGAAAACTCCCTGCCACCGCTGCTGGAGCGAGTTCTTGGCAAGGGTTTTTACGACGAGCGGACATTTGAGGCGACTTGCCGAGACGAATCAGTTTTAGCGCCCCTGCTCAAAAAGGTCGCCGAAAGGCATCCATCAGTTTACCTGAAATCAAAAGCCCGCACCTTCGGACAAGAGGTTCGCATCAGAATCTTGCTTGCTGCTTCTGGGAGCGACAAAAAGGCTGTTGAGCAAACCATTCGCAACGCTATTGACGATTTGCTGGCGGAATTGGAGCCTCACGGGATAGTTCTCATCCCCGCCACAGAGGATTAGCGTTATCTGCCTGAATTGGCTAAAATTGCTGTCGCAACGAAAATTTGCGGGTCACAATCAAAGCCCATGTTTGGGAAACGGGGGGAACGAAGATATGGCAACGGTGTCAACTCGCACGATTGAGGAAATCCGTCAGATCGTTGAAGAGAAGGCTCGGAAGGCGAAAGCGGTAGCGCCCATCGTGGCTTCCCTCTCCACCGAGGTCAAGAACCGAGCACTTTTGAGCATGGCTGAGGCAATTTGGGAGCGAAGGGACTTCATCTTGGAACGGAACATGGAAGATGTTGAGGCTGCCCGCCATGAAGGTCTTTCGCCAGCACTCATTGACAGGTTGCTGCTGAATGAAGGGCGTCTTGAAAGCATCTGCAAGAGTTTGCATGAAGTCGCTGCCCTGCCTGACCCCGTTGGCGAAATCATTGAGGGCTGGAAGCGACCCAACGGGTTGGTGCTCCAAAAAGTCCGAGTCCCTATCGGGGTCATCGGCGTCATTTACGAAAGTAGACCAAATGTCACCGTTGACAGCGCTGCGCTCTGCCTGAAGTCGGGCAATTGCGTCGTCCTCAGAGGTGGAAGGGAAGCGCTTAACTCCAACATCGCATTGGCATCAGTGATTGCACAAGCAGCGTCGGAAGCAGGCATCCCCGCCGATGCCATCCAGTTGATTGACATCCCAGAACGAGAGGCAGCGCAGATAATGATGCGGCTTAACGGTTTAATTGACTTGCTTATCCCTCGTGGCGGGATGGGGCTGATCAAGTATGTGGTGGAAAACGCGACTGTCCCGACCATTGAAACGGGAGCGGGCAACTGCCATGTCTATGTCCACGAGGATGCGGACATTGATATGGCGGTCAACATAATTGTCAACGCTAAAACGCAACGCCCGTCTGTCTGCAATGCAGCGGAGACGCTACTGGTTCACAAAAACATCGCTGAAAAGTTCCTGCCTTTGACGGCAAAGGCGCTCCAAGAGAAAGGCGTGGAATTGAGGGGCTGCGAACGGACAAGACAATTAGTCCCTGACGCCAAGCCAGCAACAGAAGAGGATTGGGCAACCGAGTTCCTTGACCTAATCCTCGCCGTCAAAGTCGTGGATTCTCTTGAGGAAGCCGTTGAGCACATCAACAAATATGGCACCATGCACAGCGAAGCCATCGTGACCAAGAGTTTGGAGGCTGCAAAGAAGTTCTGTGAGCAAGTTGATGCAGCAGCAGTTTATGTCAATGCATCAACGCGATGGACTGACGGCTACGAATTCGGCTTGGGCGCTGAAATCGGCATTAGCACCCAAAAGTTGCACGCTCGCGGTCCAATGGGATTGCGGGAGTTAACAACCTACAAATGGGTCATCTGGGGAGAAGGGCAAATCAGGAAGTGATTTTTTCTGGGTGACAGTGTTCTCGCACTGCCGAAAAACTTTCTCGGCACATCAGGAGATGTGCCCTCCAGTTTTTATCAGCCCCCTTATGCGAAAAAGAAGGTGAAAAGTTGTGTCGCTTTGGCGACGAAAGGCTGAGCAGGAAGAGAGACCGAAATCGCTATCGCCGCGAGAAAGGGTCTGGCGCTCGCTGAGACACCAACCTGTTGACAGAGTCCCTTGCGTTGATGCCTATTTTCTGCCAGAAACGCTGCACAGATGGGAGCGGGAAGGTTTTCCGAAGGGCGCAGTTGTCAGCGAATTTTTTGACCTTGATTTGGTCTGCTTGCCCATAGACTGCACGATGGGCTGGAAAAGGCGAGTGATTGACGAAACCGAAGAATACCTCATCACCGCTGACCCCGACGGAGTAACTCGCAAGCACTGGAAAGTTTACACCACAACGCCCCAAGAACTTGACTTCCCCGTCAAGCAACCGAAGGATTGGCGCGAGATCCGTCCGCTGCTTGTTGCTCACGAAGAGAGGTTGCCAGAAAACTTGGAAGTTCAAGTTGCCCATGCCCACGAACGGCAAAGGTTCGTCGCATTGTCCTTCGTTGAACCGTGCACAATAGCACGAAGGTTACTTGGAAGCCGTCAATGGGTTGAATCGCTTCAAAAGCAATCACCGACCCTTGACGAAATTTTGGAAACAGGGGTTATGCTCGTCGTTGAAACGATTGACATCGCTTTGAAGCGGCTAACTGCTGCAGGTTTCGGTCAGTCCCCTTGCGATGGTGTTTGGCTTCACGCCGAACTCGCCTACACTCACGGCGCTTTCACGACCGACCGAGGATACCGCAGCGTTGTCCTGCCGTATCACCGCCAACTGGTTTCGGAAATGAAAAAGCGTGGGTTGGCTGTTATGCTTTACATTCAAGGCAATGCCCTGACCTTTTTGAAAAGCATCCACAAAAGCGGATTTGACGCCGTCCTTCCCCTTGAGAGTTTCAGTCAAAATGACCTTGCCACTCTCAAACGAACCTACGGACAGCGAACTGCTTTGGGAGGCAACATTTCAGCCGACAGGCTTATGGAAAGCGATGAGGCTGCGGAGAGGGAAGTGAGCGAAAAGGTGAAAGTTGGGCTCGGCGAAGATTTCAGCGGTTACTTGTTCTGCTTGGACAGACCAGCCCCACCTTCCTTGCCTCTTGAGCGTTACATGAAAGCAATCTCCATCGCTCGGTCAATTACTTAAGGTTCTCCCTGTTTTTCGCTTGATAGGTAGTGGTCAATTTGTGGGTGAAAGGGGCAACTCCTTGTAGCGTCGCCCCTTGTGGGCGACGGTCGTTCAAAAGGATAACTGCTGTCGGGGACAAGCCCCAACGCTACCTTTATCACCTACTTTTTGCCCACTACCCGCTTGATAAACAGCAACGATAAGTCGCGTTGACCAAAGGCAACGGCTGCGATCAGGATTGAACCGATAAGTATCGCTTGTTGTTCAACTCCCACCTGTGCCATGTCAAGCCCACGCCTGAGGGTGCTCAGCAGCAGCAAAGCCAACATCGTCCCGACCAAAGTTCCTTCTCCGCCAGTGATCGGGGTGCCGCCCAAAAGGGCTGCAGTTATGACATCAAGTTCCGCTCCCATCGCTGCATCAGCCTTTGCGGTGTTGAACCTTGCGACATAAAGGACGCCCGCCGAAGACGCCATCAAACCGCTGACCACATAAAGCCAGAACTTGGTCGCTTCCACAGGGACACCAGAAAATTTCGCAGCAGTCTCGTTAGCGCCAACGGCAAAAATGTTCCTGCCCCAAATGGTTCGGTGAAGCACAAACCAAGCGATCGCAGCAAGCAAAAGCAGCAAAGGTAACTGCTTTGGGATGATACCGAAAAATTGCCCTTGCCCCAGTTCAATGAAGGCTTGTGGGAAACCGCTAACTTTCTCTCCCCTCGTCCAACCAATCGCGAGCCCACGAAACAAAGCCATCGTTGCGAGGGTGACGATGACTGGTGGAAGCCGCAAGTAAGCGATGCAAACTCCGTTCACTGCGCCCATCAATGCACCGCTGACCAGAGCCGCTGCAATGCAGAAAGTCAAAGGCAAATCTGCCCGATAAAGCCAACCCAAAACTATGCCTGACATCGCTAAGATTGAGGCAACGGAAAGGTCAATACCGCCAGCAATCAAAAGAGCCGTCATTGACAGAGCCATGATGCCGATTTCAGTGAAGTGCCGTGTCATGTCAAGCATGTTTTGTGGCTTCAAAAATTCAGGCGTCCGAACCGAAAAGGCAACGACAGCGAGAACCCACAAAGCCAAAAGCACCAGATACCTGCGCATTTTGCCCCACCTTCAACTCTCCCCTAACTTGAAACCGTCTTCAAGCCCTTGCATTGCCTTCGTAGCGATATCGGCTAAAGCAGCAATGAGCAATGGGTCGGTGTTGGGCATTTCTGTTCGCCGCATTTCCACGCCGAGTTCCTGAGCCTTTCGCTTCGCTTCAATGTCAATGTCGTAAAGAACTTCGAGGTGGTCGCACAAAAATCCGACAGGGATGACAAGCACATGTCGGTTTCCATTTTGAGCCAATTCGTCCAAGACCTCAAGGATGTTTGGACCGAGCCAATTTTCGCCGCTGGCGCTTTGGTATGCCAACAGCCAATCCTCAATGCCGACCTCGTAAGCGACGGCTTCACATGTTCGGCGAAGTTCATCAGGATAAGGGTCGCCTCCGTCCAAAATCCGCATCGGCAAACTATGAGCAGTGAAGACGAACTTGACCTTATCCTGAACTTCGGGAGCAAACTGCATCCAACTTTGTCTGACTTTGTTGGCAAAGCATTGAACCAGCAACGGGTGAGTTGCCCAACTGACCACGAACCGAAAGCGAATTGGTTTGTCTGCTTCTTCGTTGGCTTTCTTCGCATAGCCGATGTATTCGGCGACGCTGTAGCGGGAATAATGCGGCGCCATTATGATGCCGACGGCTTCAGTCACGCCGTCGCTCGCCATCCACTTGACAGTTTCGGCAATGTAAGGATGCCAGTGTTTCATGCCGACATAGACTGTGAAGCGTGGTTCGTGATGCGTGAGTGAGGCGTTCAGGAGTTCTTGGAGCAATTGGGCTTGGGCGAAGGTGATTTCGTTCAAGGGCGATTTGCCACCGATGCTTCGGTAGCGCTCAATCAAATCCTGCAGGGCTTCAGGCGAAGGCTTCCGACCGCGCAAAATGTGAGTATAGTAAGGCTCAACTTCATCCAAAGATTTCGGACCACCGTATGCCATCAACAAAACGCCGACTTTCTCGCTCATCCGTTTCGTCCCTCCTTGCAAGTTCCCGTTTCAACAAAGTTGGGCGTCAGCCAAGATTTTGCGACATCGTTTGGGGAATGAATCACAAAGGGCACAAGCCCTTTTGAAGGCGACAATTGTTTGGGGCATCTTTGAGGGGCAACTCTTTACGGCTCTTTTTGCCATCTCTCTTTCGCCCACAAGTAAGTCACTGCACACGCAGCCCAACTTAACAACAACCCTAAAAGCCAATTAGTCGTCAAGGTCATCCCCATCAGATTTCCCACAAGGATACAAATGGCAACGACAAAGGAGGAATAAGGCATATCTCGCCACGAAATTTGCAATGCCTGCGCCATGAAATTTATCCCCAAACTCCATGCGATTGCGGCAAGGACGGAAGCGAAGACATTCACTGCGCCCACTTTTTCAGGCAAAAAGAGCAAAAGTGGGAAGGAAATTGCGATGCTTAACAACACAACCCGCAGGGCATTAGGCAACGCTAACACCAACAATGTCTCATTCACCGAAATTGGCTGGCTTTTCAGCCATTCAGAGGAGCGTGGGGAGAAGAGCGAAAAGATTGCTATTACCGAAAATATTGGAACAAACAGAAGTTCTGAGAGTTTCGTGCCGATGACAAGAAAGCCGAAAATGAGAATGGAGGAAATTGCGAATAGGTCTCCTGTCCAGAAACTGCTCCTCTTCCAATTTAGCCAATACATCCAGAGCAAACTTGTTGCCTTTGAGCCGAAGCCAATTTCAGACTTTATCGGCTTAGCGGGAAACTCCTGAGTTGCGGCGTCCCATACACCCATTTTTGTGAGCCTTTGTTGTCGCTCTGACCAAAGGAAGGTGGCTTCGCAAAAAGCGCTGTAAATTTCAGCGCCTCCCAAACCATGACAGCAGTGAAAACAGCAAGGAACGATATTAGCAAAATAGGCGTCACGCTGACTCCATCAAAAGTAGCCTTGATTGCGTGGTAGGCAGGCATCAGGGGGAACAAAATTGCCATCCCGACAGGCGTTTCCACCCAACCGACAAACTTCACCCAATCAATGTGCGCTTTAAGATAGACAACGAAAAGCACGAATAAAACAATTACACTTATTGCCAAAGCCCTCGCCCACATTCTCCACAACCTGCCCACAAGTGCCAATTTCGTGCGCCATCCAGTCATTTCTAACGATGCCAACGCTACTCCCAAGCAAGCGTTCAGAGCGATGACAACAACCAACATCATGATAGCCGCTACATCCACTGCTCCCTTCAACACTATTGATGCGCTCACAATCGTCGGCAATGTGAGGAGTAAAGAGAAGCAAAACAAGTTCGCAAATACAGATACCCAAAGGAATACCGTCATCGCGCGTGCAGGTATTGGCTGAGTCAATTTCCATTCGGGCAAGCGGGGAATAAAGTTTTGTGGATCGGCGAACAAGGGTAGGCTTGAGAAAAAAAAGCGAGCACAAGCCAAAAGACCTGTCGGTTCAGCAAAGGTTTCAAGAGGACATTTTCGCTGATCCAAACCCATATTGCTGCTACCAATCCTATGAAAGCGAAAACCACAAAGAGCAAAAGAGTTTGCCATTGTTGCTGTAGTCTCATCAATTGCCTTCCTTGCACCCAAATTAGCGCTGTCATGGTTGTCGCCTCTTGGCGACGCTTTCTTTCCTCGCTTGTCATTGCTCCAGTAACTTGGCGAACAATTGTTCCAGTGGAGCGCTTGCGCTGGCGTGAACTTTCTCCCGCAAGTCGGCTGGCGTCCCCTCTGCAATTTTTGTCCCTCGGTCAATCATGATGATTCGGTCGGCTAATTCTTCAGCGAAAGCGAGGATGTGAGTGCTGATGAGGATGCCGTGTCCTCGTTCCCTCCACTCACGAAGCATACCTTTGACCACTTGTTGACCAATTGGGTCAATAGCGACGATGGGTTCATCCAACAAGAGCAAAGGCGGTTCTGGAAGCATGGCGCACGCTAAAATCGTCTTCTCCCGAACCCCTTTGGGCAAAGTTTTTCCAAGACTGTCACGCCATTCAGTCAAGTTCAGACGCTGAACCAGTTCATCGGCTTGCTGACGCCAATTGTCAGGCATAGCGTGAATGCGGGCGATAAGTTCCAAATGCTCCCAAACTGTCAAGTAAGGCATCGGTTGCGGGAATTCGGGCAAGTAGCCCAACTGCTTTTTGGCAGTTACAGGGTCGTGCAAGATTGATGTGCCGTTGACGAGGATTGAACCTTTGTCAGGCAGAAGGACACCAGCGATGCATCGGAGTGTTGTAGTTTTGCCCGCACCGTTTGGTCCAAGCAACACAACGATTTCCCCACGCTCAACTTCAAAACTCAAATCCCGCACCGCCTAAATCTGCCCAAATCGCTTGCTCAGTCCAGAAACTTCCAAAAGTGCCATTGCTCCTCGCCTCCCTTTTGTTCGGCGCTACGACAATTGTAGCATTTTTGGTGTCATCTATATGCGAGAGTGCTCTAAAACTGACTGAACATGCCACTGTCTTTAGCCAGTGGTTGATGACGAAATTTTTGAGCGCCGAATTTATTCGGCGGCAATTGGGAGGGCACGGCTACTTCCGTGCCGAAAAATTTTTCGGTCAGGCAGGAGCCCAACCCTCCGAATGGGAGGGAATTCCCGCCGACTAAAGTCGGCGCTCAGGTTCTTCGTCATTAACTACGGGCTAAAGCCCGTAGCATGGTTTGCTTTCGCTTTGCCATTAACCGTTCATGCCATTGGCTTTAACCAGTGATTGATGACGGACTTTGATGAGCGCCGAATTCATTTGGCGTTTGAAAGTCGTTGACTGGAGGGTCGTGCTCCCGCACGACCAAAATTTCAAACGGCAGCGCAGGAGCACTGCCCTCCAGAAAAAACTACTCACCAGTCGCCAATCGCCATTCGCTATCTTTTCGGCTCGGCGGGAGCCTCGCCCTCCCAATTTGTTCTCCCAAATGCTTCACATCTGTTGCGATGCGGCTTCAAACTTTTTCGGGGAAGATTGAAGGCGATGGAGCGTGATGAGAGATGAGATGGTTGGTTTTCGTTGCGGTTGGAGTTGCTTTGAGCATCTTTTTGGGGGTGAGCGTTGTGAAGGCGCAAAAGCAATCGGCAGTTACCTTCTATGTTGCAGTCAACGGAAACGATTCTTGGAGCGGTCGCCTCCCTTCTCCAAACCGAACAAAAACCGACGGACCTTTCGCCACCTTGAAGCGTGCTTTAGAGGCGGTGAAAACTCTCAAGCAGCAACAGGGCGGAATTTTGCGTCAACCTGTCACCATTTACCTGCGAGGTGGCACTTACTTTTTGACCGAACCCATCACCATTACGCCTGAGCATTCTGGCACTGAGAAGTTTCCTGTCACTATCGCAGCCTATCGCAATGAGAGGCCGATTTTGAGTGGCGGGCGGAAGATTGTCGGTTTTAAGCCAACAACTGTCAATGGTCGGAAAGTTTGGGCTGTGGAAATTCCTGAGGTC
>Ga0105159_1000487_pt1 | contig 11084 bp, 10 predicted proteins | sample LHCtaG_2_FD_89590 | JGI IMG/M metagenome (GOLD analysis project Ga0105159, IMG submission 89590) | Hot spring microbial communities from Little Hot Creek, USA to study Microbial Dark Matter (Phase II) - LHC4sed_replicate | ecosystem: Environmental > Aquatic > Thermal springs > Hot (42-90C) >...
AGAACAACGTTATAGACTCCATGGCAGTGAATTACTCCCCTGAAGTCCGTAAGTTCATATATTTTTGCATGTACAGCTCTGTCTCTTGAAGCCAATGGATCATCGATTGGTACGAAATCAGACGAATTTAGAGATTCGAGATTGGCTCCAGATTTTGTTATCAGAATTCTTTCATCTTTGAAACTCATGTTTCCACTTGCGCCATCTATAAGTCTTGCTTGGAAAAGCAGTCTGCCTATCTCTATTGCCTCTTTTATCATACTCTGAACAAGGCGAAATCTTTAAAAAACCTTTTCTCTACAATATTTAGTGCCCGGTTGGGCTTTTTTGGGTGAAGATATGGAGGGAAAGATCTATAAAGGAACCACAACAGTGGGTCTTGTCTGCAGGGAAGGAGTAGTGTTGGCTACCGAAAAAAGGGCCACGATGGGAAGCTTTATAGCTAGCAGAACTGCCAAGAAGATCTATCAGATAGCGGATAGGATTGCAATGACAACAGCTGGGAGTGTTGGAGATGCCCAGTTCTTAGCTAGGTTAATAAGAGTTGAAGCCAATCTATATGAGATAAGAAGGGAAAGGAAACCTTCTGTAAGGGCGATTGCTACGCTTACGTCAAACTTGTTGAACTCCTATCGTTTCTATCCCTACATAGTTCAGCTGCTGATAGGGGGCATTGATGATGAGGGGGCAAAGATTTTCTCTATAGATCCTATAGGAGGAGCAATTGAGGAGAGGGATATTGTCGCGACGGGAAGTGGAAGTTTGACAGCTTACGGAGTACTTGAGGATAGGTATTCACCTGAACTTAGTGTTGGGCAAGCTGTGGAATTGGCAGTAAGGGCAATTTTCTCTGCAATGAAACGAGATTCTGCTTCGGGGGATGGAATAGACGTCGTGAGGATAACAGAAAAGGAATATTACCAGCTTAAACCTGAAGAAATAGATGAAATAATAGCCAAATTTAGAAAGTGAGATGGAACTTGATGAAATAAAGAAGAAAGTTAGGGAACTGGTTCCGAGCAACATAAGGATTAAGGACATTGAATTCGAGGGGCCGTTGTTAGTTGTATATATCCAAAATCCACAGGAGTTAGCGGGAATTGACATTGTAAAAAAACTCGCTAAAGAACTAAGAAAGCGGATAGTGATAAGACCCGATCCAAAGATTTTGAAACCCAAAAATGAGGCAAAGGAAATAATAATGAAGATAGTACCTGAGGAGGCAAAGATTTCAAGCATCGAATTCGATGAAGAGAACGGAGAAGTTATAATAGAAGCTGAAAAGCCTGGAATTGTAATCGGCCGCCAGGGGACAACTTTCAGAGAAATAATGAAAGAGACAGGCTGGAGCCCCCGTGTTGTAAGAACTCCCCCGATAAAGTCTAATGTTATAGAGAGTATTCGGACTTATCTAACCAGTGTAAAAGAAGAAAGACAAAGTGAACTGAGAAAGATAGGGGAGAGAATTCACAGAAAAATATTGCCAGATGGAAACTGGGTAAGAGTTACTTTTCTTGGGGGATGCAGGGAAGTTGGTAGAAGCTGTTATCTGCTCCAGACGAGGTATAGCAAGGTCTTAATAGACTGCGGAGTTAATGTAAGCAATATATCCGAAACTCCTTATCTCTATCTCCCCGAAGTGCAACCACTTGATTCCCTTGATGCTGTAGTGATAACCCACGCGCATTTAGACCACTGCGGTTTAGTTCCCCTTCTCTACAAGTACAACTACCGCGGTCCGATCTATGTAACACCGCCGACGAGAGATCTTATGGTACTCTTACAGCTAGATTTCATCGAAGTAGCTGGAAGAGAGAAGGAAGCAATATACAGTTCTGCAATGGTTAGAGAGGCTTTGAAGCATACGATAACACTAAACTATGGCGAAGTAACAGATATAAGTCCGGATCTCAGGCTCACCTTCTACAATGCGGGTCATATACTTGGCTCGGCTATAGCCCATTTCCATATTGGGGAAGGTCTTTACAATATTGCCTTCACGGGAGACTTTAAATTCGAGAAAACTAGGCTTTTTGATAAAACTGTGACGAACTTTCCAAGACTTGAGGCGCTTATAATGGAAGCAACATACGGAGGGGTCAACGACTTTCAGCCTTCGAGAACTGAAGCGGAGCAGAGATTGATCGAGATAATAAACCAAACTGTTGAAAAGGGGGGTAAAGTTTTGATACCGACTTTTGCTGTAGGAAGAAGTCAGGAAGTCATGGTCGTTCTTGAAGAAGCGATAAGGAATAAAAAACTGAAAGAAGTTCCTATATACATAGATGGAATGATCTACGAGGCAACGGCAATTCATACGGCCTATCCAGAATATTTGAACTCCGAGCTTAGGGATATGATACTGTATAATGGAATTAATCCATTCATAAGCGACAGTTTTGTAAGAGTCGACTCTGCTGAAAAGAGGGACAGTGTGATTAACGATCCATCTCCTTGCGTGATACTTTCACCTTCCGGTATGCTCAACGGCGGACCTGTTATGGAATACTTCAAGCACCTAGCTGAGAATGAGAAAAACACTATAGTATTCGTTGGTTATCAAGCGGAAGGCACTCTTGGGAGGAAAGTTCAAAAAGGCTGGAAAGAAATACCGTTTCCCACGAATGGGAGAAGAGAAGTTATAGACGTAAAGATGAGGGTGGAAACTGTTGATGGTTTCTCGGGGCATTCTGACAGGAAACAGCTTCTAAATTATGTAAAGTTTTTGAATCCAAAACCTTCGAAAATAGTGACAGTTCACGGAGATGAAATGAAATGCGTCGAACTGGCTTCGGCTATTTACAAAACTTATAAGATCGAAACGAGAGCTCCGCTAAACATGGAAACAATCAGATTTCTTTGAAGTCCTCCTCTGAACCAATAAGAGCTCTCAAGGCCTCCATTCTCACTTCTGGCGGCAATTCTTCGCTAATTATAACTCCTTGGAAATTTGGAAAAATCTTCAGAATTTCGTCTGCCTGAATTCTGCTTGCTATCATTTCATGAATATTTTTTGTTTTTGTGAGACAGTAGAATACTACTTCGCATTTGCACTTTAGAGCGAGTTCTATCATCACTTCTCCTTGCCAAGAGCCGAGAGTTGCGACGATTATTATTTTATTAAAATCTTCCAAGGAATCTACAAGAGATGGAATATCTGTATCTCTATCAAGCAATCTAATATCCAGTTTCAAATCTTTTGCAAAGTTTTCGAAGTCCCGTTTATCTCTACCTACTAGGACTATCAAATTCCGCATGCGTTCCTTGGCTTTGAAAAAATATAAAGGCTTCGATTTGTGGGCTGTGCTACTAAAGGGCAGTTTTCAGTTATAATGGGGACTTCGATTTTTTGGTAGCTGGCGAAGCTACTCGTTGTTGCCACTTTTCAGACAGCTTCATATTCCATCCATCGTTATGTGAAGCTTGAAAATCTGTTAAAAGGAAAATTTTAAAATTAGATAGAAAAATATCATTTCATGAACGATGTGGAAAAAAAGTGTCTCTCTGCACTTCTTGGTATCCTCGAAAGCTTTTATGAGCAGATGAGATCTGGAAAAATACCCGAGATTGAGATTGCTACTAGGACGAAGTTCAACATCGAATTCAATGAAAATTCGGGAGTATGGGTTTACGGAGATAGAAAATCTTTAACTTCGGCAAAAACGGTTAAAGGTGCGCTCAAAATACTGAAGATGGCCTATGTGATAGGCTTCTTAAAGGAACAGTTGAAAGTCAATAAATCTTCAACGCTACGAGAGCTTTATTACATAACTGAGGGCTGGGGTTATGCAAAGTTCGATGATCAGGATGAAAGCGACAGATTGATCGAAGATCTGGAGATCGTATCTGGCTACCAGAGAGAACACTTCCACATAAGACCTGAAGAAGATGGAGCAACAATAATAGGGCCAATAAGGATTCGGGAAGAGACAAGGAGAGGAATGAAAGAAATACACTGCCAAGACGACGTCGGCGAAGGAGGATACCAGATTCCTGTGAACGTTGATAAATTGCAATTTGTAGAATGCGATGCGAAGTTCGTAATCGCAATAGAAACTGGCGGTATGAGAGACAGGCTTGTTGAAAATGGATTTGATGAAAAGTTCAGCGCAATAATAGTTCATTTGAAAGGTCAGCCTGCAAGAAGCACGAGAAGGTTGCTTAGAAGATTGAACACAGAGCTCGGCTTGCCTGTTGTTGTTTTTACAGATGGAGATCCTTGGAGCTATAGAATATTTGCGAGTATAGCTTATGGGAGTATAAAATCTGCCCATCTTTCTGAATATCTTGCCACTCCCGAAGCAAAGTTTTTGGGTGTGACACCATCCGATATTGTCCGGTATGACTTGCCGGCGGATAAACTGAACGATGAGGATATAAAGGCCCTGAATGCAATTCTATCTGATCCTAGATTTGACACCGATTTCTGGAAAAAAGAAATCAAACTGCAGCTTGAACTAAATAAAAAATCTGAACAGCAGGCTCTGGCAAAATATGGTCTAGATTACGTGACGGATGTGTATCTTCCAGAAAAACTTTCGGAAATGGGAATAATTTAGGTTAAATTTTAAAAAATTAAGCTTTATAGGAGGGTATTATCTTTTTTGCATATGTTTCCAGCACGAATTTCGGGTCTGGACCCATGTTTATTAGTATGAAGTGCTTGACTCCTGCTTTTACGAATTCCTCTACTTTTTCCTCACACTCGCTCGGTGTTCCAGCAATTGTAAACTCCTCTACGACTTCGTCTGGCAAAAGTCTGCCGAACTCTTCGTAAAGTCTGATTGTTTCATCGGATACGATAATTTCAGAGTATAAATCATCTGGCATGGGAATTTCGATTCCATAAACTTCTTCAACCATTTTTGGAGAAAAGGCTATCTGGTGTTTTATTTTTTTCAATTGAGAAATCGCATCTTCATGTCTTTCGGCCATGGCAGTGTAGATGTATATTGCTGGCTCAAAATTTTCAAGTTTTCTCCCGGCTTTTTCCGCTGATTCTTTTATCTCACTTAAATGCTTTTTGTAAATCTTTGGACCCTGTGAAACCGGTATCCAGCCATCTGCAATCTTTCCGGTAATTTCTCTTGTTTTTCTACCATTTGCAGCGATATAAATTGGAATTGGATTTCTTTTCGGCTTTACCTGAAGAAATGCTTTTTTTAGCTTCCAGAACTTTCCCTCGAAGTCCAAACTTTCTTTCTGCCACAGGTATCGGATTATTTTTGTGAATTCCACCATTCTCTCTACTGGCCTATTCCAATCTATCCCGAACTGTTCAACGTTCATAGCCTCACCAGCTCCTAAGCCTATAATGAGTCTACCGCTCGAAATTTGATCAATGGTTGCAGTCAGCTGCGCAAAAACTGCCGGGTGAATTCTGTGTGGATCAGAGACGCATGTCCCTATTTCGATTCTCTCTGTTTGTGATGCTATTACACTCAAAATCGGCCATGGATTGGGCACTGTACCGGTTGGTATCATAAGCAGATGGTCTGCGGCCCAAATAGAATCAAAACCTGCTTTTTCGGTTCTCACCCCAACTTTTATGAGAGAATCAACGGTTGCAACTGGAATTGGCAGAAGTTGGCCGAACTTTACCATTTTCTCACCTAGATTCTTGAAGCCAGATATACTGCTTCGTAAACAGCATCTCTTATCTTTCTAGGCTTCACACAGTCTCCAATTTTGTAAGTCGGGACTCCAAAATCTAGCTCAAGCTTTCTGGGTCTCATTCCGGTTGCCAAAACAATGCTATCACAAGCTATCTCTAGCTCTTTCCCCTCACTTTTTCCAATCACTTTTCCGTCCTCGATTCTTTCGGTAATGAAGTTGCATATCCATTTGACATTTTTGTTTTTCAATTCCCTAATCAGAGCAAAAGCGTAGTTTCTTTCCAAATCAGAAGCTATTGATGGCAAAATTTCCAGAATAGTAACGTCTCTGCCTTTGTAGGCCAAGTAAAGTGCAGTCTCGCAGCCTATTCTTCCTCCGCCCAATATAACAACTCTCTGCCCGACCTCGGCTTTTCCTGTAAGCACGTCTACAGCTTTAACTGCTCTCTCAACTCCCGGAATTGCCGGAGCATCCTGTTCCGCACCTATTGCAACAACCACGAGGTCTGGCTTGATCTGTGATATTTCTCTCTCTATGTTTTTACAGTCAAGGATAACTCTAACATCCTTAACCTGTCTTTTCAGCCACTCAAAATACTTCTTTAGATCTGATTTGAATTCTGGGATTGAAGCCGGAATCAAATTCCCGCCGAGCTCGGAATTCTTCTCTAAGATAACAACTTCATGTCCTCTCAACCTTGCAACTCTCGCAAATTCTAGACCAGCAACTCCACCGCCAATAACAGCAATTTTCTTCTTTTCTTCAGCTTTTTTGATTTCTATATCTGGATTCAGGGAACACTTTGCTTCAAACTGCCTTAAGCTAAAGAGTCTGTCGATGCAGTCATTGCATCTCGTGCATGGACGGATTTCATCGATTTTTCCATTTTTTATCTTAATCACAAATTCTGGATCTGCGAGCAAAGCTCTTCCAAGTGCTATAAAGTCTGCTTTTCCGTCCTCGATTATCTTTATCGCCATTTCGGCCGATATCCCACCTACGGCTATCACGGGAATTTTTACTGCGGATTTAACCCTAAAAGCTCCATCGAGCAATATACCTCTTTTAACCAACATCGGAGTTATCGCAAAACTGCCGCTTACATGCAGGCAGTCTACTCCGGCTTTTTCTAGCTCCAAGGCAAATCTTAAAATTTCTTCATCCGAAACGCCGCCATAGGAGGGATAGGAGCCATCCATCCTGAATATCATGGGAATTCCAACTTTTTTAACAGCCTCAACTACTTCGAGTGCAAATCTTATCCTGTTCTCAAAACTGCCACCGTATTCATCACTTCTCTTGTTTGTATTTGGGGACAAAAATTGACTGAAAAGCCAGCCATGAGCGCCATTTATTTCTACTAGGTCAAAGCCGCTATCTTTAGCTCTTCCAGCAGCTTCGGCAAACATCTCTATTATTTTCTTTATTTCCTCCTTTGTCAACTCTCTCGCAGCTACCTTAAAGCTGTGCCTACCGTGCATGAACATTGTGTACTCTACTTTCGACGGAGCGATGGGCTCATTTCCCTCTATTTTCGGACTTGCGCATCCTCCCGGATGTAGGAGTTGGATTCCAGCAATCGCCCCGTTTAGCTTAATCTCTTCAGCAAGCTCGTTAAGCCCTATGCAAAACTTATCAGAATAAATCGCCAGTCCCCCATGCAAATCCCTTCCCCTCTTATCAACGCATGCCCCCTCAACGATGATGAGTCCGACACCGTTTTTTGCGAATTTTTTATAGTGTTCAATCATTTTTTCTGTAACATATCCCTCTCTTGCCATGTTCAAGGCCATTGCGGGCATGACGATTCTGTTGGGGATCTCCAAATTCGCAATTTTTCCGGGTTGCAAAATCTTCATGAACTTGATTTAACTTTCGAAAATTTAAATCTTTTTGGTGAGAGAAAGATTGAAATATCGAGAGAAAAATGATTTTTGAAAGCGGGGTGGGGTAGTCAGGTAATCCCGGCGGGCTCATAACCCGCAGATCCGTGGTTCAAATCCACGCCCCGCTATCTGCGACGTTTACACCCTACTCTGCTTAAGCGCAATGTTTTTAAGCAAAAAGTCAAATATATATCAAACCCGCCTTAGCTCAGCCTGGTAGAGCGCGGGACTGTAGTTTGCGCCTCCGCGCAAGCGGAGATCCCGGTGTCCCCGGTTCAAATCCGGGAGGCGGGACTTTTATATTTTTATTTAGAATTTCAAATTCAGGATCGATTTTAGCGTCACGGATTAGGATATTGCTTGAATCGTTTCTTAGAATCGTTTGGCATTTAAATTTTGATTCCATAAAAATACGTAAAGGAAATCGTACCCATGAGAATTGGTGAGTAATTTACAACTGAAAGTCTCGCCCTTCAGAGCAAGAGGGTTCAGGGCAGATAACACATCTTTTGTGAGATAAAATCAGAAAAGGTGAGAAAAGAAAGAAGAAAATCCAAGATGTCCGATTTTATCCCTAAAATTAAAATCAAATTAGGATAAAAGGTGAGAAAGTTTTAGATTTTCCCTTTCAGCAGTTCAGCACCTTTTTCGACTTCGATTTTGGTATCAGTCGGCAATTTCATCGAAGCCCTTCTAAACGCCTCTTTTGCGAATTCAAAATGCTCTGGTTTGATCCATATCGACATTATCTTTGTTCCGGGCCTAACTTGTGCGGCTCTGCCAACAGGTCTGCCATAAGCAGCTCTCATACCTTGGGACACTCTGTCCGCTCCCGCCCCTACAGCCATTTTGTGTTCTCTAAGAATATGGTGCGGATAAATTCTGACCTTCAGCCTGTAGTTGTTGGAGCCGACCATTTTTGTTAAATATTTGTTTGCCATAACCCTCGCTGCTTCTAACGCGTTATCTCTTATCTGCACAGCATCCTTTGCAACCAAGGTAAGCATCACGGGAAACTCTGCCTGTAAATTTCCCATGTCGAACATTTTTACTCTCGTTCCAGGGGCACCATCGATGTATTCTATTCTAGTATAGGGCCTTTCAAGTCTTCTCCACATCCTTGCCGGTTTCCTTGCCATAAGGAGAATTTGAAGAGAGTAAATAAAGCTTTCGTGCAAAAGACTTTTTAACATGATGGATTTAGTCATCACTATGAGACTGAAAAGTGGAGTTTACGGGCTTGATGAAATCCTCGACGGTGGTTTTATAAATAATACGATAAATGCCGTATATGGTTCAGTTGGGTCTGGAAAAACAGTTTTCTGTTTAAACTTTCTGCTAGAAGGCCTTGAAAATGGGGAAAACTGTGCTTACGTTTCTTTTGATCTCGAGCCCGAAGATTTTTTGAGATTGGTGAAGTCGATGCATTGGGATATTTCCAAAGAAATCGAGGAAGAAAGAATGAAAATTGTGCATTTCTATACCGAAGACGGCACAATTATCGGTGAGGATCTTTATAAGATCCTTAAAAATTACCAAAGGATCGCAATAGATTCGTTTACACCTTTAATTGTTTCCACAGAAGGGAAGGCGAGGAATGAAGTGAACTGGTTTTTCAGAAACATCAGAAAAAGCGCTACAGCTCTAGTAACAATTGAAGAGCCTATGCAGGGATACGAAGCAGGTTCGAATGTTGCCCTTTATCTTGCTGATTCAGTGATATCCCTGAAATCAACCGGATACAGCGAACCTTTCAGCAGAACGCTTAGAGTCGTAAAGCACCGAATGTCCTCGCATTCGGAAGAAGTGTATCCGTATTCTATAGTAGAAGGTGTGGGGATTGTCCTAGAAAATAGGAGATGCGAAGGGTTTGAAATCGAAGACATTCCAGGAATTTCCAGAAGATCCATGGAAAAGCTGAGAAGGATTTGTAGAGAGGGTTATTTAACCAAAGAGGAGTTTGAAAAGATAAAAAGGAGAATAAAATGCTAGATCAGCTTAGGGAGATAACAAAAAGGCTCGCATCGGATCCCAGTGTCGTCGTTTCAGCAATTTATAGAATCGACGGCACACCAATTGTAACCTTCATAAAAGATAAAAAGTACATCTCGATTCTTGAATGGCTTGAAAGTCAAACAAAACTCTTGTTAAATCTGATGGCGGAAAACAGCCTTAAGAGCGTTGATTTCAAGACAAGAGATTACGTGATGATAATGTATCCTCTTTCTGGATCTCTGGTTTTAGTTGTAATATCAACAAGCGAGGCTTCGGTCTACAAGCTCAGGATTGACATAGAATCTCTGAGGAGGACGTTGAATGTTTGAATTCCATTATACACCAAGAATAGAGCCGAGTAAGGCTCTTGAAGATATAAAGAAAGATATAAGCTTTGAACCGTCTTTGGCGATATTTTTCGTTGCAGGAAAGCAAGAAAACCCCGAGCTTTTAAAGCTTGATTGCAACTCAATCTCTGTACCAGTTGAGGGGATAATAACTCCAAAAGGTGTTTGGAGTAAAGGCATCCTAGCTATGATAACGGATGCGAATGCCTCAGTTAGGACTTTTAAGGGAAACCCAAAAGATGTTGTTAGAACGATCGAAAAATCAAGGAAAGGCTCTTTCAATTTCTTAATTTATCCATTAATGTTAATAAAAAGTAGGCTAACTTTTATAAGAGTTCTTTTAAGCCTAAGTAGAACGAGGAGCTTAGAGAGGGCTTCGGAAATCTTTGAAGAAATTATTTATCCAATGAACACGCTTCTAAGACCATTTAGAGATTCTGGGAAAACGGCCTTGGCTATGAATGTATTCCCCCTCGAAATTGGCATCGGAATTCCGAAGATATTTTTAAACGGGAAGCCGATTGGAAGAAGTGTTTTAAGTGTTTCTTTAGAGGGAAAATTAAAATGTGAGTTCGAAGATGTTTATCCTGAGAGAGGAAAGAGCTTCGAAGAAACTTTGGAAATCTTATCTCAGGAACTTGCAAATGTGAAGAGAGTTAAAGTCACAAAAAAAGGTTTGGCAATAAAAGAAATAGATGGGAAAAGCGTAAAAGATTTTCTGCGAGAGAACAGAATTTTTATGAGAGAAGAGCTTGAAAAAGACTTGGCTCAGCAAAAATTTTTTGGAGCAACTCCCTACGGTATTTTCTTCATAAGTAAGGAAACTTATGGTTCGGCCTCTCTTGGAATTCTAGATTATGAATTAAGATTTTACCCATCGCTTTTCTACAGCGACATTTTTTTCGACGAAGCAATCTTTGGTAGTGAATTCATTCGAGGGGGACCAAAAAAAGTTATCGAAAATATTAGAGAAGCAGATTTTTCAATAATTGATCATAATTTCATGCTCATGTTTGAAGAGAGGATTGTCGATATAGCTAAAGAAATCGGTGGCTATGGAGTTTTTTCTTCTTATCCTTCCTTTGCTGGCAGTACAAAGAGAAGATTGATGAGCGAAGTTGAAAACAGGATTCACATAAATTCCACCCTGACAATGGCTTTTCTAAATCTCACTTAATTAAAAAAAGAATTGCCATAAAGAACATTGTGATTGGGTAACTAAGCGTATAAATTCTTATAG
>Ga0105159_1000488_pt1 | contig 11081 bp, 10 predicted proteins | sample LHCtaG_2_FD_89590 | JGI IMG/M metagenome (GOLD analysis project Ga0105159, IMG submission 89590) | Hot spring microbial communities from Little Hot Creek, USA to study Microbial Dark Matter (Phase II) - LHC4sed_replicate | ecosystem: Environmental > Aquatic > Thermal springs > Hot (42-90C) >...
TTCCGATCTCGTTGCACTTATTTCTGCATGCTTCTTCGGTGGTGGATGCTTGAGTACAGTAAGTTATTGCATAATTACTCTCGCCTGAAGTGCACGAACCTAAACGCCAGAATGAATTTTTAGGTTTACAGGCTTCCTCCGAACATCCAGGCTGGTCGCAAAGGCATATAGCTCCGGCATTTTCGCAATCTGAACTACAAAAACATTTTTGCCATACTTTTTGGTGACCATAATACGCACAAGCATTACACTTACATCGAGAACAGCATACAAAACTCTTATGAACTACAGGAATGTATTCACCAATCGATATTTCTGTATAGCTTATACGATTAATGAAACCAACAGAACTTATGTATTTGTTTAAATTAGCTAATGTCGATTTTCTTATCTCGTCTAGATAACCTGGCTCATAAGTTTTATCATACTTCCTCCACACAGGCAGACCGTTGTAAGTAGGTATATCTGCTGGAACCAAATAATAACCGCCATTCTTAGAAACGTCGTATACTGCTTGGTAGAAGGAATACTCTAGAGCATAAGGCAACCCTATTTTTATCATCTCAAGCTTGTTTATTCCTCTTAGAATTTCAACTTCTTGAGAAGATATACTTCTCTCTACTGACATGCGTATGGATGTGCTAAGAAAAATTGCTTCTATTGAAAGAAAGAAAATAGCACCTGCCACTGCTATTACTATTCCAGCTATACTTTTCATCTCTCCACCTGATTGTAAGTTAAAGTCATTTCTTCAACCAGCTTGTTAGGGTTGTAGGGCTTAAAGATGAATGCCTCCCCTGTCTGTTTGTATGCTTCACAGGTAGTACTAAGAATGTAAGAAGTAGAATTGGCTAAATGAAAGCAATCTGCATCTGCCATTAAGGTTATTTTGTCTGAAAGAAACTTCTTCATATCATCATCAAACCCATTCACATCCCTTTCAGCCAAGACTCTGTAGGCTGAATATGTAGAATTGTAGTTTAGACGCAGTAAAGAAAGCATAAGCAAATCAGAAAAACTTTTCTCGTACTCGAACTTCAAGTTTATGTCTATGTGAAACTTGAGTGCCAAAAAGATTAGAACAACAGCTATGATCACAGTTATAATAAATATAGCACCTAAAGCTGCTATTGAGAAAGGTAAAAGGCCCTTCTCTACCTCCATTCTATCACACTTACAATTATTCTGCCTGTATGCATGCTACCATCCGGATATCTTATGAGAGTGGGCAAACCTTCTGCAGCAGCAAACCTACCCGAAGTAAGAAAGTACTTTAGAGATTCTGGCATAGCATTTATTCCACACTTCTTTATATCACCCGGATCCCAAAGGGTTGTTAGAAAGCCTATTCCGCAACCTATTGCCCCACCAATTGCAGCCCCTAATGGCCCAGCTATTAGAAAACCTATTCCTCCACCTATTACTCCACCTGCCCCACAGCCGCCCAACCTTCTAGCCCAGTCTTGAGGAGTATTCTTAAAGTTTTCACTAAGACACCTCACAAAATCGTTTACGGCAAGTCCCTCTACACTACTAGGTCCGACTAGAGTTGTTACCCAACTAGTACAACCTGTGTCTTGTTTGCAACTGTCAAAGTCTACTACAGTAACTATGTTGAGCGAGTTTGGGTATCCAAAAACTATTTCCTTGTAGTTTTCCAGCATGCCAGAAACAAACTCTGATTTGTTAAAATCGTATGTGCTCCCTTTTTTACTCGCAAAATTGTCCAACTTTTCCACTTCTAAGACACCTCTTTCTATTTTCCCATCTTTTACATAAGCTAAGTTTTCGTAAGAAAGCAAAACGTTTGCTAAGTTAATTGCATGCCTCTCGTTATCTGAAGAAAGAGTAGTAACGTGTATATCCAAGATTATAGAAAGAATGAGCCAATAACCCAAAGCTACTATACCTATTAAGAAAAGTCCTTCTAAAACTGCACTTATAGTTAATGCTATTCCTTTACTCTGTCTTTTTTGCAGTAATAACATATTTCGAGCCTTCCTCTGAAAATGTTTTAGTTATGAAAAAAGTATTCACACCATTAAAAGGACCGAAGTTGTCTGGTGGTGTAGCATAAGGTTGGGTAGAAGAACTTTTTTCTCCGTATCTTGTAGTGTAAATTGGGTTTAGCTTAACAATTCGGTTTATTCCTTCAACATTATAGCTTACTTCTTTGGCCGGGGTATAAGTTATTACTATTTTGTGGGTTGAAGCACCACTTACTGTTATAAATGCTGCCAAGTGTCTGGCTACAGCCTCAGCAGAAGTCCTGGAAAACAAGTCAATTATCGTCTCTAAAATCTTTGGAAATACTTGAAAGAAAAATAAAAAGATTGCAAGAATAACTCCAAATATTCCTATCGTGTCTGCAATAGTTAGGCCTTTCATTTTTATAACCCGAAAAGTTTTTTACATTCTTCTTTAGTAGCAGGCGGATAAATGTTAAACTGGTCGCAATTCTTTGGCTCTTTTTCGTCCCAATTCCATTTTTGACCGTTTATCCAGTCGTTGCAATAAGCTTGTTGCTTTAATTTACAAGAGATTTGATTTGCTTGTATCTTTTGCATGTCTAGCCATTTCCAGAAGAGTATCAGTCCTGTACTTACTATAAGACCAATAACAACTATCACAAAAATTGCGTCTGTAGCAAAAGCTTTCATAATAATTAATTGATTTTTAAACTAAAAAACTCCAGTTTTAACGTTTATTTGTTGTGAACCAGTAACCATTCCCGAAATAATTATGAGCTTCGTCTGGATATTACATTATGGAGGTCCACGATGAAAAGAACAGCGACATAAGGCACTATTCCAGCTTGCATCTGGTCCACACTCACCAGCACCACATTCATAGGGTCTCACTTGATCTCCACATATATATCCACAATCTTCCCAATTATCCACACATATACCCCTTCTCCATTTATTTACATAATGCCCTCTACACTTCTCACACCATTTGCAACGGTCAGGTGGACAATCATCTTTCCCATATTCCCTACACTCAGGTTGTGAAGGTGGTACTAGACCTTCTGGAACCCCATTCGGGTAATAAGTTATATTAAAATTCGCGGAACCATACGCATTTCTCGGAGGGGTTGAATCTAAACCAATTCTACATTTTTTCTCTTTCCATTCGTTAAATTCTATTACAAAATTAAACAACTGCGCCTTATCGCCTACATTCATAAATTTTGCACTCTTTGTTTCACCACTTGTCAAATTTTTCACAGAAAAAACAATCCAATAAGGATCTTCACATTCATAATGATCAATCTCCCTCCCTTTATACACAACTTCCTTCGAATCTATATTAATCCAAAGATGATACTCATCTTTATCCGTGACAACCCTGTACTTTTTAACCCAGCTGTCTGGTTCTTCCAAAACAGCTTGAAAACTCACCGGCACCGTTGATTTAATAACAGGATAAGTTGACGTCGACAGAACTACAGTTGTGTATTTTTTTCCAAATGTTCCTTCATCTTTACTTGAAGCTATGTAAACAGTAGGAGAAGGTTTTTTCTGTTCTTCAAAAAATCCACTCGATTTAACTTTAAACTCTACCAGACTAGTAGCAGTCTCCATACCATATGTGCATGTTCCCTTCTTTGAGGAACTTACAAGCTCAGTATCAATTATAAGATGATTGTAACTGACAGCCCAATTTATTAAGGCAGAAACAGTAAACAGTACTGGACAAGCAACCAAGCCTGGTGCTACACCAACCATTAAAGCAACAGCACAACCTGTACCTGCGAGACCCCACGCTGCTGTTCCCATAACCACATTGCCCCATGAGATCCCTTTTTCGGTTTCTGCTGGTAGGATGCAAGTGAACATTTTATCAAACGATTCTATAGTGTATGTTTTTTTATCATTCTTAAGAGCATTCTCAGATAGTTCAACAGGATATTGCAGAGCATTCCACCCACAAATTTTAACTTCGTTTCCTTCGTAGAATCCTGCCTCATATGCTGGGCCACAAAAATCATTACAACTTACTTCTCTTCCATTTTCTTGCCATTTTATCTCCTCTGTCACTCTTGTGTCTAAACACCCAGCAGTACACCTTAAGTATGCACATTTTACAGCCTGCTCTAAAGCTGATGGTGGAGGTGCTAGCCCTAAAGCTTGAAGAATCTGGTTCCAAACAGCACCTGCTGCTTTAATCAATATAGGAGATAAAAGTATTAGAATTATTACAGCTATTACTAAGCCAACTAATGTAGAAACATGGATACCTTTACTCATACCTAAATTAGTATTTATTTTTAAACTAAAAAAACTAGCACCTAATAATCCACTTAATCAACCATGGTAGCATATCACATAGAGTCTTTTTAATCCCAGCAAGAACAGCATTGATAAATTTACCAAATGCTGGTATAAGCTTCATAACAATGATTGTTATTAAAATTAAAGCCAAAACTAGGATTACTGCGTACAGAACTGTTTCTACAGCTATTCCTTTCATTCAACCAAGCCCCCTTAAGAAAAGCCTCTCTATAATTTGCTTGCCAACAAGCCAAAATAAAGCTAAAGCAAGAAGTACAAGTATAAGCAAGATTATCAGCCAAAGCATCCTTCCAGTCATCCTTCCTTTCATGTTAATCCTTGGAACTGTGAAAGGTTTATGAAGCTTGTTATTCCAAAGTATATTCCACATACAGATATACTATATATTGTTAAAGCAATAAACATTATCTTTCCTACATTCATCAACTTACTCACTTCATCTTCTCCATAAGTTAGCTCGCCCAAAAAGCTAGCAAGCATGTAGACCACTTCAACCATATAAGTTCCAACTATTATTTGGAAGAAAGGAAATGGTATTTGCTTTCCTGCATTCAGCAAAAAGCTGAAGGCTGCTAAGCCTTGAGGACCAGCACCTGTTTGGTTGAAGAAGTAGCCTATTTTTTCCAAGGACTGGCCAAAGAATGCAAAAAGGTATATGACCATTGCCATTAGTCCAACTACTATTCCAGCAGCAAGAGGTGCAAAAACCCATGCTTGAACTTGCATGTCTGAAGTAACCTCTGAAAGAATTTCATCAGCTGCTCTGTTTACTTCGTCTGCGTCCTTGAGAAAGTCTGACATAGACTTTAAAGCTGCTGAAAGGAAAGCCATCCCACGCGAGCCTATATCTATTACCAAGCTCATTACTGCCTTGATAACCCTAGAAGGATAATCCTTTATTGCACCAATTTTACTGTCGAATGTTGCCACTTCCAAAGGTGCTCCAAACATTTTTATGTTTGTAAGGATCTTCTGCAAGAACTTGCTTATCTTTAGCTCTCTTATCCTTGGTTGCAATTCTTCTATGCTTTTCTCAAAAGGCTTTCCTATGCTAGATACTATGCTGAGCTGAAAGAGAACTACTGGTAGCTCACTTTCTACTTCAACCACCTCCTTGTTTCTCTTTGTAAAACCTAGAACAGAAAAGAAAGGATAAAGGACGAAAAAACCTCCTAGAGCTAAAACTATCCCCAAAGAGTTGAGGAAGAGAGTTTGGGAAAACAAAGCTTTTTCTCCCAGAATTGCATACAGAAAGTAAGCTATCAAAGAGATACATAAAACACCTACTCCAGCAAGCACAAGAATCTTTCTCACTCTAAAAGATTCTGTATGCTTTATTGCAACCTGATGGTAAGAATAAGGTCTTGTATAAAAGTACTGACGTAAGAAAAGGTAGAGAACAAAAGGGAGTAAAACCATGTAAGAAAAGGATATGAGCTCAGGTCTTGCTATTTCTGGTGTAAAAATTACTAGAACAGGAAAAAATATCATCCCTAACAAAGGCAAGAGAATTCCAAAAGCGTTCAAAATCTTTAAAGGAGTTCGCATGGCAAGAGCATAACCTTTCATCCTTTTCTTCGTTCCTTCTAGGATTACTAATACTGCTTCTTCTACACTCTTGGCAGCTCTTTCAGGTGGTTCGTTTACCGAATTTTTTAAAAGAGTGATTGCATCAACAAATTCTTCATTTTCACTCTTCCATTTTCTAGAAAGTTCGTCTAAACCTTCAGAAACGGATACGATGTTGCCAACATGCAAGTCCCACAAAAGCTTTTTAAGGTCTAACCCAAGAGGACCAGTTAAGTTTAGAGCAGCAAAAGCAACTGCAGACTCTAAGTTTTGAGTAATTTTTAAGGATATCGACATGTAAATAACACAAAGAGCCATCTCAGAAGATGCTTTAGACCTGTACATTATGTTCAAGAAGCGAGTATAAGAAAAAAGGTAGTAGAAAAGAACAGCACCGAGCGCAACTATCATTACTATCATCGCTTCAGAAAGCAATCCTGCAGCAAAGAAAGCTAAGCCCAACAAAAGGCAAACTATGAGTGGAACAAAGAGTGCTGTTAAAAGAACTCCTATAGGCTTTACTCTTAAATGGCAGAAGTCTATTTCAGGTTGAAACTTTTTCTCCAAAAACTCTGGCAAAGGAATTTTTATAAACCCGAAAAAATTACACACCTTTTCATAAAAAGAAAGCTTTCTGTTAGCATACTCCTCTTCTAAAAACTTTATGTAAGCTGTCTCTTTCATCTCAATGCATCCTTAAACCATTTGAGCCATCTCTCATAAACAAGCTTTGAATCAACAGAACCTACTTCTCTTAAAACTTCTTCTGAAATTGAGTGAAACATTTCATTTGCTGGAACTACCCATTCAGCTTCCAAAACTTCTGGTCTGTTTAGTTGCTGAGCATAATCAACCATAGTCTGCTTTATCTTTGCTCTTAGCAAGATATTTTCCCAGACTAAATCCCAAGCACCATGCCACTCTCTTACACGCTTAGCAATTTCGTTCAGAACTTCTGACTCGCCGTTAAGCAAAGTATCAGTAGGCTTAAGAGTATCTTCTTTAGCAGAATATTCCATAAGAGTAACAAAAGCGCCTTCTTCCAAAGGATCTTCCTTCCACCTTTTTCTTATTTCTGTAACTTCTGTAACACGCCTAAAACGATGAAGACCATCTGGCGAACGCAACATATTGCAAATTGTAAGAAGGTCTAGAGCCTTAAAGCTAGTTGGAGCTAAACCTAAATCATGAACTACTCTATCAAAAACACCATAAGCTGATTCTCCGTGAATAGTACCAGCTACTAAATTGGCAAGAGCTCCTATTCTCATAGCTTCAAACAGCACAGTGCTTTCTACACTTCTTACTTCACCAACTATAAGAACAGAATCTCCAAGCCTCAACGCAGTCCTTAAAGCTTCGTCTGGAGAAAGTTCGGTTTCTACACGTGTAATTACTGAGCGTGACTTTAAGCTTTCTATGTTGTATCCGAGCTGACGAAACTGGTCTATTGGGAGTTCAAGCGTGTTATGAGCCAGGATATTTTCGCAAACAAAATTTTCTGTTTCTGGAACAGAAAAATCATAAACATAGCCATTAAGCTTACCCACACACTTGACGCTTCTTACCTCGTCCCAAAATATGTCTGAGTTAGCAAGATCTTTTAGTTCGTCCAACTCACAATCGTTTGGGCCTAAACTTTCAAGAACTTGAGCAAGATTTTCCCTGCTTATATTCTGTCCTCTCTTTCCATAATCCTGGTAATTAAAGTTTGGTAAAAGCTTAGAAATTTCTTCTTTGACTTCTGCAGTTAATGGTATGACATCAGTAGTATCGTGAGTAGGTACTCTTTCACACATTTCTGCTAATCTTTCCATCCGTTCCTTTTGGAGAAAACCGATTTTTTCATAAAAAGTTTGTAAGAATTTTTGGCTAATTCCGCAAGAATATGCCTTATCTTTTTTGTTCATCCTGTTCACTCTAGAAACTACTCCAAAAAGTAGTAATGCTGTCTGCACATCCTTTATCAATCCGAAAGAAGCAAGAGTTATTGCTACTCCACAATTTGTTATATATCCATTTCTACTGAACAACCCTTTCAAAACATGAGAGATTTGCTCTTTAGAGAGTTTGAAAATCCAGTCAGGAATTCTCTTTGTATATGCATCACCATTTAGCTCAAGAACGTCCCTCATAATAGCTTTCAAAGCAGTAGAACCGATAATTAGTGAAAATCCATCGTTACACAATCTTGGCTTAATACCAAACCTTTTTCCTATTTTATGTACTATTTCTCTTGTATCTTCATCAACAGCAGAAACTATTACCCCATTCTTAGCATAGCAACCACCAGCCAACCATAAACCTATGAAAGAAAGAAAATCCTGGTCAAGAGAAATTTCTACTGGCATTGGTTTAGAATTGCCTTTAACCTTAAACTTTAATAGGCTTGTACAAATCTTACAACCTTTAGCTAGCATTCTTCTTAGAACTTCAGAAGGTAAAATGGAGTTGCGCAACCAACAGCTAATAGCACTCTTAGGATATTTGTCTGTTTTGTGAATAGCGTACCCTAATTCCTTAGCTATTTCTTTGACTGATTGTTTGTGAGCCAGTATAAAACTCCTAACAGTTGATCCTACAAAATAAACATCTTTTAACTTTTCTAAAAATTCAAGAACATTCAATTTTTCAACTTTCTCACTTTCTACAGGAAGAATTCTTGGAGTAGCTAAGTAACTTCCAACTTTAATCTCTTTAGCACTTATAGGTTGTAGCTTACCATCTTTGCTTAGTGAGAACAAGGAATGATCTTCTGTTACCTTTATTTTCTTTCCTGTTCTTGTCTTTACTTCAAAAATATTCTTAGAAACTTTATGACGAATGAACTTGCTTACTGACGCTAAACGGACTTTACCATGCTTGTCAACAGTAAAAACTCTTATATTTTCTGGGTTTTTGTCCAAAATTTCTCTTCCGTTTTCTACCTTGTAACCATACTTTAGCAATAGGTTGTCGACAAGTTCTCCCACTGTCGTCCTTTCAAGCTTGCCATTTCTAGTGATGAGTAGTTCACAATCACCTGTAACACTATCTTGTTGCACTAAAATTCTAAACTTTCTCATTATTTCCAGCATTAACGCAGAAAGCAAAGACGTCTTACCAGCACCCCTTCCACCTGCTATGAGTACTGCTTTACCACCGTCTGCAATAAAGCTCATTAGTCCAGCGTACAAAGGGTTAAACATCTTAACTTTCATAAAAAGTGGAAAAGTCCATGACTTTTCCCTGTGCCTACGAAAAGCAAAGGCCAAACCTTCTGGAGAAAGTGTGCGTGTAATTGCTGCAACTCTTGCCCTTCCTCCAGGAACGACAATTTCTGTGTCCAGGACTGGATTTGCTTCGTCTAAAGGTCTGCCTGAATAAAGCCTAAATCTTGTTGCCCAAGATTCTCCCTCATCTTTTGTTGGTATAAGGTTTGTCTCGCATTCTTCAAAGTCTGAGTGGAAAACGTATATCGGTGAATATCCTATCGGTGAATTCACATAAACGTCTTGAATTTTATCATCTGCTAATAAAAGTTCTAAGACACCAAATCCTACTGTATACCTTACTAGAATGTTTGCAAGTTTGTCTACTTCCTCTTCAGTTAAGTATAATTTTGACATTTTTGCTAAATCCTTTATCAAGTCTCGAGAAATGCTAAAGAAAAGGTCTCGCACTCTTCTTGGATCTGCAAGCTCAGCTTCTGTTGGCTTGTGCGCAGCTAGATACTGCCTTGCTCTTTCTATCAAGTCGTACATATCTTGTGTGAGCTTGAACTCTTCAGGTAGTATATAGTAAAGGTATTTAACCTTACCTGGAAGCTTGTATATTTCTACATCTGTCGCACCAATCTTGTACTTGTCGAGTAAAATTGCATCCTTTGGTAGTGTAAGAATAAAACGAGTAAGCATAAAAGTTGGTCTTATTAGCGGATAAAACAGCATTCTGTACAAAGATCTGTCGCCAAACTTGAAGAGTTTTATCTTGTCTTTTATTCTCTTTATCATTTGTGTTCTTTCTAGCATGGACTTGAGTGGAAGAAGAATTTTTTCCACATAAGCTTTAAAGCAATCATCCCCAGAAATTCTAGACTCTCTTTCAGCGCTTCTAATCATCAGACCTATCTTTACGTAAGCTCCTATAGGATCTTTTCTCAAGACTTCTGAGATTAAGAATCTAAACTCAGAAAACCTTTTAGGTGCATGTTTGGCACATCCGAAATTTTCCATTCTTATAAAATCTTCAGAACTTACCACGCTTCTGTAAACTTCCGCTATCTCTTGTAACATCCTAGTTTCCTCGAAACCATACTCTATTTCCCTTCTCTCAACCAGCACTACTCTTAAAACATTTCTTGCCTCTAGAAGCCTTTCTATTACTACTCCCATAGCTGCCGCAGAATCTTCTATACTAGGTGCTACCACCCAATTAAGGCAGTTTATTCTAAGAGTATTATCAACAATCTCATAATCCACAGCCATACTTCCTATTTAAATTTATCTATTCCTTTTAACAAATTCTTTATTAGATGGCAGAAAAGTTAACAGAAAGTGCAGTGCTGAGAGAATTGATAATTAGGGCTAATGAAGATACTAGAAGGATAAGACTTTTAGAACAGAGGATGGAGAGACTGGAAACTAGCTTTGATAAGGTGGAAGAAAACGTACTGGTTCAGATGAAGAATTTAGAAGTGACTCTTGAAAGATTTAGCAATAAACTATCTGTCCTGACAGAAAAACTGAACGCACTAGAAAGTGAAATACAAAGAATAGATAAGGAATTGGCGAAGACTGCAAAGAAGGCAGACCTGAAACAAATAGAGGGTTTCATAGACCTTATAAACCCAATAACCTCTAGTTTTGTCACTAAGCAGGAATTGGAATCTTATGTAAAAGAAACTTTAACCAAAAGAGCTTAAGTTAAAATACTGATAAAAACATAAATTAAATATATGCCCCTGCCTTTTTTAAAGAAGAGAGAAGAAAGTTTTGCTGTTCCAAAGATAGCTCCTTCAGATAGGGTAAAGGAGCTAGCTGCGAAAGGGTTTTCTGAGCCAGAAATAATAGAAATATTGAGAAAAGAGGGTTATAGGCCTGAAGAAATAGATAGAGCTCTGACAGAATCTCTAAAAATGACGGTAAGCCCTCCGCCAAAACCTGCTGAAGAGAAGCCCCAATTACCTACTCTGCCTACTTTAGAAGAGTTGGTACCACCGAAAAAAGAGGAAAA
>Ga0105159_1000489_pt1 | contig 11069 bp, 10 predicted proteins | sample LHCtaG_2_FD_89590 | JGI IMG/M metagenome (GOLD analysis project Ga0105159, IMG submission 89590) | Hot spring microbial communities from Little Hot Creek, USA to study Microbial Dark Matter (Phase II) - LHC4sed_replicate | ecosystem: Environmental > Aquatic > Thermal springs > Hot (42-90C) >...
AGCGGATTAGATACAGTCAGTTAGGGGTGTTTATTTTGTTAACTGAAAAAATGGCGAGAGAAGCCATAGAATTTGGTGACGGTGTGTTATGGCTTGCACCTACATGGGTTCCACGTCCCTTAAGTATTGGGGAACCAGGTGGTAGGCTAAAGTTAGATAAACGAGATCTTTATGCTCTTGGAGTTGAGCGTGGAGGAATATGTGAAAGATGGATTGCTTCAACGGTTAGAGCTGATAATCCCGGAGCCCCTCAGGATGAAGGTCTAAGTTACGTGGTTTTTAAGTCATCTAATGGAGAAGTGAAGAAGATGTTACTCAGTGAATTAATAGAAAATAATGGAGATGACATACTAGGAAAAGATATCATGAGAAAATATGGTGGGTTTAAGGCATTCGCGAAATTCTTTGATTATGCGGGACCTTTGCCTTTTCATCTTCACCAAAAAGATGAACATGTAAGGAAATATGGTAAGGAGGGAAAGCCTGAGGCATACTATTTCCCACCACAATTAAACTTTAATGAAGGAAGGTTCCCCTATACATTCTTTGGCCTTCATCCTTCAACGACAAGGCAAGACATAATTGAATGTTTAAAGAAGTGGAATGAGGGGGATAACGGAATACTTGACTTATCTAAAGCATATAGGATAAGACCTGGAACAAGCTGGCTTATACAAGCTGGTATACTCCATGCTCCAGGTTCACTCTTAACATACGAACCTCAAAAATCTTCTGATGTATTCGTAATCTATCAATCTATGCTTGACGGTAAAATTATGCCATGGGATCTGGCAATGAAAGATATTCCGGATGAATATAAAAATGACTTCGAGTATATAGTTCAATTCATAGATTGGGAGCTAAACGCTGATCCAGATTTTAAGAGAAACCATTTCTTAAAACATATACCAGTAAGAAACCTAGAAGAAATGAAAGAAGAAGGATACTGTGAGAAATGGATTACCTATGGATTGGAAGATTTTAGCGCAAAAGAATTAACAGTGTATCCTAAGAAGTCAGTCACTATACAAGACAGTGAAGCCTATGGTATGATAGTTATAGAAGGTAGAGGAGTAGTAGGAAAGTTCGAAGTAGAATCACCCACGATTATAAGATTTGGAGAATTAACGTACGATGAATTCTTTGTAACAAGAGAAGCTGCACGTGAAGGAGTAAAAATAACAAACACTGGATATGAAAACCTCGTAATATTGAAAAACTTTGGACCAGGAAACCAGGACGTTCCGAGGAGAACTTGAAAATATTGACTCTAAGAGCGCCTAAAAAATCTTGTTTATTTTTAGAGGCCCGATTGTTAGATTGCGAAGTGATCGCGGATTTAGTATCTTAAAACAGAATATGAGCATCTGGGATTTCGTTCATAATGCATCTACTAAGTAATGTGTAGATGCGTGTATTACATAGATTGAATCTAGTAATAAAAATTAAAAGTCAGGAAAAATTTTATATGATGGTGAAACCTACATTATTTGACAAAAAATGTCTGAACCTAAAAAAGATTCTAGAAAAAGTTCTATTAAAGATCAGAAAAGAGGTCTTTCTCGAAGAGAGGCTTTAACCACCACGGGTAAGATTGCTATAACTGCTGTGGTAACAGCTGCAGTTGCAGGAGTTGGTGGCTATCTGCTTGGTTCAGCGCCTGCACCTCGTGAGACAGTCACTCAGACTGTTAGAGAGACTGTAACAAAAACTGAAACTATTACAAAGACTATAACTGCTACTATAGCTACACCACCTACTACACCAACAATAACATTTGAAGGAGCTACAGTAAACGTAGCATGTATGGCGGGTGGGCCTGAAGGGCCACACTCTAGCGTCCTTTACTACTTTAAAGACCAATGGGAGAAGCTTACAAAAGCTAGGTTAAATGTTATAGAGATACCTTTTGGAGAGCTACATGAAAAAGTATTAACAGATGCTGTAACCGGTGCAGCGGTTTATGATGTTGCAAAAATATGTGCTACGTCTTTAGGCGACTTGGTAATAGGTGGATACGTAATCTCAGTAGATGATTACATGAGAGATCCTAGATTTCCTAAATGGAATCCTGATGACGTCCCAGAACCAGTAAAACGATGTGTAATGTGGGGTGGAAAATGGTATGGTATCCCCGAAGATTGTGATGGAATATATCTCTACTATAGACGTGATTTATGGGAAACTCCAGATTATCGAAAGCGATTTAAAGATAAATATGGATATGAATTACCTGACCCTCCAAAAACTTGGGATGAAGTAAAGGATTGCGCTGAGTTCTTCAATGGATGGGATTGGAATGGTGATGGAGAACCTGAGTATGGTCTTTGTCAATCTTTAAAAGTAGGAGCTCAAGCATGGTTCAAATATCTAGCTGTAGCGGCGTGCTATAGTGTCATGCCTGGCCCTGTCGTAGATAGATATCATAACGTTTTCCACTTTGATCCTGAGACTATGGAACCATTGATTAATACTCCTGGCCCAATCAGAGGTTTAGAGAAGCTTATAGAATTATCAAAATATGGCCCAGAAGCTATGCTTGGTTGGGATATTGGGCCTTCATGGGACTTTTTCGTGACTAAAGGTAAAGCTGCATTAACTTGGGATTGGGGAGATATCGCACGTATGGCGCAGGATCCAAAGAGGTCCGTTATTAAAGGTAAGCTAAAAGCTGCACCGCTACCTGGTAGTTTTGAAGTTTGGGACCGCGAAACCAAACAATGGAAGAAATTCGATAAACTCGTTAGGTGTGGGAATATACTTGGATGTGATTGGTTCTACGTTATATTAAAGCATTCTAAAAACAAGGAGGCGGCATATCATCTATGCTCATGGCTAGCCGCGCCAGAAGAGTTATTCAAAACTGTGACAGTAATATGGGGCTCCGGAGTCGATCCAGGGTGGAGAATTCATTTCCCACCAGAATTATCTGATGGGTGGGGTACAGGGAACTTAAGAGAGTGGATCACAGTTGGCGGATATGATGAAAATGATGCTAAGTCTTTCTTGAGAGCCGTATATGAACAGTACTTCAAATCTGATACATTCTTAGAGTATTTGAAGATACCTGGAGCTCCAGAACTCATGGACTCTCTTGATATACACATTAACGAAGCTTTAGTAGGTAAGAAGACAGCAAAAGAAGCTTTAGATTTATGTGCTGAAGATTGGAGAAGGATAACTGAGGAAAGAGGAAGAGAACAGATGAAGAAATGGTATCAGGAATCAATAGGATACGGCCTACCTGTGAAAATAAGACCATAACCTCCTCCTTTATTTTTTCTAAGTGAGAAAAATGTCTAAGGAAGAACGGGCCAAATATTTCTTCCTGCTACCAGCTGTGGTTTTAATACTCTCCTTTTTAATTTTCCCATTAATTTATTCTGCATATCTCTCTGTAACCGACTGGCAGATAGGAAAAGCCCCAGAGATTATAGGCTTCTCAAATTATCTTAAAGTTTTTACAGATAGGAGAGTACATAATGCATTGTCTTTTACATTATTATTTATGGTTTTCACAATCTTAATAGAGACACCTTTTGCGCTTGGTGTAGCAGTCTTGTCGCAGTTAAGATTTCCCGGAAATACCATCTTTAAAGTTATATTTACAGCACCATTTTTCACGAGCCCAATAGCTTTGAGTTACTTGAGTATAACAATATTCTATGAAGAAGGGGGCCCACTAAATAATCTATTAAAGCTCTTATTTAATATAAAGATACCATGGATTTCGAATCCAGACTATGCCTTTTTATCTTTATGCTTAATTGATATATGGCAATGGACTCCATTCCTTTACATAATTTTTCTAGCAGGATTACAATCTTTACCTAGGGAACCATATGAAGCTGCGACTATTGATGGAGCATCCAGTTTCCAAGCATTTAGATATATAACTATTCCTTTATTAATGCCCGTCATACTCACAGGAATGTTATTAAAAATGATTGAGTCATTAAAAGTCTTCGACATAATATATGCTTTAACGGGAGGGGGCCCTGGGATTTCTACTGAAAGTTATACAATGTATATCTATAAAACGGGTTTTAGATTTTTCAGGTTGGGCTATGCTGCATCCTTATCATACATACTACTAATAATATTAATGATTCTATTTACCGTCCTAGCATTCCGATTGAGGAAGGTGTATTATGAATGAAAAGAAAAAGTATTAAGAGAATTCTTACTTATGCTTTCGTCATCTTAGCAGGGGTTTGGGCTATCTTTCCATTTTATTGGGCACTGACAACATCCTTTAAGAGTAAAGTAGATGTATTTAAACCTCTATTTATACCGTTTATCCAATTCGAACCAACTCTAGAAAACTGGATAAATGAAGCCATGTTAAGGGGTGACGTTATAATACTGGGGCTCAGAAATAGTATAATTGCGTCACTTACAAGCGCAACACTATGTGTTATTTTGGGTGGAATGGCAGGATACGCTCTTGCAAGATTCAGATTTGAAAAATGGAAAAATAGAGATATTATTATTTGGTTTTTCTCTTTGAGGTTTCTGCCTCCTATAGCAGTATCGATTCCGTTCTTTCTAATCTTTATGAATTTAGGATTAATAGACAATGTTGTCAGCTTAATATTAGCATACACTGTTTTCTTCATACCTTTCTCAACGCTTGTTCTCAGAGACATCTTTAAAGGAATTCCAGTAGAACTGGAAGAGTCGGCTTTAGTAGATGGATGTAGTAGAATCAGCATCTTTAGAAGAATAACCCTTCCTCTTGCAGCACCTGGATTAGTAGCTGCTTTTATTATATGTTTTGCATTAGCTTGGAATGAATTCCTCTTCGCACTGATCCTCACCTATAGAAATGCTACAACAATACCTGTAGTAATAGCAGGCGCAGAACATAGTCAAGGTGTAGACTTCTGGTATATCTGTACACGAAGCATAATAGCGATAACGCCTCCAGTAGTTTTGGCTACTATTGTACAGAGATGGTTAGTCACTGGATTAACATTAGGGGCTGTCCGAGGAGCAAGATAAAAAGTCTTCGCGAAGACAAGAGTAGAGAAGAAAACTCGGCCTGACCCTACCATCGATTAATATAAAAGATAGCATTACTAGGATGTTGTTAAGGACGTTAGTAGAGATTACAATAATCCACATACTTATCCTATTCTTAGAAGATAATAAAATAATCTGGTAACATCTAGTTAGTAATTTTTATTTCTTATTTAAATTCGTCGGGCAACTCATACAACCTATTTTTTTATGTTTGACTGTAAAGGTATGATCCTCGATACTCTGATTTATGTAAATAGTTATCTTCCCAACAAGTGGTTCATCATAACTTTCCCGGAATTCTCCTAAACATACTATATGTAAAGGTTCTCCATATTTCAGTGACAAATCTAAATCTACTCCTTCACGAGGAAGACAAGTTCTATTGATAGGCAGAGTTAAGGAATACTTGGCTAAAGTTAAAGAGGTATTTTTAGCAGGCACTAATTCTATTATGAGTGGGTGTAGACCCTTATCGTAAATTAGATATACGTCTCCTAATTGAATGAGGTTTTGCGAGTATTTGTTAAACGTTAAAGTAATACCTACAAATGCTAATATTAACACTACCGAAATAATGATCAGTAATAAAATTAGTTTAATTGGTAACCTTATAGATTTTGGTTGCGGCATAACTAATGAAAAGCTTGCCTTGTTTACTTGAAGAGAAGAGTTGGGAAGAACGTTCATCAAGTATTTAATTTTTCCATCACTATAACAACTTTTCTCCTTGAATAGTGTACGCAATTTACTTAATAACCCTTTTATAGCCAATCCTTAATCATTAGTCTTAATGTATTGTTGCATTTATTGTTTATCTCTTTGAGCTTTTATTCTACCACTGAACACCATCCTTTTATGTTTGTAGATCCTTTCCCTGATGCTCTTTGTAGCTAACGGATAATGGAAGCTATAATAAGTCAATTAAGTTAGAAATTATCTTAAAACACGTATCCTTTAGATTAAACGCATTCGCATATTTCATCAAAACATATTTTATAGATTTGTCCAGTCTTTCATTGATATGAATACCATAGTTTTCTAGATTCCTTCTTAGATCACTTATTTTATCTATAATTTCTGGATCAGAGAGTATGTATTGTGCGCTTGTCCCAAAAAGCCATTGTTTCCTATTATGTGAAATTCTCTCCCAATCAGCTTCTCCTTGTCTTAACTATTTCTTCCATCTATTACTTTTTATATTAATAATCTATTTAATTCTTCCATTACATTTGAAAGTTCGGAGATTTTCCGTTACAAAATAGCTTTTCCTTTATGTTAGCTAATGAATTTAAAGCTAGATATTCAGAGTAAGCTAACTCCGGTCAGATATTTGGAACAGAGATACCTATGTTTGGTACTCCTCAGAGTTAAGTACAAAATCTGTATAGTGTCCCTTAACATGCAATTATAGACCCTCGTAATACTTACTAGAATTCTAGACTTCACGTGTCAAGCCTATTTTCTGATATGGGGTAAGTTCCCAGGTCACCTACAATAAAATGGGGCCATGCTTCCCCTAATCCTTTTTCTTTAAGCTTAGTTCTTAGCTTTATAATGAATTCTTCGAATACTTCTGGAGAAGGTATGCCACCATAGACTTCTTCCGTTCCAACTTGTAACTTAGTTTTTAAACACCCTCTTTTCTCCTAACTTCTTCTGTTATTCAATAAGCGTAGCAGCTCTTTCAACGACATCATTGATACTAAGTTTCTTCCCTTTCTCTAGTGTTATATCCACAGTAGTGTCAATATGTAATAAGTCGCATCTTACTTTAATACAGGTTTCTATTGATCTCGTCGTCCAATCCATTGCTTCTTCAAAACTATATCCTTCAATAACGTGTTTATCTCTAAGTCATGGACCACCATGCTCTAAGGCTATGATAACTAGACTATTGTACTACTGTCTTTTTAACTTCTTTTTTACAAGTTTAACAAAATCTCTCTAAGTAAGACCAGTATATCCTCCATTAATATCAATCTGATTAAGAGTTGTTACAAACATTAAGGAAAATCCATATACTTGGCAGTTTGTACAAAGGCTTTTATTACATTACTCGTTACCAGACATACTCCTAGTAATGTTACTCCTTTACTATCTATCGTAATGCTAGTGAGTCTATCTAATAGAGCGAGTAAAAGATCCATGATGGGAATTTTTCTTAAAGGCTATTTCTCGAAATAAGGTATTATCGTTCATATTGAGCTACCTTCTAGGAGCCTTCTATGTTCTATCCTCTGTTGAAATTATGGATTCCTCAGGTTTTTCTAAAAAGTCCGGGACTTCCATGGAAGAGGTGGCCTTCCATAGGTCCAAATCTTGTCACTTTTATAGCACCTGCTACATTTGCAAAATTTTAAGATTCTATAATTAGGCCAGCACTGTAATATTCCATATATAAATGCTGCATCATATACGTCTCCCGCCCCAGTAGGATTGGTTTCTTCTACTTTCAATGCCGGCATCTTAAAGACTTGCTTCTCAGTAATAGCTATAGAGCCCTTTTTCCCTAAGCTTAATTTCTATGATTTCAGGTCCTCTCCTTAAAAGTTCTCTCCCTGCTTCAAATGGATCACTAATCCCTGTTAAAGTCTCAGCCTCTGTATCACTTGGAAGAACAATCTTTGCAGAAATCTAAGACTGGATGTCAAAAATCTCTAATAACTTTCAAGCCGTAGATTTTGATCAGAGGTGATTAACTTATTCCTTTTCCTCCTAGCTCGGCGGCTTTGTAACACGCTTCTCTACAATTTTCATTTATAGCCAAAGTTGAGCCCATGGTATGAAGCAACTTAACTCCCTCGATACATGAGGAATCAATATCTTCTGGAAAGATTTAACCCGATGCGGCATGTCTTAGATGGTATGTGAACTGTCTATAATTTTAAAAATAAGTTACGAAAGCTATACCGTATTGTAATTATTTTAGAATTTTAATCTTACTCACGTCTACACCGCTTTTTTAAGTCTATTAACTATAATCCCTCCGAAATGATCATTTCCAACGGCACTGATTAATACCGTCCTAAAATCCGAGCTTTGCACAAGAGTCAGCAAAGATCGCAGGGGCTCTACTCGGATAAGGTCCAAGGTATATGCTAAGAACATTATGAGACACATCTCGTTTATCCCTTATTATTTCTATAAGGCATTCTTCCAGAGTTAGCACATCAAATAAACCTGATTGCATAACTTTTACTTGATAACCACTTAAGTATTTAACGTTAACCTCAATCTACGAAGATGCCTTACTTTTGTTTATATGACCTGCTATTAGTTTTGAGAACTCAAATGCTTATTTTTCTTGACCCATGTTCTCATATTCTTAAGTTCTCTAGTATAAACTCTTTAATAGGGGGTATAAATGACGGTAGATCTTTTGAAATAATTGTTCATAGATGATTTGCCTCTCTTTGTTAGGCTTAATTTCTTCGTTTAATTTAATGATTTCTTTGCATGCCCTATATATGTCAGGATATAATCCAACTCCAACACCAGCCAATAGTGCTGCGCCAAATGCTGCATCTTCGTCAATACTTGACTTTAAAACAGGAAGCCCATAGATGTCCGCTTGAATCTGCCTCCATAATCTGCTCCTAGAACCACCACCTCTTGCAATTACTTTTTCAACACTCACTCCTAGTTCTCTGAATACTTCTAAACAGTCTCTTAATGCGAAGACTACTCCTTCCATAATTGCTCTTATGAAGTGAGCTCTACTGTGTTCGATTGTTAATCCAAAGAAAACTCCCTTTGCATCTGGATCCATGTAAGGCGATCTTTCCCCTATTAAGTATGGTAAAAATACAAGTCCTTTAGAGCCCGGTTCAACTTTTTCAGCTTCTTTTACAATAAGATCGTATGGGTCAACATTTAATAAATCTGCCAATGTTCTTTCTAAGTGTCCAAACTCATTTCTAAACCATCTTAGTGATAACCCAGCTGAAAGTGTGGCTCCTTGCAAATACCACTTTCCAGGAACTACATGAATGAAAGAGTGAACTCTCAATTTCCTGTCAATTTTACACTCATCTGTCAGTAACAGTATCTGACCACCTGTTCCTATATTAGATGACAACACTTTGTTATCTATTACTCCAGCGCCGATAGCTCCTACCGGTGAATCGCCTCCTCCAGTTATAACAGGAATGTCTTTAGGTAATCCGGTCTCTTCGGAAGCTCTCCAAGTAATCTCTCCTCTTATATCTACTGATTCGTAAACGTCTGGAAGAATGTCGGCCTCTATATTCAGCTCGGTTAAAATATGCTCAGACCACTTCCTTCTTCTATTATCAAAAAGAAGTGTCGCTGAAGCATCCGAAAAATCAGTAGTTATTTCACCTGTTAACTTATACCCTATATAATCTTTAGGAAGTGAAACCTTGTATATTTTTCTAAAACTTTCTGCCTCATTTTCTTTTAACCATAGTAGCGTCGGTCCCATAAACCCTGGCATTATAGGGTTACCGAGAATATCGATGACCCAGTCTTTTCCAAGAATATTATAGAATTCAATACATTGAGATTGACTCCTTCTATCAATCCATATTACAGCTTTTCTTATCGGCTTAAGATATCTATCTAAAGGCACTGTTCCATGCATTTGTCCAGTAATACCTATACCTATTATCGAGTCTTTTGAAATCTCTGATTTAGTGATCATCTCAGCAATGCATTCTTTTGTCTTATACCACCACACCTCAGGGTCCTGCTCAGCATAGCCGATAGCGGGAACATCTATCTCATATTCTTTCTTCGATATTGCTACTACTTCTCCTTCCTCACTTATGATAATTGTCTTAACATTAGAAGTCCCTAAATCTATTCCTACTAAATAATCCATATGTGCCACCTTCATTAAACCTTAACTGGAGTGAGATAAGTGCTCGTTGATTAATATACATTAGAGAGATTTTCAGCTGCATTATCACCAACTAAACCAATAACCTCTCCTTTCCGTAACTCAAAGGTAACTTTATCAAGAGCTTGTATAGCACCAAATCTTTTAGATATGTTTACACATTTTAGTACCGTTGAAGACATATTCGCCCCCTCAAATATTCAATCTCCCACAAATAAATATTTTCAACGATATAATACGTTACCATGGTTATTGATAGTATTAGCTACCAAGTTGGTCTCAACGAGATTAGTTCATAACAAGGATGCATGAAAGTTTTTATTAATGTAAAATATATTAAATGTCAATATGAGTAAGTCTAGACAGTTAGCATTTAATATCGAGTTTATAAAAAGCTATTTGATCTCTTAGGAAAGAAAGCAGCTATAACTGGTGGAGCAGGCGGAATAGGTTTAGCAATTGTATTAGGATACAGGATCTAGGCCTCTCCGAGATAGCCTTAATTGATCACTCAGATGAAAATTAAACGAGGCTTCTAGGATTTTCAGAGAGATGCTTTATTATGAGCCTCTACTTGTTAAAGCAGATATTTCAAGAAAAGACCAGGCTGAACAAGTAGTTCAGAAGATAATTGATGAATTTAGTGAGATAAATATTCTAGTAAACTCACATGGAATATCCCAGTGGGTAGAAGCTGAAGTAATGATCGAGGAAGACTGGGATAAAATGATAGATGTAAATCTTAAAGGAGTATTCTTAATATGTCAAGCGGGTTGGAAGCATATGATTCCCAGGAGAAAGGGAAAAATAATAAACATTGCTCCTATGTCTGGAACTATAGTTAATAGACCTCAGCCTCAATCTCATTACAATACTTCAAAGGCTGGTATTATAATGTTAACTAAGTTCCTTGCTTCAGAATGGAGTAAATATAACATTAACTTAAATTGTATAAGTCCTGGATACGTATTGACCTTCCTGTAGAAAAGTTTCCGAGCGAACATAAAGAATATGAGGCAACGTGGAATGAAATGATCCCTCTTAAACGCTTTGCTAAGCAAACTGATATAATTGGAGCAGCCATCTTCTTAGCTTTAAGTGCTTCAGATTACATAACAGGTCAGAATATTATTATTGATGGAGGATACACTATTAGTAATTCTATGAAGAAGTTGAGAAGATG
>Ga0105159_1000498_pt1 | contig 10974 bp, 7 predicted proteins | sample LHCtaG_2_FD_89590 | JGI IMG/M metagenome (GOLD analysis project Ga0105159, IMG submission 89590) | Hot spring microbial communities from Little Hot Creek, USA to study Microbial Dark Matter (Phase II) - LHC4sed_replicate | ecosystem: Environmental > Aquatic > Thermal springs > Hot (42-90C) >...
GCTCTTCCCCGTCAGCACGTGAGCGATGAATGCCGTCCCGCCAGCCCCGACGCCCTCCTTGACGTAGCCCCTCTCGTAGTAGCGCAACCCCTCGTAGGGTGACCTAGAGAAGTCGAGGTTCATCGACACTATGGGGACCGAGGGGTCTACGGACCTCACGAGCACAGAGATGCTTGAGTTGGCGTCAGACGTTATCCATCTGGTGGTCGCTATGATCACGCCCTTGAGCTCCACGTTCATGTGCTTCGCTATTGCGAGGACGGACGCCATTTGAGTGCCGCCAGCCAGCACCACCTTAGTCCTGCTCTCTAACGCTCCTTGCAGGAAGCCGGCCATCGAGACGTGCACGGGGTCGCCAAGCGCGGAGACCGCCTTCATGGGGCTACGCCTAGCCTCGTCAACCCTCAGGCCAGACCTCTCGAGGCCCTCCCTCACAACCCTCTCCTTCAGTTGATGGGGGTTGGTGGGCGAGGCACTACTGACCTTGCCCCAAGCGTCGTAGCCCAAGGCCGACAGTATGCCCAAGGTCGTGGTCGTGCCGCCCGGTATGCTCTCCCCGAGCAAGTAAACGTCAGCTCCGCGCAACATGTGCGCGAGGGTTCTCGCCTCCTCGTAGAGCGCCTTGGCCACCTCGTAAGGCAGGGCCCTCCCAGCACGTATCGACTCGCTAACGGTTTTGCTGGGCAACCTCACGTGGGGTATCTTGGGCTCTACAGCTGAGCCGGCGTCCACCACCACGTAGGGGACTTGGCAGATGTTGAGGCACGACCTTGTTATGACGGCTGGCGTCGGTATGCCCTCAGGAGTCACGGGTATCGCGCCGAAGCTACGGGGCCCGCCGTAGACCAAGTACTCTACGTCGCAGGCGGGCGTGTAGAGGGTCAGTTCGGGGGTGGCGCCCGCTATGCTCAGCCCAGGTATCGTAGAGGTCTTGGTAGAACCTATGAAGTATAGCGCCAGCACCCTTCCCTTCTTAGATCTCTCGACGACCTCGCTTACAGAGTCGAGGTCGCCTATGACCGAGAAGTCCACAATCCCTCAAAGGGGTTTCTCCCTAGGCGACCTTTAAGGCTTTTTAGGCTTTACTACGGGTGTGGGCTCGAAGACCATCATGAGCCTAGAGCTCTTTGAGCACGTACAGCGCGTAGGCCTCTCCCTTCTTCACGAAGTTTCGCTTGTCGGCGATCGATGAGAGCAGCTTCGCGTTGCCGGGCAACACCAAATCCCTGGGGCTCAGCGCCATGTCCTTGTCCGCCACAAGCTTCTCGACAACTGCCCTGCCCCTTAGCCTCGGGGGCCTGAGCAATGACTTGTCGAAGTACGACCTCACAAGCAAATCGGGCACGTTCTCTTCGCAGACCTCCCTCAGCGCCAAGTAGCTCGTGGTGAACCTGGGGTTGACCTCGACTACGTAGGGCTCGCCGCCCTTCAGCACCAAGTCGACCCCGAAGAAGCCCTTCACCCGGCCTAAGGACTTTACGGCCCTGAGCGCGACCTGTAGTACCTTGTCGTTGCCTTGATGTGGGACCACGCTTCCAGCGTACATGGAGGGCTCCCTGGGTCCCTTCAAGCGAACGCTCTGCATGTTGATAGAGAGGGGCACGATCGCGTCGTCCGACGCTAGCAAGCAAACACTCAGGTTCTCTCCCTCGACGTATTCTTGGACTAAGAAATAGGGCAGACGCGAGTTCTGCTTGGCAACGCTTAGAGCAATCGACGCCTCCTCAGGCCTCGAGACGAAGGATAGGCCCGCGCACCCGTCGCCGTCAGCTGGCTTGACGACCACTTTGCCGAAGGTAGCCAGAGCGTGCTCTACGGCCTTGGGCCCCTCCTCATACCTCGAAATCAGGGTCTTGGGGGTCCTCACCCCATGGACCTCTAAGTTCTTACACAGAAGGGCCTTGTCGGTCGCCACGAACACGGCCGTCGATGGCGAGTCCACGACGTCCAAGCCCTCCTCCTCGCACGACTTGACCAAGTTGTAGAGCGTCCTGCCGGTCGAAGGGGCTATTACGATCACTAAGTCGGCAGGCCTCTTAGGCGGTATGGAGTCAGCAACTTGTGCTTCATGCCCGGCTCTCCTCAGATCCTCGACCACGGCCTTCAGCATCGCATCTCCTTCTATCCAAGCGGGGCTGTAGAAGGCCCCTATGGCGCTGAAGTGCTCGTAGACGGCGACCCTCAACGCAGTTCGCTACCTCGCGACGACTCCGGCAATCCCCCTGACCACATCCGTCTTGGTTATGATGCCGACGAGCCTGCCGTGCTCCACGACCGGGAGGCCGCTTATGCCGTGCTCGAGCATCGTGGAGGCCGCCTTGGCCGCGTCCTCGTCCACCTCCACGACGTAAGGGTCTGGAGTCATGATTTCCTCGGCTATTGGGACCATGTAGACCCTGACGACGGTCTCCCTACCCTTGTGGCCCTTCACCCTCTGCTTTATGAACTTATCCTTGGCCAATAGGGGCCTGGCCTGCTTGCTGAAGACCACGTCGGTCTCGGTTATAATGCCCACTGGCCTGTCGCCGTCGACGACTATGACCCTAGAGATGTTGTACTCGGCCAAGAGCTCTTGGACCCTGAAGATCGTGTGGGTCCTCTTCACCGTTATTGGGCGCTTGGTCATCAGGTCACCGACCTTGTACACTCCACCGTAGCCGTCGACGAAGGCCTCTAAGAGGTCCGTCTTGGTGATTATGCCCAACAGGTCCCCGGAGGTCCGAGAAACTACCGGGAGGCCGCTTATCAGGTTCCTGGTCATTATCTTGGCAGTCCTCTCGATGGTCGTCTTAGGGGTCACGAGCTTCAGCTCCGTGGGCTCCTTGACGTCGCTCACGTAGATTGACTCCAGCGGCTTGTCCCTCCACTCCTTAGAAATCATGATCCTTACCATGTCCCCCTTAGTGATGATGCTTATGGGCTTGAGGGGCTCGTCGACTATGACCACCCTGCTTATGCCGTGCTTCAGCATCAAGTTCCTAATGTAGGCCAAGTTATCGGTCATCTTGGCTGTGACCACGGGCGAGCTCATGTATTCGGAGACTCGCAAGCGGGACACCACCACAACATTAGCCTTGCCGTTGAGCTTAACTGCTTTGCTCCGCCGCTATAGCTTTTACTTAGCCTTTGCCTTGAGGTCTGTCGTTGAGCCGTTCTCAGGGACCTCTATCCTCTTGGCATAGCTGCTAATGGAGCTCGCTAGCTTGTCGATGTTCTCCTTCTCGCCGTGCAATAGCACTAGGGTTCGGGCTTGACCGTGGCTATGAACTTGCAGAGCTCCGAGTGCATGGCGTGCCTCGATATCTCCAAGTGATGGACCTTGCAATTCACCTGGACCCTGACCCTCTCTCGAGTCACGAGGTCCAAGACCTCGAGCTCGCTGGCGGGAGTCTGGAGGTCCACGTAACCGCATATCACGACGGCGTTCTCGGGCTCGGGGCCAGCTTGGCCAGATACCACTGGCTCCGCTCTCCCTTGAGCATGCCGGAAGGGGCTATGAATATGCAGGGATCCTTGCCCTCGACAAGCTCGCGCCTACTCCTCAAGGTCTTGGGCTGGAGCAACCTCTCCCACTCGAAGGGGTCTTAACCGTTGATTATGAGGGCCCTCTTTATGCTGTCGTCCATGTACATTATGAAGGGAGTATATCCTCGTGGCCCTAAAGGCCATTCCGTCGAGGACCACGGGGGCCTCGGGCAACTTCGCCTCGTGCCTCTTGAGAGCCAGCAGTATCTCCTAGGCCTTGCCCACCGACGTCGCCGGGATGAGGACCTTGCCCCCGCCCTCGAGGATCGACCTGGCGACGGCCGCTAGCCCCCTCTCCAAGGCCTCCCTCCCCTTCCTCTCCACGCCGCCGTAGGTCGGCTCGCAGAAGAGCACGTCCACCACTTTTAGCGGCGACGTGTCCCAGTACCGTGTACCGTAGGTGATTTGACGAGGTGCCGAGGTCACCGGTATAGCCTATCCTAAGGCCGTCGACCTCGAGCTCTACAAATGAAGAACCGAGTATGTGCCCTGCGTCATGTAGCACCAGCCTTGCGCCGCCGGAGAGCTTCACCTCCTCCTCGTAGGTCACGTACTTTACGTGCTTCGCGAGAACGCTATTCATCTCTATTTAAGTCCCACAACCTCGAGTCCTCAGGCCACTCCCTCCTCATCATGCTCAGCTGATCTCTCCACATCACCCCCACGAGGGCAGCCGTGGGAGGGTCGTTATGACCTCACTCCTGAAGCCGAGCCTCAAGAGCCTCAGCACTGCCCCACCGTGATCCAAGTGAGCGTGCGTCAAGACGACGTTGGTTATGGAGCTGACGTCGATGAGCTCTAGCCTCGGGGCCGCGTTGAGACCTATAGCGATCGGGTGTACGCCGCAGTCCAACATTAACGACGTGCTCTCTCCCCTTATCACTAGGCAGGCCCTTCCGACCTCCCTACCTGACCCTAAGACCATTGCCTTGACGGTCATGTCTACGAAATAAGCATTAAGCCGTTCATACGAGTTATACGGATATCGATCAGATATAGATGGATAATCGAAGAGAAGGAATATTTACGTAAGGCTTTTAAAGATCAACGGGCCCCAATTATCTTGGCCTGTTCTTCGACCCTTGAAAGGATGATCTGGGATGAGGGAGGGAGGCTACAGCCCTCAAGCAGTGCTAGAGGAGCTGGCGAGGATAGTCGAGAAAGACGCTAAGAGGTTTACCTCTAGGGCCCTAGGCTCCATGTGCTCCAAGCCCCTCTCGATATCCAAGATCGCCTACCTGATCGGCATGGAGAGCAACGTCGGGGACGCCGGCGTGTGGGAGGGCGTGGCGAGGCTCGAGAAGGAGGTCGTCCAAGACCTCGGGGCCCTCCTCTCCAACCCGAGGGCCGTAGGGGCCATAGTCTCCGGCGGCACTGAGGCCAACATACTCGCCCTCTGGGCCGCCAGGAACTACATGAAGGGGCGTGAGGTGATAATACCGATTTCGTGCCACGTCTCCTTCTACAAGGCCGCGAACCTCTTGGGGCTCAGGGTAATTGAGGCCCCTCTGAAGAGCGATTTCACCGTCGACGTCGACTTCGTCAGGCGCAACATAACGAACGAGACGGCCGCCATAGTGGGCATAGCCGGGACGACGGCTCTGGGGGCCGTGGACCCGATAGAGGAGCTCAGCGAGTTGGCGCTGGAGAAGGGCGTTTACCTCCACGTGGACGCGGCCTTTGGCGGCTTGGTCCTTCCGTTTCTCAAAGAGCTGGGCTATGAGGTCCCCCAATTCGACTTCAAGCTCGAGGGCGTCTGCTCCATCACCGTCGATCCCCACAAGATGGGACTAGCCCCAATACCAGCTGGAGGGATACTGTTCAGAGACGAGGTGCTCATCGAGCCAATAACATTCGAGACCCCCTACTTAGCTGGAGGAGGAGTCAGGAGTTTTACGATAGCTGGCACGAGGTCTGGAGGGCCTATAGCAGCTGTGTGGGCCCTCTTGAGGATCCTAGGGAGGAGAGGTTACAGAGAGCTCGTGAAGAAGTGCATGATGCTCACCGAGCAGTTGACAAGAGGAATTGAAGGAGAGGAAGAGCTGGAGCTGTTGATGAGGCCGATAATGAACATAGTCGGTGTCAGGGCCAAGCGGCTCAGCGTCAGAGAGTTCTCGTTGAGGATGAGGGAGCTGGGGTGGCTGTTGTCGGAGTTCCCAACTCACTTGAGAGTCGTCTTAATGCCCCACCACACGGAGAAGCTCGTCGAAGAGCTCCTTAGGGACTTCATGAGGGCAGCTTTAAAGGGCCGCGTGGAGCTGAGGGCAGCTTTAAAGGCTTGGGATGGTAGATTAAGTGCGTGAGCCCCAAAGACCCTGCTAAGAAATACTTCCACCCCTCGATAACCGATAGAGAAAGGGCGATTTTCGAGGCTGGCATAGCCTTAGGGGCGCTGTACCACCAATTCGTGGGCCTCCCAATAGCCAAAAAGGAGGACGTGCTCAAAGCCGTTAAGGAAGCCATCGAGAAGGCCATGTCCTTGCAACCGTTTAGAGAGAAGGTCGAGGTTCGCTTCGACGTGAGCTCCATCAAAGGAGGGGGCCTTGGTCCCTACGATTACTCCTCGCTTAAGGGCAACGCCATCGACGCAAGGGTCGTCGTGAAGTACGGCTCTGCGAGAGTCAAGGCGAGGATGCGGTTCGTAGAAGAGCTGGGCTTTAACTTGATGTACATAGAGGACGTGGAGGGCCTTGGGGTTTAGCAAGGTTAAATAACCTCCGCCTTTTCTGGGATTTCGAGTAGAATGGTGCGTGCGATATTCAAGGGCCTCTGCCCCAACTGCGGCGGAGACATAACTGACGAGAGGTTGCTAGCGCATCTGCCGTGCGACGAGTGCCTACCCAATAGCGAGGACTTGAAGGACCTTCTCGACCTAGCAAAGTCGTCGTTCCTCGACTTCGAGCTAAAGCTCGGAGAGCTCTTGGGGGCTCGCGGCAAGCTGGCGGGCCTCAGAGAGCAGGTCGCCTTAGCGCGCAAGTTGAAGGACTTCGAGAAGTTCTTCAGCGACGTCACCGGGAAGAGGATGTGGAGCGCGCAGAGGACGTGGGCCAAGAGGGCTCTATCGGGGCTCAGCTTCGCCGTCATAGCTCCAACTGGCGTCGGGAAGACCCTCTTCGCCGTGGCGCTAGCGCTGTATAGCGCCAAGCAGGGGAAGAGGGTCCTTTTCGTTCTACCGACCGTAGTGCTCGCGAGCCAAGTCTATGAGTGGCTGACCAAGTACGCTGAGAAAGCGGGGCTCGACCTGAAGATCTCGCCGCTCTTTGGCGGACAAGTCAAGGACAAGGAAGAGGCCTTCAATTCCGTGAAGAGGGGAGAGGTCGACGTAGTCGTGACCACGCCCATGTCGCTGGCGAAGAACTTCGAGAGAATGGCTGGGGCGAGGTTCGATTTAGTGCTCGTCGACGACGTCGATGCGCTACTCAGGAGGTCGAAGAACATAGACAGAGTTCTGAACTTAATGGGCTTCCCGCAGGAGGTCGTAGGCCTAGCCATGAGGCTGATCAAGGAGAGGGCCAAGCTCCTCGGGTTGCTGAGGGCCGGGCGCAAGGAGAAGATCGAGGAGGTCAGGGCCCAGCTAGACGAAATGAGCTCCGAGCTCAAATCCGCGACCTCGAACAACAACTTCGGCCAGCTCATCGTTTTGAGCGCGACTGGTCGAGCGAGGGGCCTAAGGGTCAAGCTGTTTCGAGAACTCCTCGGCTTCGAGGCCGGCACGATAATGGAGTACATGAGGAACATCCAGGACTGCTACCTAGCGGTTGAGGGAGACAAGTTCGAGGACTTGATGAGGACTACGCTCGACTTGGTGAAGAGGCTCGGAAGTGGGGGCCTAATATACGTCTCCTACGACTTGGGGGCGAAGTACGCTCAGGCCCTCACGGACTTCTTGATCTCGAACGGCGTCAGGGCAGCCTTCGCTAAGTCGGGCATGAAGGGCATAAGGAAGCTCGTAGAAAGCTACGCCAAGGGAGAGATCGACGTATTGGTCGGGGTCGCGAGCTACTACGGAGTGATAGTTAGGGGGCTTGACCTCCCGGAGAGGGTCAGGTACGCCATCTTCGTCGCCGTCCCCAAGTTCAAGTTCACCCTGGACTCCGAGGAGAATCACCCAGTGAAGCTCCTCCAGGTAATGTCCGTACTGCAGACGATAGTCGAGGGGGACGAGGCATTTCACCTTGCCAAGATGGTAGCCGAGATGAGGCGGCACGTCCTCAGGCTCGGGTACGAAGAAGCGAGGCTCTTAGCTGACGCCCTTCGCAAGGGGGTCAAGCTCGAGGGCTACCTGGAGGAGGTTCGGAGGCTCTTCGACGATGCTAGGAGCCTTATGGTCGAGCTGTTGAAGAGGGAGGACGTCAAGAGGAAGTTCCTCGCGAGCCCCGCGATAGACGTGAGGGAGGTAGACGGCAAGCTCTACATGTTCATACCAGACGTCATGACGTACATACAGGCGAGCGGCAGGACCTCTAGGATGTACGCGGGAGGGCTGACGAAGGGGCTGAGCATAGTGGTACTCCTGCCTGAGGATCGCAACGCCCTCAACAACCTGATCAAGCAGACGAAGATCTACATAGAGGACGTGCGGTGGAGGCCCCTCTCTGAGGTCAGCTTGGACAAGTTGGTTAAGGAGATAGACGAAGATAGGGAGAGGGTCAGGAAGTCCTTGACGGGCGAGATCGAGGAGGTGAGAGAGCCCGTCAAGAGCGCCTTGATGATAGTCGAGAGCCCGACCAAGGCTAGGACCATCGCCAACTTCTTCGGGAGGCCCTCGAGGAGGGTCTTGGGGCCCTTGAGGGTCTTCGAGGTCTTCGCCGGGAACTACCTCTTGAGCATAGTCGCGACGAGGGGACACGTCTACGACGTCGTGACCGAGGACATAGGCAAGTACGGCGTGCTACTGCTCAACGGACGCTACGTCCCACTATACGGCACGCTCAAGAGGTGTAGGAAGTGCGGCTATCAGTTCACGGTTGACAGCGACCTATGCCCTAGGTGCGGATCCAGCCACATAATGAGGGCGGACGACGTGGTGAGGCTGCTCAGGAGGATAGCTAGCGAGGTCGACTTGGCCTTCATAGCCACAGACCCCGACGTAGAGGGCGAGAAGATAGGCTGGGACGCCGCCTGCACGATAGCCCCGTACCTCGCTGAAGTGAGGCGAAGCGAGTTCCACGAGGTCACGAGGAAGGCCGTCTACGAGGCCCTCAACAACCCGAGAGATGTGGGTATACCGATGGTCGAGGCCCAAATGGTCAGGAGGGTCGAGGACAGGTGGATCGGCTTTGGCTTGAGCCAGTGGCTCTGGGATCTATTCGAAAAGAAGTGGTTAGGAGCTGGCAGGGTTCAAACTCCAGTCTTGGGGTGGATAATCGAGAGGTGCGACGAGTGGAAGAAGAACGCAACGAACTTCGTGATAGTGGACGTCGAGGGGGGCCTTCGACTTTACTTCGACGTCCCCCTGCCCTACAGAGAGGTCAAGAAGTCGTCGTCGAAGATCAAGGAGTCCGAGGTCGTCGTGGAGGACGTGGCATTCGATGAGGTCGAGCTCAACCCCCCGCCTCCCCTTACCACCGACGAGCTGCTGTACGTGGCCTCGACTAAGGGCTTCAGCTCAACTGAGACGATGAGGGTAGCGCAAGAGCTCTTCGAAATGGGCCTCATAACCTACCACAGGACCGACAGCACGACGGTCTCGGACGTCGGGAAGATGATAGCTAGAGACTACCTTCAGGAGAAGTACGGGGATGGGTATAGGGACTGGTTCGTGCCGAGGGACTGGTTTAAGGAGGGGGCTCACGAGTGCATAAGGCCGACGAGGCCTGTGGACGCCCTGACGCTACAGCGCTTGGTAATGGACGGCTCAATAACGACCATAGTGCCGCTGACGGTTAGGCACTACAGGATCTACGACTTGATATTTAGGAGGTTCATGGCGAGCCAGATGAAGAGGGCAGTGGTCACGAGGGCTAAGTACACCTTCAGCCTCGAGGTCAACGGGGTCAAGTATTTAGCCGCTCAGGAGGGCATAGTCGAAGTTAGAGACTTAGGGTTCCTAGACGTCCTCGGCTATAAGTTGCTCAATAGGCTTGATAAGGGATGTCGCCTGAAGATCGAGAACCTCGAGGTCAGGAGGACTTCTAGGATACCGCTTTACAGAGAGGGAGAGGTCGTCAGGCTTATGAGGGAGAGGGGGATAGGCAGGCCCTCGACGTACTCCAAGATCATAGAGGGGCTGATAAGGCACAAGTACGTGGTCAAGAACAAATGGAGTGGACTCGTGGCAACTGCCTTGGGCAGGAAAGTGTACGAGCGACTCATGAGCAGGTTTAAGGAGTTCATATCCGAAGAGACCACAAGGGAGCTCGAAGAGAAAATGAAGTTGATAGAGATGGGCAAGCTGGATTATCAAGGAGTGTTGAGGGTCTTAGCCAGCCAGCTTGACGAGGTGTTGAGAGGGGCAGGAGAGGTTGAGGGCCCCTCGAGATAAGCTGGCTTGGTGCATAAGTGGGGCGGGCCACCACCTCTTCGAGAGTATAGAGGTCATGGAGGAGCTAGCGGCCAAGGGCTTTGACATAACGGTCTTCATATCCCAGGCCGGGCTCGAGGTCGTCAGGATGTACGGTCTCGAGAGGAGGCTGAGGGCCATAGCCGACGGTAGCTACTACAGGGAGCTCGTGACCCCAAGCGATGGAGCCAGCTGTGGCAAGGCTGGGAGGCTTTCGATGGGGAGGTACCTAGCGCTCGTAGCATCGCCGGCAACCGCGAACACCGTCGCTAAAGTCGTGAACGGGATAGCCGACACCCCTCCGACCATAGCCATAGCACAAGCCCTCAAGGGAGGAGTCCCCGTCTTCGTGGTCCCCACAGACGCCGAGCCGGAGTACGAGACTGAGACGCCACACGTAGTCGACAGAGACGTGTGCCAAGTCCATAGGTGCAGAGAATGCAAGCCCTCGGCGTCTTGTCCGACAGGGGCCTTTGAGATCATGGAGGGCTTAGGCCACATAGACTTATCCAAGTGCGTTGGTTGTTCGCTTTGCCTTCGCGCATGCCCCTTTGGCGCGGTTAAGTTCAGGGTCAAGATTAGGGCGAGGAGCAATACGATAGACTTGGAGAACGTGAAGAGGCTCTCTTCGGTGAAGGGAGTTGTGGTATTGAAGAGGCCCAGGGACGTGCTAAAAGAGGTAGAGAGGTTGTTGCGCTAAAATGATGGCTAAGAGGTCCATGCGGTCGGTTTTCATTGCGAGTGAAGAGCCTAGGCAAATTTTAAAAATTCTAGGCCTAAAACCCTTTAGGGTGTGATGACGGGATGACAAGTGCCGCGTCTTCGGTCGTGAAGAAGCCCATCACTCTAGAGGAGCTACCCCATGAGCTCAAAGTAGCGGGGATTGAGAAGTGCATTCAGTGCGGCACTTGCACGGGCTCTTGCCCCTCGGGCAGGAGGACGGCCTA
>Ga0105159_1000500_pt1 | contig 10964 bp, 11 predicted proteins | sample LHCtaG_2_FD_89590 | JGI IMG/M metagenome (GOLD analysis project Ga0105159, IMG submission 89590) | Hot spring microbial communities from Little Hot Creek, USA to study Microbial Dark Matter (Phase II) - LHC4sed_replicate | ecosystem: Environmental > Aquatic > Thermal springs > Hot (42-90C) >...
CCTTTATACATTGAACAGAATACGCATTTATTCCAGTTGCAGCCTCTAACAACCCTTATTAGGTAGCTAAAAGCTTCACTCGGGGGGCGAAATGGGGGTAGTTCCATATTTATTTCCTCAGACTGAACCTTTTGAACTGCAGGTTTGCCAATGCCTTTAACCAAATTTCTGCCTCGAATTTAACCTCTTCACTCAGTTTTTCCATTTTTTTGTCTACAAATCCATGAAATTCATCATTTACATAAAATTCAATCCTGTCCTTTTTTATTACAATTCGGAGGGGTTCATCATAAATTACCAAATCGTCTCCCTCTCTTTCAAGTATCTTGCTAAGCCTTTCAAAGGATGAAAAAACTTTTGCAGCATAGTTCGTAAGCATAGTGATACTCCTCCGAAATCTAAAAAGGTTTTCCCTAAATTACATCCCTGACTCTCTCTATTTCCTTAATTGTCTCATCCAAAATCTCCTTCTCAACAACCCTCTGAAGTTCTTCTTTGCCTTTTTCTTCCAGAATCTGGATATATCTCTTAAAATCAGCCATTATGGTTATTGCAGAGTTTGTATCTTTTATCGCGTAGCTCATACCCACGATTCTGCCGAGAATATAAGATGCAAAAACAAGTTCAATACCCGAAAATTTTTCACACAAAGTCTTTAACATTTCGTCATCTCTTTGTCTTCTCGTGATCATAAAAACTATCTCAGCCAATACCATTGCCGCTACTTTCGCAGTTAGTCCAAGAGATTTGTATAGCGCCATAAGAAACGTTTCTAATTTTTAAAAAATCTTTTTCTAACGGAACTATTTTTTGCATGGATATCAGCTGGAGAGAATTCGAAGCTGAAGTTAGAAAAATATGCGAAGCTCATGAATTCAATACGCTATTTAGATACAACTTCAAAGACGAATACGGAAGGGCCGAAATCGATGTGATCGCTGAAAAAGGTAGAATTCTTCTGTGTATAGATGCGAAACTGTATTCGAAAAATCGCTACCGTGTTTCACAGTTAAAAAAAGAAGCCGAAAAGCACGTTAAACGCTGCGAAAGGTTCTCCAAAAAAGTGGGTAAAAAAGCCATCCCCATAATTACGACACTAATTGATGACTTCATTTATTATTACGAGGGTTGTATAATAGTGCCATTTCACTTTTTAAATCATTTTCTAGCCGAGATATACACCTATCTGGCTGAATTCGGTTATCTTTAGCCAAACTCGTTTTTAAGCCCTTCAAAGACAAATTCAATCCCAATTGCTGCAAGGAATATGGCCAATACTTTTGCAATTACGTCTGCTCCACTTTTACCTAGCAGTTTTATTATCACGCCTGTATAGAGATGGCTCAGCCTAACTGTTATGTAAACGAGTGTTGCACTAAGCAAAACAATTCCCTTAGCAAAAGGATCCCATGCCTCAGAAAAAAGAACTATTCCTGCCGTTATAGCTCCGGGCCCTGTGTAAAGAGGCAAAGCTAATGGAAAAATTGCAACCGAATCTATATCCGCTGTTTTCTGTGCCATTTTTCCGTATCTTTCCCTACCTATTCTTCCGAGAAGTATGTCAACCGAGATTACAAAAAGAAGAATTCCTCCAGCAACCCTAAAACTGTTGATTGAGACGTGAAAGAAATCTAAAACCTGCTCACCCACTATGGTTGTGAAAATTAGAATCAAGAATGCAACAGTCGTTGTTCTCTTGGAAATCTTCTGCCTAACACTCTCATCGAATCTTTCTGTTAGGGCTATAAAGAACGGTACATTCCCGGGAGGGTCAACGATTACGAACAGAGTCACAAAACATTTTATGAAAAAAGTTAGATAGTCCATAAATCCCTAGCCTTTCTAAGATTTTCAAGGAGTTTCATAGCCGTTTTCTGGGAGGGGAATGAGAACATTCCACAGTCAGGTCCAATATATTTTATCAAGTCTCCAAATTTCTCTGAAGAGATTCTTATCCTCTCAGCAATTGTCTTTACCGACTCGAATTCTTCTATTGCAAGTTCTGCTAGCTCCTCATTTTTCCAGGCGTCAACTCCGTGCTTCTCGTTGAATTGACTGATGATACAATCGATGTCCGTTCTTGCTACACCGATTCTAAGTTTCTTACCTGCAGAAGCTATCTCTTCCGCATCTAAAGCAGAAATTTTTTCGATGTTTCTTGCACTTTCTATTCCTATTATTTCTATAGAGCTTTCCAGAAATTTTTCATAAAAAACTGGTTCATGGAGATGAACTTGTACATCAACGCTCAACTTTTTGTTATATACTCTTTCGACTAGCTCTTTTTCTGGTTGCAAATCCGGAACTGTGCCCAAACTTGGCTCATCAAAGCTAATGCATTTCACGTTTTCGAACTTTATAGCGTTTTTTGCAAATCTATAGACAGATTCGGCAAGATTCATCAGAATATCCTCGTAAATCACCCCTCCAAATTCACGATAATATAGTTCGAATGCTCCAGTTATGCAAACCCTTACACTTTCAACTTTCATTTTTTCAATATATTCAAGCTCTGGGATTACAGCATATTTTACAGAAATGAGGTACGGTTCGTCCTGAAATTCAGGATTTTTTACAGGCTCGATAAACATTTTCACCATATCCCTAAACTGCGGATAATTTGGAACATCAAGAAATTTGGCTTTCATCAGAAATGCTCTCTGAACCATTTCTTCATACTCTCTAGTCATGAAATTTTCTTCAACCCATTCTCTGGTTATTCCATAGGGTAGAGGAAAACTACCGATATCATCGAGGAGGGGCAAAAAAATCACCTCAAGATTTTAAAATCTGATCTCTTTCCCGTCCAAAAGGGTAGCTTACTTTTCCAAAGCTTTGAAGAAAAGCTGCATAGCAGCTTCAGTTTCTCTCCAGTTTTGCTGTCGACTACAAGCTCTACTACGCCTGTTCTCTTCATCTTGTGCCTCCTGATTGGTTTTGTATCCCGGAGAACATAAAAAAACAAGGAGATTCAATACAGCATCCTTATGTTTGGTTCTCTGGGACACTCTAAAGCTAGGATTACAATCGTTAAAAAGCTTTTCTATCATCCCTTGAAGAGCAAGGACTTTCAGATCTGACCTCCTCCCCGCCCTGAAGGGAGAGACTTTCAGATGTAACAGCTCGGATCCCAACCCCAGAGATTTCCAAATCTCAGAGCTCTTACCCTGAATCCTCCACAGACGGATTTAAACCTACAAACACCGCATTTTCCTTGCAAGTATTTCTCTTTCTCTCTTAACTTTTTGAACAGCGGATCGTTTAACCACAAGTTTCTAAACCCGTACAAAAGAACGTTTCCAGCATTGTAATCTAGCCAAAACTGGTTTGGATGTAGATTTCCAACTTCATCTATACATGCGAGTTTTACTCCACTACTATCCCCACCTCTAAACTTCAAAAACTCTAACAATTCTTTTTTCTGAGTTTCTAGATAGACATACACGCCATCTGCCGGATTGTCAACTGTAAGAATCTCCATTTCTTCTTCCCTCTTAGCTACTTTCATTAGAAAGTTGATCATCCTTCTTCTTGTCGCATTGTCAATATCATCCTCAAAACTCGCTTTTCCCGACGGGACAAGATGATAAACACAAAATCTTGGCACTGCTAAATCTTTAGCTAGTTTTAGTAGATCTGGAAGCTCAAGAAAGTTGTACTTGGACAGAGTAAATCTTATCCCGGTCATCGTAACATCACTTGTAACTTCCAGAGCCTTTATGGCTTTTCTAAAAGCCCCTTCAACTCCACGAAACTTGTCATGAATCTTTATGCCATCAAGACTAATCCCAACATAATCAAAAACTTTTATTTCGTCTACATTGCTCTCATCGATCAATGTGCCATTCGTCGAGAGAATGACCCTTATGTTCCTCTTTTTTGCATAGTTTGCGATTTCAAAAATGTCTTGCCTCAACAAAGGTTCGCCCCCGCTGAACAAAATCATAGGCACACCAAATTCTGCTAGTTCATTGACAATTTTCTTACATTCCTCGCTTGACAACTCAACAACTCTGGTGTTTGCTTTCGCATAGCAGTGAAGACAGTTAAGGTTGCACCTGTTAGTTATGTTCCAAACTATTATAGGAACCCGCTTTAAAACGAATTCTCTAAGCTTCTCTGGAATTAAAGAGCTATCCATCCCATAACTTAACTCATCCGAAACTGTTGCTACATTAGAGAGCATCTTACTCAAACTTATCACAAATTAAGTTATAGAAAGGATAAAAAATCTTTTGACCTTATGCCCGCATTTTTCCAATCTTACTAAAAACGAAATAGCAGATCCCACAACCGATGAAGGTAGCCCACCACCAATTTCCCCAAGGCCATTGAGCTACTGTGTAGACGTAATAACCTCCAAGAGCAGTCATTGCAAAGCCATATATCATACAAGCTATAGCTCCAAGCTTGTGAGCTCCCTTCCAGAATAAAGAGACGGCTAGTGTATAGAAAAATATGCAGCCCATACCAACAGCAGCTCCAGCCATAAGATATGCAAGCAAGTCAGGCGGTCTCAGAACAACCCAAGTAATCGGGATAATACTAAATAAAACCGTTAAAATCCTTGCAACATTCAGCAAAGTTCTGTCGCTGAGATTCGGTTTAAGAACTTGTATCAAATCTCTTGTCAGACTGCCAGACATTACTAGTACCATTCCTGCAAGTGTTGAGATTGCTGCAGCAAATACCGCCGCAACGTACAATCCAGAGAGTGGAGATCCAGTCATCAAAGCAACCATTGGTCCTGCAGCATCCTGTTTTGCTGCCGGAATATTAAAAAGCTCAGCTCCAAATAATGCCCTAGCAGACAAACCTGTTAAAATATTGAACCAAGGTACCGAAGCTGTAACGAATACTACAACCGTCATTATGACAAGATCCCTTTTTGTGATTTTTCTCATGCCAATAAAACGAGCGACATTGTGAGGGAAACCCACTGCCATCGTTACAAAAAGTCCCAAAGTTGCAGTAAGCCCGATAAGATCGGCTGCAAATTGTAAATTTGGTTTAGTGGTAAGATCTTCTCTGAGTGAGTGCAGAAGCTTTGGATCTTGCTGATGTAAAGCCGTATTCAATCCCTCAATGCCCCCCACTGCTGATAAAGCAAGTAAACTCAAGGGTACGCAGGCAACAAATATGAAAATCGATTGAACCGCTAGTGCCCATTGAGTTCCAGTATAGCCACCTACTGCCATGTATATCGCCATGACCATGGCTGATACCAGTATCGAGAGCTCCCAAGAAGTTCCTGTAACAATATGCCAAGCAGTAGCCGCTGCCTTGTATTGTCCAACGGAATAAACAATCAGAAGTACTATATATATAATCGATGCAACAGCTGCAACCGTTTTGCTATCGTAGATGTTACCAACAAGTTGTGGAACCGTTGTCGCTCTCATCTGCTCGAACCTATTTCTAAGCTTTGGCCCAAAAATTGTCACAGTAGGAATTATCCCAACCAGAGTCCAAACTCCAGCCAGCCACATTCCAGACCAACCGAAAGAGTAAACAATGCCCATCAAGCCCAGACATGCCCAGCCGCTGAGCCATGTTGCTGTTAGAGCAAGACCAGTAATCACCGGGCCAAAGGTTCTGCTTCCTGCAAGCCATGCATTAAAAGTTTCGCTTTTCTTTTTTGACACAAATCCAACGGCAACGCTTAAAAAGAGCAGAATTGCTAAAAGAAGCGCTGAAGAGGCCAAATCCAAGTAATTTGGTGTTGGTAACATTTTATCCCTCCGGTCTACTTAAAGCCAAGCTTAAAAGTGTCACCACTATACTGACCAAAACAACTAAAAGGAAACATGTCCAAGCATCGAACATGTGTTCATCCTGAAAGGAAAGAATTTAAATTTTGCTATTGTTTGTCAAAACAAGCTAAGAAAATACTCATGAACTTTTGTTGTTGTGAGCTCGGGATGAAAAGCCAAGCCCAATATTTTTCCCTGCTGAACCGCAACTATCTTTTCCTCGAACTTTGCAAGAATTTCAACATCATTTCCAACTTCTTCAATTATCGGGGCTCTTATGAAGACTGCGTCGACTTCCCCTATATTTTTAATTTGCAACTTTGTTTGAAAGCTTTCTCTCTGCCTTCCAAAAGCATTTCTTCGAACCTTAATGTTGAGCAATCGAAGAAGTCTGGTCCCTGTTTTCTCAACTTGTTCGTCTCCAAACTTTGAAAGGATTATTAATCCGGCACAAGTGCCCATTATGGGCCTGTCGCATTCAGCGAGCTGAATTATTTCATCAGCTATACCATCTATAAAAATGAGTTTACTTATTGTAGTACTTTCGCCCCCAGGAATTATTACAGCATCGCTCTTCGAAACAATTCCGGCTTTTCTAGTTGCAATAACCTCCCCACTTATCCCAAGATTTTCCATTGCCTTTCTTGTTGCGAAAATGTGCTCTTCTACGTCTCCTTGAACTCCTACAACCGCTACTCTCATGCCCCTCTTGTTTGCAAAAACTCTGTTAGCTTCGAAATTTCAGAACCCTTCATCGGCTCTCCCAATTCCTTCGAGACCTCTGCAACAACTTCAGGCTCATCAAAGTGCTGTACCGCCTCGACTATTGCTCTCGCAAATTTTTGCGGATTGGAAGATTTGAATATCCCTGAACCGACAAAAACACCATCAGCGCCAAGTTGCATCATGAGAGCAGCATCGGCTGGCGTTGCAATACCTCCTGCTGCAAAATTCACGACTGGTAACCTTCCCAGCCTTCTTATTTCAAGCAACACATCATAGATTCCCTCTACTATATCCTCAAAAGTAAAACCTTCATAAATAGTCTCTTTTTCAACTGCTATCCCCATTTCTTCTTTTACAAGTCTTGAGAATTCTAGATATCTCGAAGCAAATTTCTCAGCTACCGAATAAAGCCTTTCTTCGCTTGTACTTTGAAGTATATATATGGCATGATTCATCATTCTCATGTGTTTCACAGCTTCAACCACATTTCCAGTTCCAGCCTCCCCTTTTGTCCTTATCATCGCCGCTCCTTCCCATATCCTTCTTACAGCTTCACCAAGACTTCTTGCTCCACATACAAATGGAACAGTAAAATTCTTTTTATAAATATGGAAAAAGGTATCTGCAGGTGTTAAAACCTCACTTTCATCAATCATATCGACTCCAATTGCCTCCAAGGCCTTAGCTTCTGCCACGTGGCCAATTCTACACTTCGCCATTACAGGAATTGTTACCGCATTCATTATTTCCTCAATGATTTTTGGATCCGCCATCCTTGCAACTCCTCCGCTTGCCCTTATATCTGCTGGAACCTTATGTAAAGCCATTACTGCCACTGCCCCAGCTTCTTCAGCTATTATCGCCTGCTCTGCATTAGTTACATCCATTATAACTCCTCCCTTCTGCATCTTTGCAAAGCCCCGTTTTACTAGCTCGGTGCCGTATCTGAGTTTTTCCAACTCGATTCTCATCGTCGAGCACACTACCTCAAGGAATATAAATCTACTTCAAAAACTCAGCAATCTCTTTAGCATGGTACGTTATTACCACATCCGCCCCGGCTCGTTTTATCGCCGTTAGGATTTCATAGATAATCTCCTTTCCAAGCCATCCTTTTTCGATAGCAGCCTTCACCATCGAGTACTCACCGCTTACGTTATAAGCTGCAACTGGGGCATTGAAAGTTTCCTTAACGCTTTTTATTACATCAAGATAAGCAAGGGCAGGTTTTACCATAACAATATCGGCCCCCTCGTTTATATCGAGTTCCACCTCTCTAAGTGCTTCCCTTGCGTTGTGAAAGTCCATCTGATAGCTTTTCCGATCTCCAAACTTGTAACCACTTTCAGCTGCTTCTCTGAATGGAGAATAGAAATTTGAAGCATATTTTGCTGAATAGCTCATTATCGCCACTTCTGAAAAACCTTCTCTGTCCAAAGCCTCTCTTATAGCTCGCACCATTCCATCCATCATTCCGGAAGGTGCAACAATGTCTGCACCTGACTTCGCATGACTTACAGCTATTTTTCCAAGAATTGGCAAAGTTTCATCGTTAAGGATTTTTCCGTTTTTGACGATTCCGCAATGACCATGATCTGTGTATTCGCATAGACAAACATCCGTGATGACTACTGCATCTGGATAATCCCTCTTAATAGCTCTTACAGCTCTTTGGATGACTCCTTCATCGTTAAAAGCTTCGCTTCCAGTTTCATCTTTTCTTTTTGGTATACCAAATAATATGAAAGCCTTTAACCCAAGTGACATACATTCCCCAACCTCATTCGAGACTTCGTCTAAGGGAATTCTATAGTAACCGGGCATTGAAGCTATTTCCTTCTTTTTTTTCGCATTTTCATCTACAAAAATCGGAACAATAAGATCTTCAATATCAAGTCTAGCTTCACGAAGGAGATTTCTCAAATTTTCTCTCCTCAACCTTCTCATTCTCACAACTGGGAACATTTTCACCACCGAAAATTTTTATTGCTGCATTTACCAATTCCAAATTTCCATTACGAGCTGCAAGTTTAAGCTTTTCAGTCGGTTCGCTAAGGAATTTCTTTATAAATGATATAGCAAAAGCTCGCAGAATTGGCTTAATTTTTCCATCTACTCCAAACTTTTCAAGTTCTTTGGCCAATTCCTCGATTTCTTCATCTAAAAACTTACCAGCTAGAGAATACATTGCATCTATCGCTTTTTTCGCTTCGAGCTCCTTTAAGTATATCTTAAACTGAGAGAGTTCTTTTTCTATTATCTCCTCCGCCTTCCTAACCTCAAGCAATCTCGCTTCAAGATTTCTTTCGCTTATTTCTCTCAAATCATCAATTGTAAATAATTCCACGTTTGGAATCTCTCCAACAGAATCTTCTACATCTCTTGGAAGGGCTATATCGATAATCACGAGTTTTTTATCCCTTTCTTTCATCGCGTTTTCTACTATTTTTCGTGTTATAACAACATGGGGTGCAGAAGTTGCGGAAATAACGATATCGCATATTTTCAGGTATTCTTGTAGTTTGTCAAACTTAACTGCAACTCCGTTAAGTCTTTTCGCCAAAGCTTCTGCCTTTGAAAAAGTTCTATTTGCTATAAAGACTGTTTCAGCGTCTCTACTTATAGCTCTCGCCACTAACTGTCCCATCTCGCCTGCACCTACTACCAGAACTTTTTTACCTTTAAGTGGACCGATAACTTCCTCTGCCAGTTCTACAGCAGCTGAACCTATGCTAAGAGCTTTTTTTGATATTCCCGTCTCCCTTCTTACCTTACCACCAACTTGGATAGCTTTTAAAAAAATTCGCCTCAAGTTTTCCCCAACAAATCCAGCTTTTTCACACTTTTCGAGGCATCCTTTTACCTGTCCAAGAATTTCATTCTCTCCTACTATCATTGACTCAATACCCGAACAAACACGCATCAAATGTCTAAGACAATCATCGCCTATGTATATTTCTCCTTTCTCAATTCCAAGTTTTTTTGCTAGCTTTAACAACTTTTCCGCAATGTTATCGCAGTAAGCGTAAACTTCGAATCTGTTGCAAGTTGTGATATATACGAATTCTTTAAAACAGCTACTTAAAATTCCGAAAAGGTCAGGATTTTTTACAACTCTCTCTATTTCCTCGACACACGCCTTTTTGTGAGACAAAGAAAGGCAACCAAATTCCACACACAAATTAATCTTTCAGCTTTTTAATTTTTTGATTTGTAGCGCGGTAAATTAAAAAAATATTTATGCTGACATTTTGACTAAACCCATGCTCGGAGTTGAAGGAAAAACGCTTATGGAAATAAAACCCGAAGAAATTAAGCGTATATGGGTAAAGCATTATGATAAAGGAGTCAGAGATCACATTGACTATCCAGAAATACCGCTTTATGCTCTGCTTGAGGAGAGTGCGAAAAAGAACCCGAATAAGACTGCTCTGATATTCTACGGAAAAAAATTAAGTTATAAAGAGTTAGACGAACTTAGTGACAGGGTCGCTGGATATTTGTACAGCCTCGGGATAAGAAAGGGCAGCAAAATAGTATTAGATCTGCCGAATACTCCGCACTACGTTATAGCCTACTATGGTGTTCTGAAGACCGGTGCAACAGTTGTCCAGTGCAATCCTCTCTACACCGAAAGAGAGATTAGATATATTGTAGAAAACAGCGAGGCAGAGGCAGGCTTTTTTATTGAGATGGTGTATCCAAGAATCGAGAAGATTCTAAACGAGGGAAAGCTAAAGAAAGCAATAATCTGCAAAGTAGAAGATTTTCTGCCTTTCCCACTAAATGTTCTTTATCCATTAAAAAAGCAAAAATTTAAAATTGAAAAAAGAAGAGACGTTGCATTCTGGAATGAAGTCATTAAACATCCCCCATCAAGAGAAAGACCAAAAATAAATCCAAAGGAAGACGTGGCTGTCTTTCTATACACTGGAGGCACAACTGGAGTTCCAAAAGCTGTCATGAGTACACATTACAACTTGGTTGCAAATACATATCAAGTTCTTGAATGGCTCCCAGATAAAAATCCTGAAAGCGACGTGTTTATAGGAGTTCTTCCCTATTTCCACAGCTATGGAATGACAACATCTCTTAACGCTCCAATTGCTTTCGGAAGCACAATCGTCCTCGTTCCGAATCCAAGAGACATAAAGTCTATATTGAAGTTCATTGAAAAATATAAAGTTTCAATATTCTGCGGAGTGCCAACGATGTATGCTGCTGTTCTCAACTATCCCGAAAGGAAAAAATACAATATATCTTCCATTAGGGCCTGCATAAGCGGCGCAGCTCCTTTGCCAGTTGAGCTCAAGAGAAATTTCGAAGCTGCAACTGGAGGTAAACTTGTGGAAGGTTACGGTTTAAGCGAAACTTCGCCTGTAACTCATGCAAATCCACTCTATGGGTTGAACAAAGCGGGCAGCAGAGGAGTCCCGTTTCCGGACACGCTAGCAGTTGTTGTCGACGATGAAGGAAACATACTCC
>Ga0105159_1000503_pt1 | contig 10939 bp, 12 predicted proteins | sample LHCtaG_2_FD_89590 | JGI IMG/M metagenome (GOLD analysis project Ga0105159, IMG submission 89590) | Hot spring microbial communities from Little Hot Creek, USA to study Microbial Dark Matter (Phase II) - LHC4sed_replicate | ecosystem: Environmental > Aquatic > Thermal springs > Hot (42-90C) >...
ATGGAACCACCCTATCTTACTCATCCCCATACATCTCCATAAACCATCCGATTAAGAACCTATTACACCTCAATTGTTTATAACAGTTAATTTTTCAGCGCCGCTCCTTTAAAGGACTTGAAGGAGGGAGATTTGGAGGCCCATGTTTAAGCCGCTGGGAGGATGATTAGGAGGATCTCTTTAGCGTATTAGGCTGTTGAAAATTTTCATACTTTCTTCGTGAGCTTTAGTAATTAGCTCTAGCCCTTCTTCAAACTTGCCGAGCTTTAATAGAGCTTCTCCTTTTTCAAGTTTTTGTAGGGCTTCAGTCGCCAGGTCTGGTTTACCATTCCGCGTTATACTATTTATGGCTTCTCTAGCTAAAAATGCTATTTCATCGATCAGTCCATACCTCATGTAGGGTAGAGATTCATAGTAGGATATTTTTTCAGTTAAGTTAGAGAATGGTTGAGGCTTTAACTGGGCGATCCTTTTACCCCTCATTCTGGCTTCCACGAACGCTATGTCTAAATTGTAGCGTGTAACCGGTATGGGGATTATTGGGCGGAAACCTAGCATAATGAGCCATCTGCAAATCTCCTGTAAAGAGAGTATGCATCCCTTACCTGTGCCCCCAGCCACCGCTACTGCTAAAGATGGCTTCCCATTCTCCCCATAATATCTCATTCTATCCATGAAGTTCTTAGCTAACCCATTGACTGAAAGGAAATAAACCGGGGAGAGGAAAGCTAATGCATCGCTGCTGTTAAGTTTCCCTCTGAGTTCAAGCGCGTCATCTTTGATATTGCACTCCATTCTCCGCCAGCAGGGAGGATCATTACATGCAAGGCATGGACCAATATTCTTTTCAGCTAAGATAACAAGCTCACTTTCGCCGCCAGCTTCCTTAATGCCTCTAATAATCTCCCTTGAAAGTTTTACGCAAAGCCCATCTCTATGAGGAGAACCTGAGACTACTAGAACCTTCACTTTTGAAAGACCTCCTTTTTTAACAGCATAATAGATAATTTAAAGTTGAAAATGTTTTATGAGTTACGTAAATGATGGAATATTTTTAGAATTGCGGTAAAAACTGCTTATGCGCTTCAATATATTCCTCTAGAAGATTTTTGGCTATATCTATTGTTGGAACCATAGGATCTAAGGCTAATGCTTGAAGAGCGATTTGTTTATCGCCGGTTAAAGCAGCCTCAACCACCAGCTCCTGCTGGATTACTCTATGCAGAAGCGTTGCTTCAATACCTTTAGGAAGTCTCCCAACATGTAAACCCTTAAATCCGAAGGGTCCTACCACCGCCGGCACTTCAACAATAGCCTCTTCCGGCAGGCCTTCAACGCATCCAGCGTTAGGTATATTAACACCTTCAAAGAATCTAGTTTCGCCCTTAATGATTATCTCCATAAGTTCATATACAAATGAGTGCTCAGTAACCCCTTTACGTTGTTCTATAAGCTCCTTAATGGGTCTCTCACCGTCAGCCCACCCTTTAACCATCCTCCACACATTATTCCTCCATTCCTCGCTGTATATTGTGTCCCCTGGGAACAGTTTAAGCCCATATTTTGCCCCAAAATTTGTTTCCGGACATATAAAGTGTGGAAAGAACTCGGCTATGTGATGATCGCCCTGAACGGGATAAAGCCCGAAGGTCTCCATTAGCTCCACTGAGACGTAAGCGTGGAAGGGCTTTCCATACCTGAGGGCTTCATCCCTCATCTCTTTAATTCTACGCTTAAACTCTGGATAAACATCTTTTCCATTTACATGGGCTTCTAAAATCCATGTGAGGTGATTAATACCTGCGGATATAAACGTTAACTCCTCAGGTTTACATCCAATCACTCTTGGCATGAAATATTTCGGTCCTCTAACTCCCGTACATAAACCTATAACGTTAGCCTTGGTTGCTTTCCTAGCAGCCCTACATAGGGCAGTTAATGGATTAGCCTCATTAAAAACTATGGCGTTTGAGCATAATTTCTCTATATCCCTGCATATTTCAACAATCGGCGGAATATGTCTAAGAGCCCTTGAGAAGCCTGCTGGACCAACTGTATCTGCAATAGTGTGATATATACCGTATCTCTCAGCGATTTTAACATCCAGCTCAATGCCTCTAACTCCGCCAACAGCTATTGTTATGACCACGAAATCTGCATTCTTAAGCAGATCTCTCCTATCCAAGCTGGTTTCAATCTTCAATTCAGCCTTAGTTTCCTCAATAACCCTTGAGGCTACTCTCTCCATAATTTTGAGTTTTTCCTCATCTATGTCGATGAGCCCTATTTCCGCACCCTTAAAAACTTCTGAAGTAGCCATCTCAGCGAGCAGACCAGGAGTGAATGCTAAGCTGCCGGCTCCTATAACAACCAGCTTCAATAATGGCACCCAGCATATTTTTAATTAGGGCTATGATTATCTAAATATAAATATTTTTGCATCTTCAAAAATCTCCTTTCCTCAAAAGCATAAAGAAATGGGGTTTATTGCCTGATTATTTTCGGCTCTTTACCGGTGGATATGAGTTCTCTCGTGTATTTTAGCGCTGCTCTTACATGTTTATCCACAGCTTCAATCCCTTGATATTCATGATTTTCGTTATATGCCGGCGTGCTATAAAGATCTTTGTTTCTTTAGTTATTAGGGGATTAGATGGGCGGGTTAAAGGTTTACATTTCTGATGGGCTGGAGCGAAAATTTAGGGAGGTTGCAATGAGGTTGTTTGGTTATGGCAAAGGCTCGTTAAGTATAGCTTCGGAGAGAGCAATTGAACTCTGGCTTTCTCATGTTTCGGAAGTTCTTGAAATAGCAGAATCTATTGAGGATCCTGTTGAGGCTATTTATGGCATGCTTTCGCATGTTAAACGAACTGGAGTGGAGCTTCAACATGAAGCTGGGCAAATCAGAGCCAAAAAGACTCTGGGGTACAGAAGTAATGCTTGACTCTAATGTCTTCCTTGAAGTCGAATTAGCGGAAGAGCATGCGGGAGTCTTGTAAACGCTTATTGAACAGGGTTAAGGATGGAGATTTAAAGGCCGCAATCACAGACTTTCATGTGGACTCGATAATTGTTGTAATGGAGAACTACGATAAAGGTTGGAAGGATTTGGCTTTATTTCTTGCTTCATTACTCCGTTATAAAGGATTGAAGATTCACTTCACGAACTTAAACAGTAGGATAAAGGCCACATCATTCATGAGAGATTATCACTTAAACTTCGATGATGCGTTAGCTGTACAAGCTCTCAAAGAACTTTCCATAGATACAATAGTTTCATATAACGACGACTTCGATTCTGTAGATTGGGTTAAGAGACTAACCCCGGAGGACCTACTTTAAAAATTAAATAGCACTCAGCATGATGCATCACCTCACTCGGGTAAACATCATCGTTATCTCGAGGGAGCCGTCGACGACGTATTCTATGTTCATTTCTGTTTCTGCAGCAACTTTTCTGTCGAGTATGTAGCCGCAGAAACTGCATCTAACGTTTCCAGGCAAGTTTTTGTCTTCGTTAACAATCCACTTCCAAACAGCCGTCTTAGAAACCATGCAGAAATCTGAAACAACCCTAGCTGTCCTCCTAAGGCTTGAAATCTGAAAAATACATGACTAAACCTAAAACCTTAAGCCCCAACTGAACCTTGTTCCTCTCAAAAAGCCTTAACCGGTAGTACGTCCGCGACTTTGCAACTTTCTTTTTATATGAGGATGTGCTAATTATATTATTGATCTTTATGCTTATGCACCGCGTTTGCGTATATTACTATCCACAATGCCCTTGGATCGTTCCAACTGTTGATTCTATTTTTAGAGCTGCGAGAAAGCTTGGCTATGAATGTTGCACGCATGACTTGTTAAGCGAGAGGCTGGATGAGAAGGCTCTTTTTAAAGTTTATGTTGATGGTAATGTGGTGTCCATCGGAATTGGCATGATGGATGTAAATGATATTATTAATCAATTATTAGGAATTAACGCGAGTTTCCAGAAGCAGGAGCCATCGGAAACTGCCTTTTCGTACACATCTAAAAAGCAGATTATAGGGAAATTTGACATCAGCCCGCTAATAGGCAACAATATAGACGATGAAATTGCCCTTTGCATAGGCGAAGATTTCCTCTACGGTGCCATACCTCAAAGGTTCATGAAAAAAGCGGTGGAGATGAAGAAAAGATGGTTGCAACATATACTTTCAAAATTTAAAGCCTGCGGCTATATAGCATATCTCAAAAAAGAACCCGTAGGATTCGTTGAATTTGTTCCAGGCGAACTTGCAGAGAAACTTGGTGTGGAAACAGATCATTCTCCGAAACAAACGGCTGTCATACTATGCCTATCCGTCAAAAAAGCTTATTGGGGGCTGAAAATAGGGTCTGAACTTCTTCAGAGATTAATAAATGATTTGCCAAGAATGGGATACAAATTTGTTGAAGTAACCGCATATAAAAGCGGAGTTTGGCATCCATTAGATTTCTATCTTAAAAACAACTTTAAAATAATGAAAGACCATGGAAAAAACGTTAAAATGGCCTATCACCTCTAAACCTGCCGCTTTATAATCAAAGGCTAAGTTGTTCGGTTAGCGATGACTAATAGAATATTCCTTCCGCTCTCTTGTTAATAGCATAGGAAAAAGTGCTTGGGAATGAGTATGATTCCTGTATGACGAGCGCAACCGCAACGAAAAACATTTAAATGGCTGAAAGCTAAAATAGGTTCGCAGGATGCTGGATAGCATGATTGTTCAATAGTTGTTCAGCGTGTTTATTTGCTCTTTATAGCAGCGTACTTTTTTGGGTGAATTTCTAATGTTAAGATATTTGAAAAGGGAGTTTAGCTTCGTATCCGGTAACGTTTTTCTACTTTTGATTGTTTGGGCGTTTACGGATTTTGCCCATCTTCTTCCTGACACTTATTATTCGCTTTATGTTGAATCTTTGGGGGCTTCGCCATACTTGATTGGAGTTATTTTGTCTTTGTCATGGTTTGTGATGGCTTTTCTTCAATTGGCTGGTGGTTATTGGGCGGACAAGTATGGAAGGAAAACTCTGATTGCCGGTGCAAGTTTTGCCAGAGTGTTTACATTTCTAGTTTTTGCTGCAGCGCCTACGTGGCATTATGTCCTTGTTGGCGAAATATTGACTGGTATGTTGGCTTTGTCTCAACCGGCGTTTATGGCTGTTGTTGCAGATTCGTTGACTCCTGAGAAGCGCGGTTTAGGTTATTCTCTATTCATGTGGGCTGGTGTCGCTTCGATTCTTTCTCCAATTGTTGTAGGAGTCCTATATTTAAAGTATGGTTTGGTCATCGGCATGAGAATAGCATATCTTATGGTTTCAGCTTGCTGGCTTATTTCTGGAATAATACTTCTTAGGCTTAGGGAAACGTTAAAATCTGAAAGGGGTGATTTTTCTTTAAGAAACCTCGTTAAAGAGTATCCGAAAGCGTTTAGAGAATGCGTAAACGTTTGGAAGTTTGTGCCAAAAACCATGTTCTACCTTTTTATCGTCTTTTCGCCTGTAACGTTTTTTGTCCGGATGTGCATGCCATACTACGTGCTTTATGCAAGCCAAGTTCTCAAAGTAGGCGAATTTCAATGGGCATTGCTGCAAACTATTTATTCCATAATCTTTTACAGCTTATTGCTTCCCATAGGCAAGTTGGTGGATACTTTGGCAGAAAGAAGCCGCTGATTTTATCGTCTATATTCGGCGCCCTTGGGATCACATTGTTCTTGCACGGTGACCCCATAGGGCTATATGTTTTCGTCGCATCTTCCGCAGTTTGCAATGCCTTAGTTTTCACCGCATATCCATCCCTGCAAGCTGATCTAACGCCAAAAGAATATAGAGGAAAGGTTATGGCCTTCGCAAATTTTATTGACTGCATCCTTGGTTCTGGAGCGTTACTTTTAGGCGGCTTCCTATACGAGGTAGTTTCTCCAACAACCCCCTTCATCTTGCTACTAACCACAATGACCTTAACAGCCATAGCAACAGCCATTTTCATAATCGAATCTCAAACAAAGGAAAACTAACAAAAAGTTTATGTTATAAGATTATCAAAAAGTGCCAAGATTAAAAGAACTTAATAATGTCTTAACGATTCTGTGCTCTCTCAATGCGGTTCAGGATGACAATTTTAGGCTGATTTTTCATGCTAAAATTGATACCCCCTCTAGGTTTTCACACTAGCTCGAATAGGATGGAAACAATCTGCAGAGTCAAAAACTGCAACCAATTCAACCCCTATTTCAGCTGTTCTCCCATTTTCGCCAGCAGAATCAAGTTGCAAAAATGAGAAAAAATTTATTTTGTAAGTTGCATATTTGAAACTACTTCTTCACTCCAATAATTATCCCAGTCACCGTTCTAACCAAACCCGTTATCGCTGCAAATATCTCGCTGTTCCATGATCCTATAAACGCTAAGTGCGCCACTTCCAAGGCTGTTAATGCGCATACTGCGATCAGGCTGAACTTGAAGAGCATGACTAAGCGTTCGCTTGGCGGAATCTCCTCAACACGCGGATATACTCCACGTAAGGTGCTTGGGCACAAAAATATTATGAATACGCTGATTTATACGCAGCTGGTAGACTTCAAAACAGATGAGTACATCTCGAAAGTCGCTAGAAACGCTGAGGAAGCATCAGCCTAGTTGAAGCGGGTTTTGAATACGTCTGCACAAGACCTGACAGCCTTATGATATTTAGAAGGCGAAAGTAGAATGATGGGCGGAGAGGTAAGGGAGAATTGAAAAGTGGACGGGGAGGGATTTGAACCCACCCTAGCATGGCGAAATCTCCCGCAAAACCCTCTATTTTTTCTTTTTCATGCATTTTAGAGTCGCCTTTTTAAATCTTGGAACTACAAAAATCCGGAAAATTGCGCTCAATAAGGAAACCTGGTTATTGAGATTTTATTCTAATTTTTGCGGTCTGCTGCTCAATGAACCCGTGTGATGTTTTCGTCCACACTTTCGTCTTCCACATTAATGTAGCTGCTGGGAACCAATGATATAGGTATATTAGAAATGCGGGGAGGAGCCAGAGCGCCTTTAGCCCCCTTGTTTTAAGTATGTGAATGGCTGCTGTAATATCCCATATTATCCAGGGAATAAACCATGCGTAAACTGGTATGAAAGATGCTGAGACTGGCAATTGCAGTAGATATGTAAGCCATAAGGTTATGGTTAAAGAGAAGCCTAAAATAACAAAGATTGGAGAGATGAGAAGATGCAGTATTCCCGGGCTTCTCCAACATGATTTCACGTAGCGTATGGCCACTTGAATATGCCCCCTCAGCCACCTTGCTCTTTGCCTTGCGAAAATCGACCAGTATGGTGCTTTTTCATCTAAAACGTATGTTTCCTGGCACCAGCCAATTTTATACCCCGCTAAGGATAATTTTGTGAATAGGGCTAAATCTTCCGTTAAAGCCCACTCATCCCAATATCCAACTTCCTCAAGAACTTTCCTCTTTACAGCCTCACCGGTTCCGCTTAATGCAGCGTTTAGGCCTAAAGCTGCCCTTGATCTCTGAAAAGACCTTGTAAAAACAGCAAATTCTAGATCAGCCAGTTTAGTGAGGAGATTATAGTTTGGGTTTACTGTCTCTACAAGCGATTGTACTGCATCATATTGTGGAAAATACTTGCTTAGTTTCTCCAGAAAATCTGGCGGTATATGATTATCGGCGTCAAGAACTACAATTATGTCGCCAGAAGCATATTTAACACCATAGTTTAAGGCGGCGCTTTTACCCGGCTTTCCGACGAACTCAAGCACCTTAACCCGTTCATCCCTAAACCTGCTGGCAACTTCATATGTTCTATCTTGACAATTATGGCATACTACTATCACCTCAAAATCTCTATAGGTTTGATGCAATACCTCATTAATTAATGCGCTTATCACGTTCTCCTCATCCTTTGCCGCAATTAAGATTGAAAACTTACCATTGAAGGATCCCCTAGCGGTTTTCGGCTTCAAAATTAAGCCCAAAATAGCGTATAAAACCCACACTAAATACATTCCAGCCATTATTATTCCAAGCGGATAAGATATTAGGGTTAAATCAACGCTGCCTTTCTCAGGCATCTTAAGCCAAGGCATCCAAACGCTTATCCAAAGCAGGATTGATAGCGGAATGCTTCCCACAAGCATTAAGAGCATATAAAGAAAATCTTTGCTTGAATTAATCCCAATAGCCTTAAGTTTCACATCATTAGCGCCATTTGAAGTTGCTTTTAAACCAGCAGTCTCCATATTAAACCAACTCCATTATAGGCAAGTCTTTTTCCTTTTCTGTATGATAAATCGCTCGTATTAGAATCCTGGTTATTCTTTGGCTGGCTCTACCATCTCCAAATGGATTAAACCATTTAGCATCTTTACTAAGCATAAATTTGACGCAGTCAAGGATGGACTGCGGATTTACCCCCGCCAAAACATTTGATCCAACCTCTAGCGTTTCAGGTCTCTCAGTATTATCCCTTAGGGTTACGCATGGAACCCCTAAAATACACGTTTCCTCCTGCACCCCTCCAGAATCCGTTAGCACGAGCCTGGCATTACTTTCGAGCTGAAGAAAACTCAAATAGTCTAAAGGATCGATAACTTCGACGCCTCTCAGCTTTAGACCTAAAGCTTTAAGCCGCTTTTTAGCTCTGGGGTGAATGGGCCATACTACTTCAAAATCAGTTTCCTTATGGACGTATTCCAACCCCTTAATAATCCCGAGAAACCTAGTTTCCTCATCAACATTCTCTTGCCTGTGAACTGTGACTAGAAAGAAACCCCCTTTGGCTAATCCAAAATCGTAGAGAACATTTCTCCTTCTAGAGATTTCCAGATTTTGTAAGACCGCATCGACAATGGTGTTTCCAGTAACAAAAATTCTCTCCTCCGGGATGCCCTCTCCCAATAATATCATTTGAGATTTATTAGTCGGAGCAAAGAGGAAATCTGAGATATGATCCACTATTACTCGATTAATTTCCTCCGGCATTCTCCTATCATAACTTCTCAGACCGGCCTCGACATGCCCAACTTTTAAACCGATCTTTGAGGCTGCCAAAGCTCCAGAGAGACATGTATTTGTGTCTCCCTGAACCAGAACTATACTGGGCTCCTCCATTCTAAGAATTTTTTCAATCCCAATAATCATTTTCCCAGTCTGCTCTCCATGACTTCCGGAGCCAACCTTTAGGTTATATGCAGGCTCAGGCAGATTTAGCTGCTCAAATAAAACTTCATTCATATTATAGTCATAATGCTGACCAGTATGGAGAATAAAATAGTCTAGATTTAAACGTTCAAATTCCCTAATTACAGGCGACATCTTAATTATTTCCGGACGGGTACCAAGTATTACTGAATACATTGTGCAACCCTTTACGCTATAAATAATTAAATATATTTAAATATTGTTTAACAATCTTTAGAAACAAAATTGCATATTAAATCTAAATTTGAATAATAAAAATATTTTTACATAGGAGTGCTTCATAACTCATTTATTATTTTCATCCTTAGCATACATTTATGCGATTATCACAGCTCTTTTACTATATCCAAGTAATGGTGATAACGCTCTTACTCTCTTCACACGTTGGAGCGGCGCTCAATGATAAAATGGTGAAAACACCAAGCCGTAGTGGGATAACGCTCTTTACAGATGACTTTAGCGGATATGAGAACGGTAGCTCAGGTTCACCACCATGGTATGTTTACTGGGGAAATGCTAAGGTGACCGATGGAGCATACCTTTTATATTCTGTGGAGGCTAAATCTTACGATGAAACCTATTCAGCCCTTTCAGCTCTGCATGCTGAGTGGAGAAACTATAGGGTAAGTTTAAGGGTGAAAACGGAAAAGCAGCTTAGAAGCAGTATGCCAAATCCCTGGGAGGTAGCGTGGATACTCTTTAGGTTCCAGAACATCTACAACTTTTACTATTTCATCCTTAAGACCAATGGCGTCGAGCTAGGTAAGAGGGAGAATGGCGACTTCTTCGGGCCGTCTTCACAAATATTCCTTTACACCCATGGTTCACCCACTTTACAATTTGGAGAATGGTATAATTTTAGGATTGAAGTACTAAACATGAATAATAATGCTGTTAAAATTAGAGTGTGGATAAATGGGAAGATTGTAGTAGATTACCTGGATACTGAAACCACATTACTATACGGTGGAATAGCCCTTTACGTCGAAGACTCCGTCTCTGCATTTGATGATGTTATTGTCGAAAAAATTTGAGAATTCTCTACGCTTCAATTCGTTTTCAAATTGCGGCATAAGGATGCGATGCAAGACTTTTCAAGGCGGATTTTCCAAAAGGTGAGTCAAACCATGCGTCATATTTTTCAACAAAAGCGTCGAAGACCTGAATTATACGTGAGCTGTATTGACTATTTTTGTCGGTTTCTTCGCTCAATTATGACGCAAACTCCATAAATAACTTCTATGCCATTCTCTCTACAAAAGTTGATTGCCGCCTCAGACTCTGATCCCGGCTGCATCCAAACCTTCTTTACACCGAGTTTCTTACATGCCTTCACCACAGCCTCCGTCACCCTCGGCGGAACCACAACATTAACAACATCGGGCTTTACTGGTAAAGCTTCAAGGCTTGGGTAGCACCTATCCCCTAAAACTTCACTCGCATTAGGATTTACAGCATAGACCTCATAACCGGCAGAACGTAAATCTTTATAAACTTGATGCCCATACTTTGCAGGATCTCTACTGACACCCACAACTGCAAATATGTTCTTCCCGTCCAAGAATGATGCGATAAGCTGCTCATTCATTGAGATGCACCGACAACTAATTTATTCTCTCTACTCAATAATCCTTTCCCTTTCTCTGTGAGCACATAATATTTGATGCCTTTTGCCTTTCTCAGGAAATAAGCATTCTTATGGAAAC
>Ga0105159_1000505_pt1 | contig 10938 bp, 7 predicted proteins | sample LHCtaG_2_FD_89590 | JGI IMG/M metagenome (GOLD analysis project Ga0105159, IMG submission 89590) | Hot spring microbial communities from Little Hot Creek, USA to study Microbial Dark Matter (Phase II) - LHC4sed_replicate | ecosystem: Environmental > Aquatic > Thermal springs > Hot (42-90C) >...
ACGTTAAACTTGTTCCCCCAGAAGAATTCTTATATCGATATCCTCACGAACTTAGTGGAGGACAGAGACAAAGAGTTGCCATAGCTAGAACATTTATAGTTAATCCGGAATTTGTAGTTTTAGATGAGCCAGTTTCAATGCTCGATGTATCAATAAGAGCGGAGATACTTAATCTCGTCGTAGAATTGATTGAGAAATTTAATGTTTCGATCCTGTTTATCACACATGACTTAGCCATAGCTCGCCATATGTGTAACAGAATTGCAGTAATGTATCTTGGTAAAATAATGGAGATGGGAAGCGCTGAGGACATAGTTTATGAGTCCCTACATCCGTATACCACAGCACTTATATCTGCTGTGCCAGCGCCTGATCCAAAATCGCGGCGCACAAAGTTAACAATTAAAGGTGAAATCCCAAGTCCGATAGATCCGCCCCCGGGTTGCAGATTTTGCACACGATGTCCCGCTGTGGAAGAGATTTGCAGAAAAGAAGAGCCAGAACTTATTAATATTGGAAAAGAACATTATGTAGCTTGTCACAAAGTAAAGTAACCCTTGTTCTTTCCTCAGCCTAAAGTTATATTTTTAAAGGTTTATAAAAATATCACCTAATCCAATAATAAGGGGAGGGATATTTATGTTAAAACTCCTCACCTCAGACCAGGTTGAGCAAATACACACCTCAAGTTTGAGAATTCTAGAAGAGGTAGGCGTTCTGATCCACGATGAAGATTTTTTAAGTTTCTTGAACGATAATGGGGTGAATGTCGACTTTAAAGGCAAGAGAGCTAAATTTCCGGCTAGTCTAGTCGAAGAGTGCATAAAAAAGGCGCCTAAACAGGTAACGTTGTATGCTAGAGAGCCAAAACATAACATTACACTCGGAAATGGGAAAATTTACACTCATCCCGTGGGTGGAGCAGCTAATGTAATTGATTTAAATTCAGGTAAGGTGCGTCCCTCCACAAGGGAAGATGTAGAAAACCTAACGAGGATTGTGGATTTTCTTCCAAATATTCACAGTCAGACGATGATTGTTTATCCAACGGATGTGCCAGAACATTTAAGAGACATTTATGCTGTGGAGGCAATTATCAGAAATACTGGCAAAAATTTTGATGCCACTCCGTATAACGACACTAGCTATCAATACATGATTAAAATGCTTGAGGCGGTTGTTGGACATGAGGAGCTAATGAAACGTTCAATAGCAACTACGAGTATTTCACCAACAAGCCCCCTTCAATTTTCAAAGGACGTCACAAAAGTAATGGTTAGGGCAGCCAAACATAACATCCCCATCGCAGTATTACCATGCCCACTTACCGGAGCGACTAGCCCAGTTACATTAGTTGGAACAATACTTCAGCAAAACGTTGAGATGCTAGCTGGTATAGTGATGATACAGATTCTCAACCCCGGCAATCCCGTCGAATACTCTCCGAGATGCATACCGCTTAGCATGTCCACAGGTCAAGCATGCGATGGAATTGAGGCAGCATTAATGTCTGTTGGCTGCGTGCAACTTGCCAAATTTTATGGGCTTCCTTGTGATGTCTACGGACTTGATACAGATTCAAAGTTATTGGATGAACAAGCTGCCTTCGAGAGAGCTCTAAACGGTATTTTGCCCGCATTGGCTGGTGCTGATGCATTATCTGGCGCAGGCTGTATTGAAAGTGGTATTACCGTTAGTTATGAACAACTTGTTATTGATGATGAAATATTTGGAATGATATTTAGAGCGGTCAAGGGCATAGCTTTTGACGAAGAAAAACTTGCAGTAGATGTTATAACAAAGGTTGTAAATGAATCAGCGAACTTTCTCCAACAAAAGCATACGTTAAAGCATTATCGTGAGGAGTACTTTATTCCAAAACTTGTAGATAGATCTTCAAGGTCTCAATGGGAAAAGATGGGCGGTAAAAGCATAGTTGAAGTCGCAAGAGAAAGGGCTAAGAAAATTTTATCGGAACACGAACCTCCTAAGTTAGATAACGACATATGCAAGCAGCTTAAAGAAATATTGAAAGAAGCTGCTAAAAACTTACCAGGCTAGCCGCTTATAAGAACCATTCGCCACAAAATCTAAGCATTAAAGTGCTTATTAAGCGAACTTTTTGGTTTATGACGAAGAACTTTCCCTGGAAAACGATTTCTTTGCTTTCCTTTCTCAACCACAATTTCTCCATTTACAATCACATAGGCTATGCCTTCAGGGTATTTATGCGGATAATTTTCCAAGGGAAATTTGTACGGAAAACGATTTGTCGCCCTATCCCTAATCGTGTTGGCATCAAAAATAACAATGTCAGCCCACATACCTTCCCTAAGTAGACCCCGATCTCTCAACCCCAATTTTTGAGCTGGGAAAGACGTCATTTTCCTAATTGCCTCTTGAAGCGACAAAACTTTCTCTTCTCTAACGAATCTCTCCAAAATGTAAGGATATTCGCCAAAGCTGCATGGCGAATATCCTGTAATCTTTCTTAAAATTCCACGGTTAGAAGATGCAACACCATCACTACAAAACATCATTAAGGGATGTTTCATTAGAGCGCGTATGTCGTCTTCTTCCATGTAATTAAAAAGAGCGCTTACATCACCTTTCTCTTCAACTATCAAATCGAGAAAAACATCAAATGGATCCTTCTTTCTAATTTCTGCAATTTCTTCAATGGTTTTACCTATCAAATTCTTATTCTTTTTGCAGTGGAAAAGGAAAATTCTATCCCAACGGCCGTGTTTCACAAGTCCAACATATCCTGGACCGGGATATCTGTCCTCAATAATTTCTCTTTTAATTCTTTCGCGAATTTGCGGGTCTTTTAATCTTTCAGCAATTTTTTCTTTCCCGCCCACTTGTGCCCATTGAGGCAATACTTGGTATAAGTTCGCATTAAAATCCGTGTGCGCATCGTTGTCTAGTGTGACTTCGACTCCCCGCGCCCTTGCCTTCTCGTAAATTTCAAACATCTCTGATAATTTTCCTTGACCACCATATTTTGGACAGTTATGCGATACTTGAACCGGCACATGTGATTTCTCACCTATCTCTATTGCCTCTTTTAATGCTTCAACAATCGATTCCCTCTCTCCACGTATATGAGTTGTGTAAATGCCTCCGTATTTAGCCACCACCTTACAAAGTTCGATTAATTCTTGAGTTTTAGCGAAGCATCCGGGAAGGTAAACCAACCCGCTCGATAGGCCAAAGGCGCCAGCCTCCATGGCTTCTGCAACTAGGCTTTTCATATCCTCCAACTCCTCTCGACTAGGTTCTCTATTGTCCACTCCAATAACAGCCGTTCTGATTGTGCCGTGTCCAACAAGGGGCGCTACGTTAATTGCTATTTTTCGCTCCAACCGTTTCAAGTATTCGTCAAACGTAGTCCAATCCCATGTGACTTCCTTAGCTTCGAAACCCCATTGATCTTTAAGCAAACTCAGATTCTCCCTTCTAATTGGTGCAGCGCTCATACCGCAATTTCCAATGACTTCTGTGGTGACGCCTTGCCTGATTTTGCTATCTGCACTTGGGTTGATCAGAAGAGTGAGGTCAGAGTGTGAGTGGATATCTATAAATCCTGGTGAAACCACAAGTCCCTTGGCATTTATAATCCTTTTTGCTTTCGCATTAATTTGCCTGTTAATTTCGACTATTTTTCCATTTAATATTCCTAAATCTGCGTTAAACCAAGGGTTGCCAGCGCCATCAATTATGAGGCCATTTTTAATAAGCAGATCAAGTTCCATTTAAGTCACCGTGTGTTATTTGCTCATATATTTATCAGTCTTAAATATTTCCTTCCCATCTTCTTCGGTATGTTTTTTATGGAAAGTTCCAGAGATCTTCAGAAGTGGGATGAAACATGGTTGATCTTGAAAAAGTTAGTAAGTATATAGATGCCCACATTAAAGAACACATTAAAAGGCTTCGGGAGTTTCTGCGCCAGCCCAGCGTTTCAGCTGAAAACTATGGTGTTGTGGAGTGTGCAGAACTTTTGAAAAGTTATCTGGATGAACTTGGGTGCAAAAATGCGAGGCTAATTGAAACAAAAAGTTTTCCTGTGGTCTATGGCGAATATGATGCCAACGCAGAAAAAACCTTGCTCGTTTACATGATGTATGATACGCAACCGTTCACCGGCGAGAAATGGTCTAGTCCCCCCTTAGAGGCTAGGTTAGTTGACATCGAACCCTTTGGGAAATGCGTCATTGCACGCGGAGCCATAAACACTAAAGGACCCCTAATAGCCTTCCTAAACGCCCTTCAATCAATTTTGGCTGTTGGAGAAGAAATTCCTGTAAATCTCAAGTTTGTGGCTCAGGGAGATGAAGAATTAGGAAGCACGGCGTTTGCAGAGTTTGTAAAAAGTCACAAAGAAATGTTAAAAGCTGACGCCGTCTTCGGGCCGGACGCTTGTCAAGATGAAAAGGGAAAAGTGATTATGGCGTTGGGCTATAAGGGCATAGAATACGTTGAACTTGAATGTAGCGGCAAATTGTGGGGTAGAGGGCCCCAAGAATTTGATATCCATAGCAGCGATAAGTCTTGGGTCGATAGCCCAGTGTGGCGGATGATTCACGCTTTAGCTACCATGACAGCGGAGGATGGAAATAAGATTCTAATTGAAGACTGGTATGAAAATGTAAAACCACCAACAGAGGAAGACCTCGAATTAATCGACAAACTCGCAAAAACATTCGATGAAGAGGCAATAAAACATGAAATGAGGGTTGAAAAGTTCATAAACGATCTACATGGCAAGGAACTTTTACTACAATACCTTTACTCCACAACACTAAACATTGATGGAATATATGCAGGATACATTGGACCAGGCTCAAAAACGGTGCTTCCGCACAAAATTATAGTGAAAATGGATGCCAGACTTGTCCCAGACCAGAAATCAGAAGAGGTTGTGAGAAAAATTCGAAGACACCTTGATAAGCACGGCTATACAGATATAACGGTTAGATCGTTGGATCCATACGAATGGGCCAAAACAAGTGTTAAAGAACCAATCGTGCAAGCCACGATCCAAGCATACCGTAAATTAGGCTATGAACCTGAAATTTGGCCAATGACCGCTTCAAGTGTTCCATATTATCTTTTTAACCGCGGACCATTGTATCTGCCATTTATAGATGCTGGACTTGGACATGGCGGGAGAGCACATTCGCCCGATGAATATTTTGTCATCGAAGGGAACCAAAAGGTCCAAGGCTTGGCTGGTTGCGAAAAATCTTATGTGGTTATACTTGACACTTATGCTAAATACCAAAAACAATGGAATGATTGACCATGCCGAGGCATAGGATCATTTTATTTCTAATTGGCGGATGGTGTTAATTTGTAAACCCATAGATTGTCCACGTCGACAACAGCGTACGCTTCCAAAGTAGAAAGCGAATTCTCTGCAGTCCACTTCAATGACTATGTAGACAGACTCTAAAAGCCCTCTTTTCACTATGTTGCCCCAAGCGTTTTCATGCCATCTTGTCAAGTTAAATTCGTAATGTCTCCACTCGTCGAGCGGGATGAAATCATACTTAAATTCTACAACGTCCCCGCCTTTGAAGATTATATTTCCTCCGTTTTTGATGTTACCTTTTGGATGGTTTAGGGCTTGTTGGCTGTCGTAAAGGTCGAGTTCTGTATATTTGACGCCGTATCCTCCTACGCTTTTAGGGTCTTGGAAGGCGGAGGCTATGGCTATCCTAAGCCAAGCCTTTCCAGTAAGGTTAACATCTCGGACACGTATGTCCACGGCAACAATTATTGTCTGGTTTAAGGGAACCTTTGAAAAGCCAGATTCAGCCCAGTCAATCCACCACGTTCCAACTGCGATGTGTCCATAATTTCCCTCAGAAACCTTTAAAACAATGGTGGCATAGTCGCCAAAACTAACATTCCACTCGTCGCCCATCTCAGCTATGTTGCCACCGGCACTGTGGGGATGCCAAAACACAGCATCTTTAAGCGCGTCAAGTTCTAAATCACCATCAACATTCAAAACCACTTTATTAGGTATGGTGGCCGCTAAATTTTGCCCACAACAATTTGTCAAAGAGAACAAAAGTATGATTGATGCTAGGGCAAAGGCGGCATGCTTGAGAGTTTGCAATATGGTGACCCATTCAAAAGCACCTAAGGCTTAAACGGAAAAAGAGCTGCACAGACAAAAAGAGACATACAGAGTTCTTAAAAATCGGGAGGGAAAGCTACGATTAATGAGATTAGGAGGAGGCTTGACGATGAGTCGGCGGACGGAGCGTGATAACCGCTTATGTCTGCGCCAGAATATGCAGGTGATTTGTCAACAAGATGAATAAAAGTTCAGAATTGGACTTGGAATTATACGACCGCTTTTGTTAGACTAGAGCCTCTAGAATAGAGCATGTTAAGATTTGTGTAGTTTTTTGTAAATTGCTGCGATTTGGGAATTAGTGGTGGCTGGTTGCGGTGCACCTGCTACTATTGGGCGTTTTTGCATATACTTGTATCCGCATCCGCAGGCAAAGCCCACTATTTTTCTGCCACGATGGATTTCGCGCCATTTTTTCGAGTTGCATTTGGTTGTTTGCTTGTGAATCCTCCATAGGAGCCTAGCCTCGTTTGGTGTTAGGGGTGCGTAGTGTTTTGCTGATGTGAAGTACCATGATGCGTAAGCTGTGAAGCAAACCCATAATGTTATAGCTATTATTTCAATCAAGCTTTTCACCGTGTGTATTTTTGTTGAACACTTATTCAGATATGTCTTTTTATTGACATATCTATTTTTGAAATATCACATCTTACGATATAAGCATTATCTCAAAAACCGAATAATGCAGATACTGTAGAAACAGCTCTTAAAACTGTTTCAAGACGTCGCTTTTCTCCATTATGTAGCCGCAGTAATGACACTTCAGTATTAGTGGCTCCTCACTTTTGACGTAGAACTTGGATTGGACTGGCTCGTTGCTGTTGCTTATACAAGCTGGATTAGCACATTTAATAATGCCCTCAATAACGTTTGGGAGCTTAACCCGCTGTTTCTCGACCACATTGTAGTTTCTGATGATGTTTATGGTTGCATGAGGTGCTAAAAGGGCGATTTTGTGAACCTCTTCTGATTTGAGCTCTCTTCCCTCAATTTTCACAATATCTTTGACTTTAAACCTTTTGCTTGGAACATTGATGGCTATGGTGATTATGCGTTTCTCCTTTCCAGTTATCCCCAAAATCTTAACAACATCTAGTGCATGTCCACCAGTTATGTGATCTATGACTGTTCCATCCTTAATTTTAGAAACATAAAGCATTGTTTCGCTTTCGCTCATACGCCCACTCACCGGTCAAAACGGTATTGTCGGCGCAAAAATAAAAGGTTTTTATTTCCTTTGGAAGGCAAAGCCCCAATTTTAAAGGCTCATGAACTGCTAAACTTGATAGCCCCTCTCTAGATTTTCACCTGCCCAAAGCGTGAATAAAAAGTTATTTAAGCAGAGCCCGTCGCTTTGTCTAAAAGGGTGTGAAATTGCAGTTTGAAGGAAGAGATATAATATCAATCCGAGACTTTACACGCGAAGAAATCGACTATATTTTAAAGATTGCGCAGGCAATGGAGCCCCTAGCCCAAAAAGGTTCTGACATGCTGAAGGGCAAAATTCTTGCAACATTGTTTTTTGAACCTAGCACTCGCACTCGTTTAAGTTTTGAGGCGGCTATGCACAAGCTTGGAGGCTCAACAATAGGGTTTGCAGAAGCCGAAATAGCCTCTGTTCGAAAGGGCGAGAACTTAGCTGACACTGTGCGCACAGTTGAAAATTATGCTGATGTAATAGCTATTAGGCATCCTCTCGAAGGGGCTGCTAGGCTTGCAGCTGAATTTGCAAAAATCCCAATAATAAATGGTGGAAGCGGAGCGGAAGAGCATCCAACACAGGCGTTGCTGGATCTTTACACTATTATGAAGGAGAAGGGTAAGATTGACGGTTTGAAGATAGCCCTTGTTGGTGACTTGCGTTATGGGCGGACTGTCCACTCTTTAGCTTACGCATTATCTTACTATGATGTGGAATTATACCTTGTCTCGCCGGAATCGTTAAAAATGCGGCGGGAAGTCCTTGAAGAAATTAGGGAGAAAATTCCAGTAACTGAAGAAACAGACATTAAAAAGGTTATTCCAATTTTAGACGTTTTATATGTGACTCGAATACAGAAAGAGCGTTTCCCAGACCCGGCTGAATACATAAAAGTGAAGGGTTCATACAAAATAGACCTTGAAACACTAAGCAAGGCGAAGAAGGACTTGATCGTTATGCACCCGCTTCCAAGGGTTGACGAGATATCCGCGGAAGTTGATAGAACACCACACGCCCGCTACTTCCAACAGGTCTGGAATGGCATAGTAACGAGAATGGCGCTCTTAGCGCTGATATTGGGCGCGGTAAAATAGGCTTTAGACTCTGTTAGAAACGTGTAAAAGCTGTTAACGTGCCAACTGAACCGCACATGGGGCATTTCTGAAGATTTCCAAACCAGCTTCTGTGGCACTGGCTGCAGTAGGTTAGGTTGCGATTATACATGAAAAATCTTAGCTTGTAATCTTCAACAAGCTTCTTTGTAAATGAAAGAAGGGTTTCCGGCGTGTGTGCAGCTTCTTCAAGTTCTAAAACCGTTAAGTTTCCGCCGGCGAGCGGCTTATGAAGTTCTTTTTCAACAGCCAAGACCTTTAATTGAGTCTCCCAGTTTTGAAAGTTTATTCGACTGTATACTGAATAGTAGGGCTTTTCCCTTGTTCCATGAAAGCGAACCCTCGCGACACCGAACCTTTCAATATCTTGCTTCGCTAACCTTTCAGAGGCGTCCGTGCATGGCAGAGCAGATGAAAGAAGCCTTCCTTCTCGCCTTCCGCTTTTTAGCGTGAATTCCAAAACATTATTCACTATTTCATGGGCGAGTCTTTGCGTGTTCGCGTCTTCATACATGCTTTTTCCACTGATGACTTCTGTGGCTTCTTTTAACCCAACTAGATTTATTAGATGCGCCGCACTTTCAACTCTAAAGTATTGGTCGCCGTTGGCTGAATGGGTTAAAAATGGGAGAAAACTTTTTCCACGCTGCTTTAAGGCTCTGTGCTTTAATTCTAGGGCGCGTGCCGCCATTTCAAGCCTTTCTCTTAAAAGCTTGAATAGTTTTCTCTCATCCCTTCCGCATTCGTATGCTATCCTCGGCAAGTTGACGGTTACAAGTCCTAAAACGCCCGTGCGAACTGTGTCAATCTCCCAATCTTCTTTAAAGTCTGCTTTGAGGATGCTCCCAGAAGGAGAGAAAACCGAGAACTCATCTCCGCCTAGGAGATTTGCAAAGTATGGTATGCCCTTTTCTGAGGCTAAACGGTGCGTCCTAATAAGGATGTCAACAGCCTTATCATTTACGAAGGCTTCTGGGCGAATCTTGATTATGAGTTTTGGGTTTAACAGTGGCTTTTCAAGGCTTTCTTCTTCAAAAACCTCGAGTACAAGTGAGGCTAAAAGCTGGCTTTCATCAAGGAAATCTCCATAACAATTGCCAGCGGAGCCGACAGCGGGCTGATTAGCCAAAAACTTTGGAACTGTCAACTCAAGATTTATGGAAGCATCAACATGATGGCTAATACTGATAATGAAAAGCCTCAAAGCCTCCTTGATGGTTGCTGCGTCCAGGCCATTTAAGAAAGGCGCTAGAAAAACATTAAAGTATTCAACCACTTGTATTCCATCAATTTCCTTTGATGCTTGCAGAAGAACATTAAAGGTTAGGCTTAGGGCGGAATCAAAATTTCTTGGAGGTTTTATTGAGGGCTTGGAAATGTTTGCGGGGTTTGGGCTTAAGCCGTTTTTGATGAAAAATCTTAAGTCGTGAAACACTTCGCTTGGCTTTAAAATCCAGTAGCCTAAACCATGCAGGTGAATTTCCCCTGAAAGGTATGCGTCTGCAATATCTCTTGGCAACACGTTTAAAAGCGTATACTCTTCAAGGACGTTTTTCCCAAACTCCTCACAAGCGGAAGACGCATCACCTGAGGTCTTACCCTTTAAAAGGTATGCTGAAACATCGTGCACTGGCAACCCCAAACGGGTGAGTTTATGGCGGTGCTCCTCCAACCCTTTTTCAATGAGGATTCCGTTAACAACCTCTCTTATCAGTGGAGCCGTTAAATAGCGCGTCCTAGCCTTTAGAAGGCGTTTTTCAGCCTCTTTTGCGATTTTTTGCGCGATTTCCGTGGGCATTCCAGCCTCTTTAATAAGGCTGTTGGCAATTTTTGCGGTGTCAAACTCCTCAAGAGTGAAACGAGAAGTCCTAACGAGGATTCTCTGCACCCTTAAACTTCGCTTTTCAATCTCCTCGGCCACGTCAATAACCATCTTACCCAAATCTGTTAGGCGATACTTTTTAGACTCCACATCAGCCTCAATCAAATCAGCCTTAAGCAAAAACTTCAGATGATAAGCGAAGCGCCCGGCATCCCTACTGGGATTCATCTTCAAAAGGCTCATAAGCTCGGTGTAAGAAAGCGGACCACGTTCAAAAAGAGCACTTAAAATATTGAGCCTAACAGCTGAAGAAACAGCCTTCAAGACGCGGATTCCCCGCATCCGCTGATGCTGACTAGACAATCCTTCCAACACTCCCCTATTAGGCGGTAGATAGTTATAGCCCGATAAGGGTTTTAAAAGTTAAGAAAACACCTTTATTAAACCTACACAAAAATAAAAATGGATAACCTAAACTTAAGGGGCTGTCGGCTAGCTTGGTCTAGGCTCTGAGCCTCGGGCGCTCGGGACCCCGGTTCAAATCCGGGCAGCCCCACCATTTAGCCGTTATTCTTCTCTTTTTTCCGGCTCCTTCACCAGCATGAGCGTTATCATAAAGGAAGGGATTATTGCGGTGATTGTAATGTAA
>Ga0105159_1000506_pt1 | contig 10930 bp, 10 predicted proteins | sample LHCtaG_2_FD_89590 | JGI IMG/M metagenome (GOLD analysis project Ga0105159, IMG submission 89590) | Hot spring microbial communities from Little Hot Creek, USA to study Microbial Dark Matter (Phase II) - LHC4sed_replicate | ecosystem: Environmental > Aquatic > Thermal springs > Hot (42-90C) >...
AGCAAAAGCAATCCTCACACTAAAGACAACGCAGAAATACGCTAACCCCGCCTGAACCTCAAGACTAAGTTATCAAGCATCTCAAGCATCCCAAATAAATCCTCAAGCTTCCTATCAGGCCCAACGGAGCCAAGATCGACCGGAACAACCAGCCCACCGCCGAAAAACCCAGCAAGCTCACGAATAGTCTCGTAAAAGACAGGCGACGAAGGGCTCAGCAAAAAATCAGAATACGCGCCACTCCCAACCAGTCTAGAGACAGTCTGAGATCCGAAAGAGGACATGTCACGCTGATAAAACTCCTCAGACAAAGCCCTAGGCCATATTGAGGCCGCATAGATCCTCACCCTCCTGCCCTGAGAACCAGAGAGAACATCTCTAAACACAGACAAGATATCCCTAAGAAGACTAAATGCCTCGCCGGTCGACCTCTCAGTAGCGACTACCCCAATCACTTCCCGAAGACCAATAGGTGCAACCAAGTAGTGACAAGGCACGCCGCCCAAGTCGCGATGCATACGATCGAAAAACCCATGTCTCTTATCAACAGCGCGAAGAACACCCCGTAGCGCCTCGCCAAGCTGAGACAGAACCGAAGCCACCTGCCCCCCACTTCTAAGATACATACCAGCAACGTCCAAGCCAAACACACCGCCAATCACGCATCTCAACCCACCGCCAAGACCAAACACGCCGAACGAATTAAAGAGCACGCTACCGTCAGCAGAACGAGAAATAGCAAACGAACCATCACCCAAGGAATACGAACACATCAAGTCTCCAGCCCGCCTAACCCGGCCTAATAGATCCAACCGTTCAGCAAATACACCGATCGACGAACAAACACTATAACTCACACGCCATCCACGAACACTCCTCAACAAGTCAACAAACCTATCGACAGCCATCCACGAGACCGACCTACCAGCAACAACCACCTCGTCCCTAACACTCCTAGAACTCACCAGTGCAGACAACAACTCCTCAACACTAACGCCATTAGACTCGGAGACAAGTCCAATACCAAGAAAACCACCAACCCAAGAATCAGGACGATAAATTCCAACCAACCCACTAGAACACTCCTCAAGAAACTCCCTCGGCAGCAACTTACGAAAAACAAAACGACCTAAAACCTCACCAGCGGCATAATCCTCAACCATCAAAGAATCACCTGTAGCCAAAGCTCTCCTAAAAACCCTCGAGACATCGTGGAGACTAGGCCCAACCTCTACGTACCTACCAAGATGGCCAACCAACCCACGACTCAGAAGCTCATACCCAACAAGACACCTAACCACAGACGTGTCAGCCATACTCAAGCCAAGCCTAACCAACTCATCCTCAACCCTCGCGGCGATCCTACCCGCAACCCTAACAGGGACGCCAGCCTCCCTTACCAGGGAGTCAACAATCCTAAGCTTATCAAACGGCTCAACAATATAGCCCCTCCTCCTAACAAACACTCCACCACCCAGATCAACCCTCAAAGAAAGATTCCTAAGCATCTCAATGACAGAAGAACCAACACCACTAAGACGATAAAGCTTAGATTCCTTATCAACCTCAACAAGCCCCACCTCAAGCAGCCTCCTCAGATGATAAGAAAACCTACCAACATCACGCCGCCTACCCATTCCAACCGCCTTCATGAGATCAGAATAACCTAAACCACCTGACTCAAGCGCCAAGAGAATCCTAAGCCTCTCAGGAGCTGAGAGAGCACCCAATACACCGAGCAATCCCTCAGAAAACCTAGCACTACGCACGCCAATCCCGGACATTCCAAATACCAAAAACCAATACCACAACTTAATGTTAAGGATTTTCACTCGCCCCCACAGAAAACTAAGAATAAATCCTACCAATTCATAACAGATAAACGAAAGAGATGACGAAACACTTCATAGAATTTACTGGCTATAGCAAAGAGGAAGTGATTGAAATAATCGACCTCGCAAGAAGATTCAAGAAAGAAGGCTATTCCACAGACTCACTGAAAGGAAAGATAATTGCCCTAATCTTTGAGAAACCATCAACACGCACAAAGGTCTCCTTCATCTCAGCAATCTACAAACTGGGTGGAGAAGCAGTCCCCCTATCATCTACAGAACTACAACTAGCGAGGGGCGAGCCAATAAAAGACACGGCTAGAGTACTCTCGAGATACGTCGACGCGATCGTTGCAAGGGTTATCAGCCACGCAACAATCGTGGAGCTCGCGAATCACAGCTCAGTTCCAGTAATCAACGCGCTGTCAGACAAGCATCATCCATGCCAAGCTCTCGCAGACTTAATGACGATTTTCGAGTATAGTGGCAGTAAGAAACGCGTAAAGGTAGCATACATCGGAGACGGCAACAACGTCTGCACGTCACTAGTGCAGATATGCGCCTTAGTGGGAGTAGACCTATCAGTCGCTTCTCCCAAGGGATACGAAGTCGATGAGGAAATTAAGAGACAGGCTCAAGACTGGGCAAAGATATCGGGTGCCAAAGTTGTATTCACCAATGATCCGGAGGAAGCAGCTAGGGATGCCGACTTTCTCTACACCGACGTCTTTGTCTCGATGGGGCATGAGCAGGAAAGAGAAGCGAGAATGAAGGTATTCATTCCTAAGTATCAAGTATCTGAGAAGTTGATGCGGCTTGCGAAAAGAGATGCGAAGTTTATGCACTGTATGCCGATGAAGAGGGGAGAGGAGGTTGAAGAGACTGTGGCGGATGGTCCGTCCTCAATAATTATTGATCAGGCGGAGAACAGAATGCATACGGAAGCAGCACTCCTCTATAAACTGCTAGGTAGTTGAGATGTCTGCCATTTCTTCACCGCTGACGATCTCTTTTTTCAGTGGCGTAACTTCGACTCTATAATTCTTAGGGAGCTTCTTAGCTGCTATCTTTAAGGCTTCGCGCGCCGCCGTAATTCCGTTCTTGAAAACTCTGACGGTTATTACTTTTGTCCCCGCCTCGACCTGCGCGGCTCGTCCTATTGGTCTTCCGAAGGCTCTGCTCATTCCTTCTTGAAGCCTGTCCGCATGTGCGCCGAATATCATCTTGTTCTCTCTGAGGACGTGGTGGGGGTGGACCTTGACGGCTAGGTAAAAGTTCTCGCCCAATTTTTCTGTGAGTGTCTTGCCAGCAGATACTCTAGCTGACTCGAGAGCCACGTCGCGTATCTGACAATCAGTCTCAGCTATTAACGAAAGTTCGTATTCGTAATCCTCCCTCCATGTGCCATAGTCGTATTTCGCTAGTCTCGGCTGAGGAGCTCCGTGAATAAATTCGCTCCTCGTATACGGCCTCTCAATTTTTCTATAGTTTTTCGCGTGCATTCTTATTTAGCAATTCTATATGCTCAATATAAGTATTGTCTGACCATCAGGCAGAGAGTCTGGAGAGCAAGTCGTAATAATCCTTGGCGTCGATCTCGTATATTCTCTTACCGACTAATTGAGGCGGCGTCTCTATGCCTAATCTTTTTAGCTCCCTAGATATTAGGTGTCTCTTTTTTGTGAAGAGATGCTTAAGCAGCCACGTATTGTTGATTAAATTTCTCTGAGTTGTTGGGATCCTCCGTAGGATCACTACTCTGGATGATACTCTTGGGGGAGGATTGAATGCTTGTCTAGGTACGGTTCCGTGAATTTCGATATCATAAAACAGCTGTGAAAGTACAGACACGTAGACGTAGTTGTCTTGTTTTGGCTTTGAAGAGAGTTTCTCCGCAAATTCTCGTTGTAGAGTCATTACGATTAACTCTGGCATAGGGCCGGTTATCAACCACTGTAGTAGACGAGATGACAAATAGTAAGGAGGATTTCCTATAACTTTGTTGAAGCCGGTTGGCTTGATTTTTAATAAATCCCCAACCAGTAGCTTTACATTACTACACATCTTGACTCTCTCTGCCGCTTTTCTGGCCAATTCTTCGTCAATCTCGACGGCTATAACTGTGCAGCCGCGCTTTGCTATTTTCTCCGTCAATAATCCATCGCCACATCCGGGCTCTAATACTACATCGGTAGGCTTGACGTCTGCTAGGTCCACTAGTTTTTCTAGGATTTCTTCATTTCTTAGAAAGTGTTTTCCTAGCCTCGTCATGCAGGTCTAATAGATTGGTCCTTGCGAGGGTATTCGGACAAAGAGCCAATGTCTATTATTTGGGTCGGTTAGCTCTATGAGTATTCTCTTCGCTATTGCTTTATCTATGTCAGCAATCCCGACTCTATTTTTAATATCTTCGTAGCTTGTGAAGGGTTGTTTTTCTCGCTCCTCGAGTATTTTTTGCATTAATTTTTTCCCAATGCCGGGAATCGTCTCTAGAGCGTGGAGGCGCGGTGTGAGCGAGCTGCAGGTATTAATGAACTCAACAAATTTTGCCTCTCTTTCATGAACGATAGCATCTATTATTTTTTCAAGTTCGTATTTTGCATTTTCTGTTAGGTCATTATAGGTTATTCTTCTGACTATTCTTATTAGGTCTCTAGGCACATCTCTACCAATGTATGTCTTCATGCCTGGTCTTAGTCCGAGAGATTGATTTACTAGTGCTTCAAGTAGAGTAAAGTATTCTGCTCCCAGCATCTGGGCTGTCTGCATATTTCTCTCAACATGGGACGGTCTACCTCCTGGCCTTTGCGGAATTATGTCTAGAACGTATGCCTCGTCTTCGTATAGTTTCTGCTTAGTACGCTCCATACTCAATAACACTTATCTTTAATACTTAGGTTTCTTCTATCTTTGCCTCCATTGCTAGATATTGCTTGATTAGTTGGAGAATCTCGTTTAATTTTTCGTCAGAAAATAGAATTGTGGATACTAATCTTTTATATCCTGAAAGAATGGTTCTCAGCTCTTCGATAGTTGTTGGGCAGATGTTTACTATCTGGCATGCCTCATCGCGTTGCAGTCCATGATTCTCAACCAACTCGCTGATCAGTTTTTTAGCTGCGTCTGGTGATAGTTTAGAAAAACTAGTAGCATAGTTATAGACCCTCGTCTGGAGGGGTGTCAGTTCTTGCTGCTTTCTAGACAATAGTTCCTTGACTTCAGGTATGCTTATCGGTGTTGATGAGAGAATCTTCTTCACCATTATTCCTCACCCTTGGACAAAGGGTCTGAGATGTTCCGGCAGAAGAGATAAAAGTTTTCTCTTTGAACCGACTGTTACAGCTACGATGTAGCCCCTGCCTCGCTTTTCCACTATCTCGCCTATTCTTCCATGATAGCGTCTGTGGGGCGACCCTTTATGAGTGGATGGGTCAATAATGATGGATACTTTGCTTCCAATGGGTAGCTCGCTTAGATATACCTCTGGCCTGGGTCCAGCTCTTTCGCCCATCTCCTTACTGAGCAGGGCTCTACACCTAGCCCTAAATCCACTATGTCTTGTCAGTCCCTTTCACCTTGATTTGCTATGGATAAAGTTATTTTACTCACATATATGTTTTGATGGTTCCCAGGCTAGTTAATGAAAAAGATTGCGAGGCAGTTTTTATCCTTAATTTTCCACTCTCCCCAGATGCATTATGTACAATTTATGTGCTTTGCAACCTGTCCTCACGGATCTCTAAGACCGTTAATTTAATTTCCTTCGGCGACGTGCCTACGAAATTGCTGACTGATGGGCGTGTTCTTCCTGAGTCTCCGTGTATTAGTTCCTTAATGTATAATCCTGCATCTGCTAGTATCTCGAACGACAGTGTATAATTATCAATCTTATTGACTGATAAGCGGTAGACGTTCTTTCTCCTAATCTTGTCCGCCCTCCTCGAGAGGACCCTAGTGGGTGTCTGCTGCTCTATAACTCTGTTCGTAAAGTATGTCTCTAGTTCTTTTATAACTGAGTCGTTTATGGGAGACTCAAAGGTAACAACCGCTAGATATTTTTTCCTCGCCTTCTCTAAGTATGTCTTTAGTAGACGTACCTCGGATCTAGACGCATAGCTAAGATCCTTAACCTCAACTTTGCCGCTTGAATACCTATCAACGAGCTTTGAATACTCTTCAAAGTCTATTACGCGTCTCCTCGGCTCTCTCAACTCAACTATAAACGGGCGCCCTTCGCCCTCCACGAAGGCATCCAAGTCTTCCCTTCCAGCAGCGTGAAACACGTAGTCGATGGCTCCGCTCAGCTTTACCGCAGGCATGCTGATAAACTCTGATACTGAGTGATCATATTCTCTTCCCTTAAAATCGCATTTGGGACATCCAGCTCCCCAGCAATTTCTGCATAGCCAGGGCGTCTGTGGTATTCCTGCCTCATGCTTAAGGTACCGTCCCTTTATGAAGAGTGGAGAAGGCCTAGTCTCTACGTGTCCAGTAAATATGTCTACAATCACGAGGAGCTCAGGATAGTTAAAATCAACTTCTCTTCCTAAGTATTCCTCAAGCTTCTTTCCAACCTCTCTGTCAATGTCTTTACTGATGCTCTCAGCGTAGGTTAAGGAGTACTCAGAAAATAGATTCTCCTCAATTATCTTTATGAATCTTGGAATTTTTGCACCCACTAAGAACGTTTTAAACTCGTATCTCAAAGCTGCCTCTGCCGCCTTCTTAGCGATGTTCTCAATGTTTTCATCCGTTAATTTGTTTAGGCAGAGTATGCAGTCCTTCTTCTCGTATTCTAAGCCTTGCGCAGCGGCGATTTGCTGCGCGGGTCCCCACCCACTCCTCGCGAGGATTTTTACGACCTCGTAGGCTGACTGGTCTCCTTCGCGGATCGCGGCGTCTGCCAGCATTGTCAGGAGGGCCTTTATGCTTTTACCCCTGAGCCTGTTCCCAATGCCGCTTCCGAGCCCGGCGAAGAGCCTACCTAGACACGTACAGCATAGTGGGTATTTGCTGAGTATCTTGACGGCCTTATCCATGATTGGCTCCATCTTGACTGTTCACCCCTTCTTCATGAATAGTTCCTTTGGAACTCTGTGCTGTGCTCGCTTAATGCTCTTCATCATTTTTTTAGCTTCTTGGAACTGCTTCACGAGTTGCTTAACGTCCTTCTCAGTTATTCCAGCTCCCCTCGCAATCCTCCTGGCCCTTGATGAGTCGATAATTCCTGGGTCGTCTCTCTCCTCAGGGGTCATGGAGTAGACGGCTGCTTCCCACCTCTTTGCCTGCTCCTCCATCTTGTTTAATTCTTCTTCTGGCAGGCTGCCGAGCCCCGGTAGGGGCAGCATCTTGACTAGTTTTCCAAGCGGGCCAGTTTTTCTCAGCTCCTTGATCTGCTTCACCATGTCCATCAAGGTGAACTTTCCCGACAGAATCTTCTCCGCGTCCTCCTCTGTCACGCTAACCTCGGCCATCCTGACCCGCTCGATTAGTCCCTCAATGTCTGGGATCCCTAGTATACGCGATATGTAGCGCTTAGGGTCAAATGGCTCTATGTCGCCCAGCTTCTCGCCCGTTCCAATGAAGTAGATGGGCGCTCCAGTAGCCGCGACGGCCGAGAGTGCGCCTCCACCCCTAGCAGAGGTGTCCATCTTTGTCAGGATTATCCATCCTATCTTTGCGGTCTTGTTGAAGGACTCTGCCTGTGCCTTCGCCTGCTGTCCAATTGTGCCGTCTATGACTAGAGCTACTTCGTCTGGCCTGATCTTCTCTTGCAGCTCCGCCATCTCCCGCATTAGTGATTCTTGATCCCTATGTCTGCCGGCAGTGTCTATGATGATTACGTCGCATCCCTTATTCTTCATCTCTTCGACTCCTCTGAGCGCAATTGTTACTGCGTCTACGTTTTTCAGCTCTCCATAGACCGGTATCCCCACGCGTCCAACCAGCTGGACAAGCTGGTCGTAAGCTGCGGGTCTATAGGTGTCTGCACACACTATTCCTGGGCGATACCCATTGCGGAGTAGATAGTGTGCTATCTTAGCAATTGTGGTCGTTTTTCCAGAACCCTGAATCCCAACCACCATGAGGACGTAGGGCTTCTTCCTTATCTCCAGCTTCTTTGCTGTTCCTCCCAGCAGCCCTATGAGCTCCTCATACACTATCTTTATGATCTGATCCTTCCTAGAGATTCCTGGCGGCGGCTTAACCTCTTCCGCCCTCTTCCTGACTGAGTCAGATATCTTCTTAACCAGCTCTACGTTAACGTCCGAGAGCAGTAATGCCCGCTGTATTCCCCTTACCAGTTCCTCGATTGCTTGCTTGTCGGCTACTGGAGCGCCCATGAACTTCGATATCGCGCTCCTCAGCGCTTCTCCAAGACCTACCAAGTCTCTATTCCTTCTAGTCTATTGAATTAACTGAGTTATAATGTTAAACGCTGAATAATACTTCTAAAGTGTCAATTCTGATGAGAGTAAATGAATGTTGCCTACCCACACATTCCTAAGCCATTTTCTAGCTGCTCTCAAACACTCTTGTACTTGCTTTACAGGCGTAACAGGCAAGTCATACATCGCAAATTCTGGATGAAAGACGAGCAGGCTATAGGGTATCTCGGAGTTGATAGAAGCTATGAATTCGGCAATGGAGCCTACTTCAACCTCGTCAACGTAGCCGGGTACAAGCAGGGTCGTGGCGCATATGGCCGGTGGATGATCCTTCTCGATGGGGAATCTTCTTGCGATCGACTCGAAGTTTTTAAACGCTTGCTTATTGGAGACGCCGCTCAGGGCTATGCTTAACTCTTCGTCCCAGCACTTCAGGTCGAATTTTACGTTTCCACCCGACTGGTAGGCCAGCTCTGCAGCCCTCATAGCTAAGTGAGGATTACCACACCCATTCCACTCAAAGCATATTCTGAGAATTCTGTCGGGCCGCTTTGCTTGTAGGACGCTGTTAGCGGCCTTGATCGCGAACGGTAACTGGGGTTCAGGCGAGCCTCCGAAAAAGCACCAGCACGTAATCGACGAATTTTTTAGGGTGAAGTCCACGAGCTCTGAAGCCCGAACTACTTCAGCGCTTTCAAGCTCCTTATGATTATAGTTCTGGCAGAACAGACAGTCAAAATTACATCCATAGAAGAATATTGCTAAATTGTAGTAGCCATATTCTGGCCCATCCCTGCATGAGTATTTCGGGTACCATTTACCAGTGCCCGCGGGGCAGAACCAGCTAGCGCAGCAGTTCGTGACATGTGCATCGAGATAGTAATGAAGGAGGGCTGTCTCACCGTCTACTCTCGAAACAAGCTTGCCGCCGATGTTTCCTCTGAGGCCGCAGTAACCTGCCTCGCCATCACCCATCACGCAGTTATTAGAGCATAGCCTGCACTGTATGCCATCGGAGCTTCTGGGAGGCTCGGCTGGAAGCCCATAGATCTTCCTGTACTTTCTATGCGTCTTCAAAGCTTCCTCAACTATATCTCTTCCTCTATTTTTTCTAAAACAATTGATGCAGATGCCGATACTTTTACTAACTAGTTTTGTGGAGCCGCATAACTTACAAGCCGACTTGCTTGAATACATCAACTAACAATATAATGTGGGTCTTTGACTATAAATTTTTTATCGTTTTAGGCGTGGATTTTGAGATAGCGATAAGCATGCCTGTGAGTATGAGGACTGCACCTAGAATCCATGCGAGGCTGAAACTTTCTCCTATCAGTAGTGCTGAAAAAATCGCTGCGAATACTGGTTCGAAGAGCATGACTAGCGAGGCCTCGAAGGGCCCCAGCCACCTCTGCCCATATATTTGCAAGATAAATCCTAGGTTGGTCGGGACTAGCCCTAGATAAATAATGGCTGGCAGGATCCTCGTTGTGCTACTTATGGATAGGCCCTGAGTCGATAGGCCAATCGGCAGGAAGATGAGTGTGGGCGTGACTTGATAAAAAGTGAAGACTAAAGGATTAGAACCACTATGTCTATCGACGATGATTACTTGGGCAGCCCAAAACAGGGCGCCAGCCAGTACTAGTGCCTCTCCTAGCCCGATACCGCCGGTCGGCATGGTTAGGAGATAAACCCCCACGATTGCTATCACTAAGGAAGTGAACGCGCTTGGCGAATACCTCTTGTTGCTCAGCGAGTCGTAGATGTGGACAAAAATGATGAAGAGTCCAGTTATGAAGGCTGAGTTAGATGCAGATGTGTATTTAGTGCCCCAACCCTGGAGCCATAGCCCGAGGGTAAACGCAATGCCCGCCTCTAGTCCACCGATCACCGTCCTCCTACTAATCTTATTCTTTGATAGCTGGTAAAGAATGTACGGTGAGAGGCTGATGAGTGCTACTGAACCCCTCATCCACGTATATGTCGCCTCATCTACGACTGATACTATGAACTTTATTGCTGGAAATGATGATCCCCACACCATTGAAGTAAGGATAAGCGCTGATAGTCCCTTCAGCCTAGGCGAGGAAGTTTTACAAGCAGTCCGCCAGCGCATCTCCAGATCTTACTCAAACCACTTGATATAGAATTCTAACCGGATCTACGGAATTATTTCTACAGTGTTGTTGTATGTAGGATAAAGAACATTATCAAGCAATACGCCATGCTCATTGATTAATTCTTTGATTAGTTGTAGATTTTTCTCAACTAAGTCGATTAGGACCTGGGCCGCCTTGCATATTGCTCTATCTCCAGTCTCGCCCCAGAGCTTTTCGACATGCGTGTACAGGCACCTACCCCTACAGGCCCGGTAATACCTACAACTAGTGCATGGCTCGCCTATCTTCGTGCCATACTTCTTTAGTTCTGATCTATCTATCTCTCCAAGCACTCCTACGTGTGCCCACCCCTCACTGACGGCTATAGGGCAACTTATGATTCTCCCGTTAGGCAGTATCGTGAATGAATCGGCGCCTGACCCACATGGAGGAGCAGTACCGTCATTGCTGAGAAGCATCTTTAAAACTCCTTGGAACGGAGCGATGCCTAGCACCTCTCCAGACTCCAAAGCGGATATCCACATATTCATCAGTCTCTCCAAGCCAGGTGTATAATTATTATTGATCCAGCGCATTGGGTCTTTCC
>Ga0105159_1000513_pt1 | contig 10907 bp, 9 predicted proteins | sample LHCtaG_2_FD_89590 | JGI IMG/M metagenome (GOLD analysis project Ga0105159, IMG submission 89590) | Hot spring microbial communities from Little Hot Creek, USA to study Microbial Dark Matter (Phase II) - LHC4sed_replicate | ecosystem: Environmental > Aquatic > Thermal springs > Hot (42-90C) >...
CATCTACTATACAGTTCGGAGGTAGGAAGGAGAGGCTCTCCTACGACTGGGAGTTCCCTCCGAATTCAGGGAGGAGTTTCTCCATCTCTATAGAGATACCTGAGGATCTAGTCACTTTCTTCAGGGTGAAACCGAGGATGAAGGTAGTTGAGCTACAAACGGATTCTCCTCTCTTCACGTGGTATCTCATGCTCACGACACCTCATGATGATCCCGTGCTCGAGGAGCTAGCTGAGAAGCTCGATTCCATAGCTGAGAGAGAGGGCATCAGGGGATACGATAAGGTCTGGTTCATAGCGTCATTCGTCCAGAGCTTGAAGTACTCTCAAGCTAATGAATACTCGCCCACTGGGGACTACCCCAGCTACCCATTGGAGACCTTAGAGAGGGGGAATGGTGACTGTGAGGACCTATCCATCCTCCTCTCATCCCTCCTAAGGCATGAGGGCTTCGATTCCATCCTACTGATAATGCCCACGCATGCAGCGGTAGCTGTCTCACTCCCGCGGGAGTGGATCAAGCTCCCTAAAGTGAGAGCTGATGTCAGAAGGGCTGGCAATATATACGTTGCTCTAGTTGACCTGATGGATCTATACGAGAGGATCAGGGATAAGGAGTGGCCAGTAGCTTTAGAGATAGAATTAAATAATAAGAGCTACTTCTACATTGAGACCACCGGCTTCTTCAGGCCAGGGGAGCTTCCGAATCTCCTCCAGCTAGCTGAGATGATTGGATGGCCCTACAGGAATTTCCCGATATTCCTAGTGAGTGAGAGGGGATCCCCGATCCCGCTGATCTATGATTACTTGACGGTATCTAGGAAGACTCACTCCGGCTACTTGATCTCATTAATCATCAAGTTGAGGAACATAGGTGAGAAGCGCGCTGATAACTTGAGGCTCAGTTCACAGCTCTATCCATTAGGCGTCGAAACTGGAGGAGTTGATGCTAATCTGAGGAGGCTAGATACATTCGAATACAGTTTCGAGGTCAAGCTGAATGATTCCATTGCTATAGAGCCAATAGATCCTAATGGCACCGCCGTATACTCAATGACATTCTTCACAGTGTCTCCTACAGTTGGCGCTAGAGTGTCACTTTACCTCGGGAGCTCTGAAGTAGATTTCCTGAGGGTAAGGCCCTTCAGACCTTAGGGTGATTCAATGGGAGGGGATATCTTCGGAAGGGAGCTAAGGCTAGTATCATTCGGTGAGAGCCATGGCCCTATAGTCGGGGCGATAGTTGAAGGCGCTCCAGCAGGACTCCCCCTGAGCGAGGAAGATGTCCAGAGGATATTGGACCTCAGGAGACCAGGTCAATCTGAGTTAGTGAGTCAAAGAGTTGAGAGAGATAGAGTCGAGATATTGAGCGGTGTCTTCAATGGTTTCACCACTGGAGCGCCTATCTCCATGATAGTCAGGAATGAGGATATAGACTCATCTTACTATGAGGAGATCAGCAGGTTCCCTAGGCCCGGGCATGCAGATTACGTCGCTAGATTGAAGTACTCCGGGTATAACGATTTCAGGGGAGGGGGCCGTTTCTCAGGTAGATTGACTGTATCCATGTGCATGGCTGGAGCAGTGGCTATGAAGATCCTTGAGAAGCTTGGGATAGAGGTGATAGCTTATTCCCTTGAGATAGGAGGTGAGAGAGCTGAGGGCTTCACGTTAGATGATGCGAGGAGTTATAGATATGCGAACCCGGTGAGAGCTCCTAATGAGGAGAGTTACTTGAGGATGGCGGCAGCTATAGAGAGGGCTAGGAGGGAAGGGGATAGCGTCGGTGGTATAGTCGAAGCCATAGCTTTGAACGTCCCTCCTGGCCTAGGAGAACCGATTTTCGATACGATAGAGGGAGATATAGCTAAGGCTATGTTCTCGATACCGGCTGTCAAGGGAGTGGAGTTCGGATCCGGATTCAGAGCAGCTAGGATGAGGGGGTCTGAGCACAACGATCCCATCAGGGTGATGGATGGGAAGATAAGGTATGAGAAGAACGATCATGGTGGAGCGATAGGAGGCATCACGACGGGGGAGCCGATAGTCCTGAGAGTGGCCTTCAAACCCACCCCATCGATAGCTAAACCTCAGAGATCGGTGGACTTGGAACTGCTGAGGAATGTGGAGATAAAGGTTAAAGGTAGGCATGATCCATGCGTAGTCCCTAGGGCTGTAGTGGTGGTAGAGAGTATGCTCGCGTTCACGATAGCCGATCACATCATGAGGAGCATGAGGGGGGCTATCTGATGGAAGGGCTCAGGGAGAGGATCAGGGAAGTGACCCTCAGATTAGTGGATCTCTACTCAGAGAGGCTGAAACTAGTTGAGGAGATAGGGAGACTAAAGAGGGAGATTGGAATTCAGATAAGGGATCCTGATGTCGAGGAAAGCTTATGGAGGGATGTTAGGGAGAGGTGCAGTGAGAGGGGGATCGATGATTGGAGTTGTAGGAGGTTATTCAACTTCCTCATAGCAGCTTCCATAAGGGCTCAGGTACCCGAGGGGGGAGATGCCGGGCCTCATCTAGAGGTCTTCAGGAGAGCTAAGCAATTGGAGAGGAGAGGGGTCAAGATATATCACCTCGAGGTCGGTGAGCCGCCTTGGTCATTCCCTCCCTTCCTCTTGGATGAGATGATGAAATCGATAAGGGAGGGGAAGACCAAATATGGCACATCATCCGGCTCAGATCCCTTTAGAAGAGCAGCTAGCGAATGGATAAAGAGGAGGGATAAGATAGAGAGCGGGCCTGAGAATATAATAGTGACCCCGGGATCTAAGTTCGCGATATACTCCATCTTAGCCTCTCTACTGAAGCCTGGAGATAGGATAGGGGTTATGATACCCGCCTGGCCAGCTTACAAGGGGATGGCCTCTAACCTAGGCTTGGAGTTCATAGAGATAAGCTCCCTAGATGAGCTACCTAGGGTCAAGGGGATAAGGGCCTTCATAGTCTGCTCACCGAACAACCCGGATGGGAAAGTTTGGAGCAGAAAGGAGCTAGAAGAACTTTCAGATTATTTGAATGAGAATGATTCTATCCTAATAAGTGATGATGCATACTCTGAGATATCATTCGTCGATAGAGTATCCCCAGCGAAAGTTTACGATATGACTATAAGCGTGAACACTCTCTCTAAGGCATTCGGGATGACTGGATTCAGGATAGGCTATATACACGCGAAGGAGGAGATAGTATCGAAGCTCTCTAAGTACTTGAGCTTGACTATAAGCAACGTCCCAGAGTTCATACAGGATGCATCCGCCTCGGTCTTAGAGAGAGGGGAGAGTTGGGTGAGTGAAGTCAAGGGCTTGCTGAAGTCTTACTTGGATAGAGCAATTAGCGAACTTTCAGGTGCTCCTATAAGCTACAAGGAGCCTGAGGGAGGCCTCTATATATTCCCGAAGGTTGAGATAGATGGATTCGATTCTATGGAATTCTCCATGCGTGTCCTCGAGGAGAGGGGCATAGCACTAGCTCCAGGATCCGGATTCGGTCCATTCAAGGAATGGATAAGGATCACATTCGCGAGCGAGGGAGCTGAAGGTGGATTGAGTTTGTTGAAGGAGGCCCTCCTATCTTGGAGATCCTGATAATAGGAGCTGGGGAGATGGGAAAGCTCTTCTCGAAGTACTTGAGTGAGGAGCACTGCGTATCCATTTACGATTTAGATAGTAGGAAGGTTGCTAGTATATCTGGGGAGAGGATCAAGCCACTGAGCGATCTTTCCGACTTAGAGAGCTTTGAATCAGCTCTCTTATGCGTCCCTATATCGAAGGTCCCGAGATTAGTCGAGGAGCTGAGCGGTAAGATGAGGAAGGGGAGCGTCATAATGGAGATAAGCTCAGTTAAGAGCCCCGTCATAGAGAGCATGAGGAATCTCTGGAGGCTAGGGATCAAGGGGATCTCCTTCCACCCCCTCTTCGGCCCGGGGATAGGTGATATTAGATATGGGAGGGCTGCTGTAATAGAGGTGACGAATATAGAGGAAGAGATCTCCTACCTCTCATCCCTCTTCCCCTTCGAGTTGATCCCGATGAGCTTAGAGGATCATGATAGGGCGATGGCTTGGCTGGGCTTGATCCATCTCATCACTAACTCCTTCCTCTCCTCATCGGACGATGATTCCAATTCATTGAGATTAGCGAGTACGAAAACTATCTCGTGGTTCTTGAGGATATCAGCAGCTACCTTGAATCAGAGCGAAGCTCTGAGCCAAGAGTTAATATCGCAGAACCCTTACTTCGAGGAGGTCTTGGGGAAGTTCCTCAAGGAACTAAATTCGAGGAATTTCAAAGGGATAAGGGGGAAGATAAAGAAGTGGCTCGAGATAATAGATATAAAGGACTCCTATGAGTTCTTGTACAGGTTCTAGCTTTCTTCGTATATCTCAGCCGGGTTATCGTCAGTGCTCGGGGGAACTTCCTCCTCCAGAGCGGCCTTGAGATATGCTGGAAGGCTGAAGAGCGCATAGTGTATCTCAGGAAGATAGAATTTCGTCTTCCCCTTCAATCTCTCATTGAACCTCTTCTCCAATTCCTCCTCATCTAATTCAGGAGGCACTAAATAATCTGAGCCGAATGAGAACGACCACTCATCACTGAAAGATGGGACATAAGCTTTAGCGACTGCATGCTTCTTGAAAGTCTCCTTAATTGCTCTATATATCCTCTGGAAGACCACTCTATTCACGTGAACTCCCTCACTATGAGTGACCATGAGCCCCCCATCTCTGATGAGCTTCCTGACCATTGAGTAAAATTCCTTCGTGTAAAGCCTCACGGCTTGGCCATATGGATCCGTTACATCCAATATTATTGCATCATATTTCTCCTCGCAACTCTCGACGTACTTCCTACCGTCCCCTATTATCAGCTTGAGCCTAGGGTCCTCGAAGGAGTTCCCGGGGACCTCGGGCACGTGCTTCTTCACTGTCTCTATCACAGAGCTATCTAGCTCTACCATCGTCACCTCCCCTACTGGATGCTTCAGCACTTCCCTCAGGGCTCCTCCATCCCCCCCTCCTATTATCAGCACTTTCTCCGGATTCTCGAGTGAGAGTAGGGCTGGATGGACCAATGTCTCATGATAGATGTACTCATCGTAGAGGGAGATCATTATTATGTGCTCTATGAAGAGGGATTTCCCGAAGAGCTCGAGATCCATTGTCTCAACCAATTGACCTGCTGAAGTCAGTTCCGACGATAATACACCGTTCACAACTTGAAGCGTGGCCATGTGAGGTCCGGCATGCTCTAGATAGAGTAGATGACCATCTATATTCCTCAATCCAGGCTTAGGCAACCTAACTGGCATAATATACGTTGAATTAATCATTTAAAAATCGATCAGATGCCGAAGCTAGCTTCTAGCCACCTCAATGGGATCTTCACTGAGAATTTCAGCTATTAGTGGGAAGCCATCCCCGTCTCTATCGGATGATACTAAAGCTGCTGTGTTCTGCCTCTTCTTACCGGCTATTATCATTATGATAGTTGAGCCCTCCTTCCTCACTATTATCAGATCTTTCCCTCTCTCCAGAGAGGCCTTCTCACTCTCATTCATGAAGCTCGATGCTACGTTCTTTGGCATCCATCCATCCGTAGGGGCCTTATGACCTCCCAAGATTATGATGAGATCGTAATTTGAGAATAGGGATGTATCATTTATCCTATGAACGGGGACTCCCGTTGAATTTGAGTAAGATATTATGAGTTCCTTAGATAATTTCCAATCTATATCGTTACTGTAAATAGCGACTCTCCTGATTCTAGTCCTCACTTCTACTTCGTACTGTTTGCTCACTTGACCCCTGAACATTATCTTGAGCCTTCCAGAAGCCTCAACGTCCGGGAGAGACTTCAATGTCAAGGTTAAGTTGAATGGGGGCCTCCCCTTGCTCGGATTTACCCAAACATTGAGCCAGTTTGGGGCTTCTATTATGGATGCCTCGATCTCCCCGCTGAAGTTCCCCGTAGGCTTCACCTTTAGGGTTAAGTCCTCCCTGAATCCACCTATTAGATCGATACTGCTCGGGCAGGACACTATGTAGCCCTTCTTCTCGATGACTATGAGCTTGAGAGTTGTGTTCTTCCTAATAGGGCCTACTGCTGAGATTATAACAGTATATATACCTCCTGGGGCATCCTCAGGTAAGGATAAGTTCAGAGTTGAGACGAAAGTCGGGTAGCCTTGGCTCGGGGATATCGTGTATTTGAGGAAGCTCGGGGCCTCTACCTCTATCGAGACAGGGGATCCGAGGTATCCACTCACTTGAACTCTCAGGAGAGAGGAACTCCCTTGGGAGAGCTTGACTTCATCAGAATCCAAGCTTATATCTAGAGAAGCTCTCGTATAACTTATCTCAATCCTAGGTTTGTTCAATGAGAGCTCAGAGTAGAAGTAAAGGTAACCCTCGTCCGCTATCTTCAACAAGAACCAGCCCGTTGAATTCAGCTCACCATTCACCACTGCCTGAATGTAATCCCTCAGATCTATCCTCAGCTCTTTCGTGCTGATCTCAGCCTCTCCGACTTTCCTCAGTAGGTCTCCTCCTGGGATGGTCCAGTACTCGTCACCAGCTCTTATCCAGCTCACTCTAAATATGTCAGGCCTCTTAGCTAGCTCCCAAACCTCTACCTTAGCTTTGGATCCGTTCACGGGCTTAAGGATTAAATTAGCCTCAGATACCTTCGACCCCCTGGGTATGGCCATCAGATCAGCGAAATCGAACCCTATTATAGCTCTAGCCTCCAAGTAATCGTTGCCGGATTTCTCCCTAGAGACCCTTAGGACATCCGAGTGGAAGTTCTTCCCCTGATCCCAATTCGTTATATAGCAATCTACCGCTGCATAAATGGAGAGGGAGTCCGCATATATCGGGTAGATGGGGATGAGGAGCAGGATAAATGGGATCACTCTAGCATATCTTAGCATAGAACTCCGGCCTCCTATCGAGGAATATATCATTCAGTTCATTTACCCTCTTATCCTCCGCTAATTTAGTATCTATCTCCGCTATGCCCACGTGCTCCCCTTCCTCAGGAGCCTGAGCTAATATGTTCATCTTGGGATCGGAGATGAGGCTCATCCCATGATACCTCAACCTCTTCCCTCCCCTCTCCTCGATCCCGCTCCTATCTGAGAGTATGATGAAGACCCTATTCTCCAGAGCCCTCACGGGATCAGCTTTAGGGGCGTACGGCATCACTAAGCAAGATGGGTGCGCGATGACTTGAGCGCCAGATAGAGCGAGGGATCTAGCTGACTCAGGGAAGATCCAATCGAAGCATATCATTATCCCCACCCTCATCCCAGCTAGATCGAATACTCTGAACCCCGTGTCCCCGGGATCGAATATGAGCTTCTCCTCGTAGAAGAGATGCGTCTTCCTATAAACGCCTTTCACATCACCATCTACATCTATGGCTACAGCTGAATTGTAAACCTTCCCTCCATCCCTCTCCGGGAAGCCAGCGACTATAGCTGTTGAATGCTCTGATGCGAAATCGCTGAGCTTCTTGATTGTGGGACCATCTAACCCCTCCGAGAGCTTCAGGGCTTCCTCCCTTGAGAGGAAAAGATATCCTGTATTGAAGAGCTCCGGAAATACGAGCAAGTCTGATTCTACTTTGGAAGCCAGATCTAAAGCCCTCCTCAAGTTCCTCTCAACTTCACCGAACTCAGGATTCGTCTGGACGAATCCCACTCTCTTCATAATCTCATGGGATCTTCCCCTCCCTTAAATATATTTCGAGGTCTGATCCGAAGCCCATTGAACTCAAATCCCCCAGAGCATCTCCACGATGAAGAGCATTATTATGCCAGCGATTATCAATCTCCTCCCCTTATAGCTGAATATATCAGTACCCCAGAGCACGAGTCCGAGGGCTATCAATGTCCCGGATAAAGCTCTAGCTATCATTAAAGCTGATGATTTGAGGACCTCTAGCAGCTCTATGGCAGCCTCAGTAAGACCTTTTATTGAATCCTCAAGCCAAGAGAATGGGTTTTGAGCTTCTGCAACCACTAAGGGGACCAATAGGATCAGCAGGAAGGGGACCAGCTTCCTCATCACGATAGCTCGATCCATAAACTTAAGTGATGATAGAAATCCGGGACAAAGATGAAAATTTCATGAGGAGGGCCAGGCCCTCCTCTTCCTCCTGGTGAGTAAGTAATAAGCTAGAGCGGCCACTATAGGAACTACAGCTAATGGCCAGGATGGAGTTTCAGGCTTCACTCCCCCCTCCACGCTCACTCCTGTAGATGAGACCATGCTCCCATGACTATAAACTGCGATAGTGTAATTCCCGGGATCCAACCCTCTTATAGGAATTAATTTGCTGGACCCAGCCTCCAGCGTTGCATTTAACCTCATGATCTCGCTCCCATTCCTCAGTAGAGATATCTCCACGTTAGTGAGGAGGTCCGCTAAGTTAGTCAAGTTAACGTATATATCGCTGCCAGATGAACGGGCTGAGAGGGATATGGGCACTGGCATGACCTTGAAGCTGAAGGAGTAATCGTTATCAGAGGGATTCAAGTCAGTGGCGTCAAGGGGGATGAGCTTAAAGGTTATAGTATGACTCCCTATCTCGAGGGCAACGTTTAGATTGAACTCGAGCTCCAATCCTTTATTAGGATCTACGAAATCTATTGACTTGCTCTCAACAGTCTCCCCATCTATGAGGAAGGTTAAATTCACCCTGGAAGCTGATAATCCAGCATTCCTCAGCATCAACTTCCCTGAGATAGGCTCTCCATCGAAAATCCTCTCGCTCAACTGAACTTTCTCTATCGAGAGATCGCATGAGGGCTTCACTGTGATCATCAAGGAAGCTCTCCCCATTGGCTGATCTTCCCTCGTTACCAGAGCATCTAAGATAATGGTCCCGACATTCAAGGGCTTATATGAGAACTTGACCGCGGATATCATCCTAGGAGGTACATATGATTCTTTAGTGCTTATCTCACTCCCATTGACGAAGAGCCTGACCTTCACGCTCTCGAGAGGTTCGCTTCTAGGGTTAGGTATCTGCACCTTTATATCGAACTCCTTGCCCTGAAGGACCTCACTATCAGCCTCTATGAATGGATTAACTAAGGGCACGATCACGAAATTCATTGAGTAACTATTATCATCTTTATTAGGATCTAGATAACCCTTGGGGCTTATCTCTATCCTCAACTCATGAACGCCAATTGTTAGGGTTGATGTCTCTAAGCTCGTCACTATAGTTCTATAACCGCCCGGGGGTATTGGGATAGATCCTATCGAGAGGTTAACGATTTGCCAATCCTCCCTCGATTTGAGGAATCCATCGACGTAGAGGCTCACTGATACAGTCCCTGAGAACTGAGATCCCTCGTTGTTTCTTACATATATCGTTATCAATAGGGGTTGCCCCTGCTGGACTTCAGCGTTCGGAGGGTAAAGGTTAACTCTAAATATCGAGAGATCCCAAGTCTGCTCAGCTGAAGCTTGAGCTACTAGTATTAACAATAGGGTGATTGCATACCTTAGCCTCATCCCGCTTCCTCCCTCCCCTCTTTAATAAGTTTCACCCGCTGAGGAAGATTAAAATATGGATGGTGGAGCGCTCATGGGTGTGCGTTTGGAGACGGAGCTCCTCTACATGGATGATTGTTACTTAAAGGAGTTTGAGGCGGTTGTGAGAGCTGTGGAAGGTGATAAGGTCTCCCTAGATAGGACAGCTTTCTATCCTCGAGGCGGAGGTCTTCCGAGCGATAGCGGGAAGCTCCTGAGAGGGGATGAGGAATTCGAGGTCGTTGAGGTGAGGAAGGAGGGTGGAGTTGTCTGGCATATCGTTGGAAGACCCGGGCTTATGGCTGGCGATGCAGTGAGGGGCATCCTAGATTGGGATAAGAGGTACAGGGTAATGAGGATGCACACGGCTCTACATGCATTAATAGCTTTGCTTAACTCTAAGTACGGAGTATTAGTCACGGGGAATAATGTCAGTCACGATAGGAGTAGAGTGGATGTGAACTTAGAGAGGCCTGACAGGGAGCTAGTTGAGGAGGTAATAGCGGAGACTAATAAGCTCCTCTCCGAGGGTAGAGAGGTGAAGATCTACTACTTAAGTAGGGAGGAAGCTATGAAGATACCCGGAATAGTGAAATTAGTTAAGGCCTTACCGCCCGATCTGGATAGACTCAGGATAGTCGAGATAGAGGGGATAGATATACAAGCGGATGGCGGTCCTCACGTGAGGAACACGAGGGAGATAGGTGAGATAGTATTCTTGGGGATGGAGAACAAGGGAAAGGACAACAGGAGGATCCACTTCACTCTATCCCCATGAGACCGGTGGTATGAATGAGATTTTTTAGGAGGTTGAGGAGGAAGGAGGAGAGAGTTGAGATACTTGATGTCCTCAAGAGAGCGATGAGAGGGGAAATCCTGAGTTATGATGAAGTCATGTCCCTACTGGATTCCGCTGAGCTCAAGCTCTCCAAGGAACCGCAATTGATAAAGTTGAAGGGAAAAACTGTTTTCATCGGAGATACTCATGGGGATCTAGATACTTCGATTTCAGCCCTCAGATTCCTCAAAGAAGGTTATAATTTGGTCTTCTTGGGGGATTACGTGGATAGAGGGGCTAAACAAATAGAGAACATAAACTACCTGCTTGCTAATTATATAAGCGGAAATTTATTCCTCTTGAGGGGAAATCATGAATCTCCCGTAGTTAACATGAATTACGGTTTCATGGAGACCCTATATCATGTATACGGATCGGAATGGCAGTACGTTTACGTGAGATACAACGAAGTATTCTCAAACTTGCCTTACGCTGCGCTAGTCGATGGGATACTAGCGTTACATGGAGGTATAGCTGAGGGCCTCAAGTCCATCAAGCAGATAGCAGCTTTGCCCAAGAA
>Ga0105159_1000527_pt1 | contig 10725 bp, 11 predicted proteins | sample LHCtaG_2_FD_89590 | JGI IMG/M metagenome (GOLD analysis project Ga0105159, IMG submission 89590) | Hot spring microbial communities from Little Hot Creek, USA to study Microbial Dark Matter (Phase II) - LHC4sed_replicate | ecosystem: Environmental > Aquatic > Thermal springs > Hot (42-90C) >...
AACCTCATCTTTAAAGAAAGGAACTTTTAAAATTTTTCTTTTTTATAAAATTCTAATTCTTTTTAATCTATTTTCTTCTTTTAAAATATTGCTTAATACTTTTCAAATCTTCAATTTTTATTCTTCTTGCTTTATCTCTTTGGAATAATTATTTTAAGGAATATTCTATTAATAGTTATTATTACTCTTTCCACCCTTTTTCATTTTCAAGAAAATTTCTTAATTTTTTCTCTAGTAAAAATATTAGATTATTAAGTATGACATCTTTTAACAACGATCTTTTTTTTAGAAGATTAATAAATGTTACATGTATCTTTTTTGATAATCGCATATATTTTATGCTTCATTTCTTTTTTTAAAAAAATGGTAGCGGGGGGTGGATTTGAACCACCGATCTTCGGGTCTCTTAAGTGAGTACCGTGATGTTAAAATGGTACTCACATTATGAGCCCGACGGGATCACCTGGTTAGGAGTCGACAATTAATGCTCGACTCTTCCCCACCCCGCTTTTTTTCTAATTTTTATTATTTAAAATGCTTACTTAAAACTTTTTCACTACAATAACTTTTATTAAAAATTTTTCATCATAATATTTTTTTCCTTTCTAAAAAAGGAATATATTTAAGAAAAAATGAATATTTATTGCTCACTTAAAATAGAGTAAGATTATTGCAAAACAAGATTTTCTTTAAAAATAAATATAGGATTTTTAATAATATTTTCTATTTTCCTCTCCATTTTTTCATAATTGCTTCAAAAAGTTCTTCAACAAAAACTCTTCTCTCTTCTTTATTCATTAAATCTAATGCTTCAGCCAACACTTTATATTCTATTTCTTTATCCATAAGCTTCAATTTAGAATTAGGTTTGCTTAATAAAAATTCTTTAATTATCTTAATTATTTCATCTATCCTCTCTTCTTTTATTTCCATAATTGAAATTTTCTTTTTAAAAAGTTATTTATAAAGCTATGTTTTAAAAATTTGCATTATCTAGCAAGATAATATCAAATTTGGTCACTATTTATATAAAGAGAGATTGAAAAATTAAGATTTAATTATAATTTTATTTTTTCCCACTGCTCTATACTATCATCATTTACAATATAAAATATTGGATTTACTTCTATTTCCTTTATATCTTTTATTTCCTCATAACTTTTCTTATTTCTCATCTCTAATTTTTTCAATAAGTGATTAAACTCGTATAGTACTTGTCCCTTCTTTACAGGTATTTTTTCTATATCAAAATTATACCTCTTTATTTTACTTATATCAAAATCGTAGTTCCTTCTTTTTCCTTCCAAATAAACATAATATAAATATGTACCAATATATAAGATGGGGTTTCTCGTATTTTTAAATCTAATTAATTGAGGGTGATTTTTAAATCTCTTTGTTTTACCTTCCAACACTTTTTGTGCCAATAATCCTTCTCTCCACAAACCTAATAGTCCTTTAGTATCTAAATATTTTGGGTGTATGGACCAGAGTCTCATAAATATTGTTATAAATACTCCTATACATAAAAATTTCCTATTAAAAGTTTAACTATTTCTTCTCTTTTTTAATTAAAAATTTTTTATAAATGATAATATTTCAACCTTTTAATATTTTTTTATTTAATTTTAACATTACAATAAAATAATATTTGAGTCTATGAAAAAGGTGATGCTCTAAAGTACCTTAATCTTTAAATATATTATGGTGTAGGATTTTGAATGAAAAAATTGAGCCTTATATATTGTATACTAGTAATAATTTTTTTAAAAGGAATGGGAGAGGTATACAATCTTGGTTTATTACCAAGAAAGCCATTTTTTACAAATATTGAGAAAATGAATACACAATTTAATGAATTTGATAGAGAAAATGCCAAAAAAAAGTTTTAGATAAATTATCAGCGAAAGGTATAACTGTAAGTACAGCTCAAATCATAAAATCATTAACATTAGCCCTTTTCAAATATAAAAAGGATTAATAATTATATAACAAAAGGAATGATAAAAATCACAAGTAAGGAATATCCTGCTTTAAATAAGAAAGAATATGAAATAAAGAATTTCATTAGAAGAATTATAAAAAACATATAGAGAAATAATAAAAGAAGAGAAAAGAGCATTTTTAATTCATTTAGTAGTTTATATATTTGTTAATGCTATGTCAATAATTATTAATCTTAAATCTTATATACTCTCCTAGAGTTGCTTGGTTCTTCTATCCTTTAATATGATAAGGAATTGAATTAGCGATCCATTATTTAAATAGCATTCGTTGGATAGAAAAGAGTCTTGAAGAAAAAGAAGAAAAAGCTTAGTATAGAGTAAGAAAAACTGAAAAAATATAATAAAATAATTACTCCTTAATATAATATTTTTAGCAATACAACTACTTAAAAAAAGAGAGTTAGCATTAAGTTTTCTTATAGTATTTTAGATAAGTGTGCTTAAAATTGCTATTCCAATAAGGCCTAATATTATGACTATCACAACGAAAATTATTGCTGCTATTATACTAATTGCTAATGCTTGTAACCATCCACAATCAAAGAAATGCTTTACTAAAGCAAGCCATATTATTATTAAAACAATTGTTCCAACAATACCTGAAAGGAATGCCCCAATTAATGTACCAGCTATAATTCCAATAACAACTATCCATATAGCATCAGTAAATTTTGCTTTTTCTTTACCAACAAGAGACCTCCCAGATATCCAAAGTACTGGTGAAACTATAATCACGCTAACTATAATATTTACAATTAAAGATACTAAATTTATTGTCACCTTTTTACCACTTCTTTAATATTATATACCTAACCAGAATATAAAAAGTTTTCTATTTTTTATAAAGATCGCATAGATTTGGATGCGTATATTCTATTGGTAAAAACTTTGGATCATAATTTTCTCTAGGAATCATTCTACGTGCTTTATTTGGACAATTGAAAAAGCAAAGTGAGCAACCCATGCATTTTTCTTTAATAACAAATGCTTTTCCTGATGAATCCTCTTTTATAGCATCAAATGGACAAACATTTTTACATATTCCACATTTTTCAAGCCCTTCACATTTTTCAGGATCTACAACAGCATATAATGGACCTGCATATACTCCTTCTCCAGCAATAAGCTTGCTTCTTGTTGGTATACAATAGTTTGCATCACAATTGCAAATAACAAATGTCCAAGACTTAGATTTAAAACAAGCAAATACTTCATGAATTAAATTATTCTCTCTAAAATTTGCTAAAAGAGCTTTAGCTTCTTCAGGGCTAATGTATTTATATTCTTCTGGATGTGCAGATTTATAAGCTTGTGCACCATACATTATAACCATATCTGTAACGTATGGTTCTTTATTTACTCCAATAGCCTTCTTGCATACGCATGGACCGATTGCAATATGTAAGTTATCATCTTTAGGAATGTTATCAATTAATCTAATTGCTGCTTCATGATCTATTACTACACCATGTGGAAGAAACCAAAGCATTTTTCCTGTAAATTTTAAGAAGGAACGCCCAATTTTATTACCTTTTAAAAATCTATTTTTTAACATTTTATCTATTGTTCTTACTACAAAAGGTTCTATTCTAGCATAGAATGTATGTAGCTTTCTTTGAAAAGTAGATTCTATACCAAATCCACCATTTTGAAAAATATGCGTAAAAAATATCATCATATTTATAAATACAAAAGACGCGGCTATAATCATAGCATAAGAAATGTTTATTCTATATTATAACTTTTTCTTTCAAATTATTAATAGAAAATAAATTTCAAGGTAATATTACATATCAATTTGCCACTTTTTTAGAGAAGCTTTTTCTATGAATTAATATTTAATGAGGAATCTGAAAATTATTTATCTTAAATTTTTTTCAAACCATTCTATCGTATAATTAATGACTTGCCATTGCCAATCCCATTTATTGAATGTATGGTCAGCATTTTCAATAAGAATTTTCTTCTTAGGATCTCTTGCTTTTTCAAACAATTTTTCTGCATGAGAAACTGGAACCAATTGATCCTTAGTGCCATGAATTATTAAAATTGGTCTAGGAGATATTTTCTCGATACTTTTTAGAATATCGTATTTAAAAGCATCTATTAAAAAATTTCTTCCAATACGATCTCCTGAGGGTAAATCGATATATTCTTTTTCTATTAATTTCTCAATTTTCTCTTCACCAAATATATTTTTAGCAGTATATTGAAACTCTGGATCTTTAAGGTCTGCTGGTGTACTCCATGTACAAATTGCTTTAATTCTTTCATCTTCAGATGCTGTTAAAATTGCTATTACACCACCTAAGCTAAGACCTATAACACCTATTTTATCATTTAATATTTCTTCCCTATTATAAAGCCAATCTATTGCAGTTTTCAAATCACTTATTTCTTCAGAAATTGTTACATTTTCAAATAAACCATCACTCTCACCTGAGCCACGGAAATCAAATCTAAGTATAACAAAACCTTTTTTACACATTTCCCTCGCTGCATGAACAAATAATCTATGACTTTCTATCCTATTTCCAGTAAATCCATGACAAAAAATTATTGCAGGCGCTGGAGTTTTTTCAGGAATATGAAGCATTCCAGCTATTCTTTCATTTCTATTTAGAAAAAATACAAATTCTTCTTTCATTTTATTTAGTAGTTATTACAGATTAAATATATAAATTTTTATTTTCATTCTAATTTACATTTTTATTGGATATTGACTATACTTTTTCACTGTTTCAATCTTTAATAGTAGTGTTTTGAAGGAAGCAAGAAATAGTATCAAAATAATAACCTCCAACTTTTGGCGTCTTTTGTTTAACCCTATTATATCTATAAAATAATAACCATCATTCCTTCTCTTCTATAATAGGTAAAGGAAGATCAAGAAAAACTCCACAAACATCTACATTAAATGATTTAAGAAATTTTCATTAGGAAAAACATTGCTCATTTATATTAGCTATTTTTATTTCTCATTATTTATTCTAAGAAAGCCCCTTAATTTTCATAAGATTTTATAGCAATTTAAGTGCACATTACTCTCAAAAATTAATAGGTACTCTATCTGGTTCTTTATGCTCTAATGTTCTCAAAACTCTTTCTCTTGAATTCATTTTTAATCAATTAAGCATTTAAACATCGTATTAATTTGTCTATTTAAGTTTTAGTTTTTATTAAAATAAACAACATAATTTTAATTTTTAAAAAAAAGAAAAAAATTTATTACAAGAAGGTTTTTAATTGTATTAAAAATAATATTTTAAAGTTTTTGTATAAAACCATTTTTTACAATTATTTTATCATCTAAATAAACTGTAGGAGCCCATATCATTCCATCACAATGATATTTAGCTGGTTTCCATTCAGGATTAACAAGCTTACCTTCATGAAAAACTGGATAAGGTTGAAAATCTCCCATGCCAATGTGCACAGTTCCACGCACTCTTTCCCATTCAATAAGAATGCGGCCTGATGGGCTAATTAATCTAGCATTTGGATTTGTTCCTATTCCCCACTCTACTGGAAAATTAAAATTACTTTGATCAAAGCTTTCTATAAGCTGTCTAAATTCCTCAGCTTGTCTTCCTCCTTCAATATCTATAATTTTCCCTTTTTCTATATGCACTGTTACTGGTTCTCTAAGCACACCAATCTCAGAAATATAAGCATCAAAAACTATTTTACCATTGGATTTTCCTTTCTTATTTTCAACTATTCCAGGACAAGCTGGTGGAACATATTCCCAAGGAGTACCCATTGGATCACAAGCAAAGCCACATAAAGCTTCACCATATACACCATCTATATCTTCTATATAATCTGTTCCTTGTTTAGAAGTAATTCTAACAGTTTTAGCTTCTGTAAAAGCATCTGCAATTTTCCAAGCTTCTTCCTTAAGCTTATAAACATCTACATGAACCATGGTTCTAATTAAGCATTCATCTATTCCAGGTGCTCCTCCAATGAAAATTAATGGTATTTTATGATTAACTATTTCCTTAAAATCTAAAGAATCCCATCCACTTAACAAATAGATTCCATCAACTTCTTTAGCAATTGAACTTATAGCTTTGCTTGGAGGGGCCCTTTTTGGTCTTGGAGGAACATTCAAAATGTAAGATTTTATCCCTTTACTTTCAGCATAAATTTGTGCAGATTCAGCTATATCATAGGGTACTTCAGAACTTGTTAATATAAGCATTTCGTCACCACTCCTTAAACCAAGCATATCCTCAATTAATATTTTATTTACCTTAACAAATTCTAGTAGAACCATATTTTCACTCTCTTTCCATATTTTTGTTCTTCACATTTATTGCTTATATTTATTTTTAAAACTTAAGAAGATTTATATATCTAATTTAAGAACTTTAAAATATGAGAATATATAATGTTTTTGTTGGTAAACCTCAATGGGAAGGTGGTTGGCCATATATTGGATTTGATAATGAAGCTTTAATAAGAAATACGCTAGAAAAATTAAAAGAAAAATTTCCAAATATCGAATTTATTGGCGGAGAAATGCTTGAAAAATATGATAAAAATTTGATTGAAAAAATAAAAACGGGAATTAAAGAAGTAGATGGTCTTATAGTATATGTGATTGGACAATATGGTGATGAAGGACCAATAAATGCTGCTATTGAATTAATAGAGCAAGGAATCCCAACTATTTTAGCAAACTATATTTTTGGAGGAGATACATATTTTATTAGAATATATGAAAAAGTGAAAAATTTAAAAGTTTTGCCTATATCATCTATAGATTTTGAAGATTTGAATTGGGCAATCAATATAATGTATGGAATATATAAACTTAGAGGGAAGAAGATTCTTAATTATACATTGGATAAAGATATAAGAAATCCGCATGGTCTAAAAAAGCTTTTAAAATATGATATGAAAGAAATGAGTGAGGAGGCTTTAAAATTTTTTGAGAGAATAGAAGATTTTGCATATCGTAGCTATATAGATTTAACTGGTGTAGATCAAGCACATCAATGGAGAAGAGATGAAGAAAAATACAAAAAGAATTTAATTGAAATTTTTGGAATAGAAATGATAAGACTTGATCCAAAAGAAATTTTAGAAGAATATAATAAAATAAATGAAAATGAAGCTAAAGAAATTGCTAATAAATGGATAAAAAATGCAATTAGAGTATCTGCAATTACTAATGTGATTATTAATGAAGCTAAACTTTATTTAGCATTAAAAAAATTGATGGAAAAATATAAAGCTGATGCCATTACTATTGATTGTGGAACATTGCTTATTACTGGCTTTCTCCCGGCTTTTCCATGTCTTGCAATGCATGAATTAATGAATGAAGGTTCAAAAGGAGGACCTGAATCAGATATGGATTCTCTTATAAGTTCTCTATTTTGTTGGCATATTGCTAATAGACCAAGTTATATATCAAATCATTGCATTGACTTAAAAAACAATAGAGTAATTTATCTTCATTGTTGTGTTCCAAATAAACTTTATGGTCCTAATGGACCAGCTCAAAAATATGAAATAACTCGTCATGGCGAGGGGCACTTTCTTGGAGCTTCTATATTGCTTGATTTTCCAATAGGAGAGAGTGTTACAACTATTAAAATAAGTGTGTTGGATAAAAAAATTGCAATAAGAAGTGGAAAAATACTTGGAACAATTAGAGATGAAAGAGCTTGTTTATCAAAATTATTAGTCGAAACAAATGCTAGAAAAATACTCGAAAATTATGATTTTAAAACTTTTGGATGGCATAGAGTAACTATTTTAGGTGATTGGAGAAAAGAAATTATAGCTGCTGCTAAACTTTTAGGATTAACTGTGGTAGAAGAAGATACATAATCTTTAAATTTTTCTATTCTTATTAGTATGATGAAAAATGGAAAAAGATTTCGAAGCTATTATTGTTTCTCACACTCATTGGGATCGTGAATGGTATTTACCATATCAAAAATTTAGAGCAAAATTAATAAAAGTAATTGATGAAATTATCGAAATTCTTAATAAAAATGAAAAATTTAAAAGTTTTACTCTTGATGGTCAAACAGTAATTCTTGAAGATTATTTAGAAATAAAACCAGAAAGAAGAAGAGATATTGAAAATCTTGTTAAAAAAGAACGCCTTTTAATTGGTCCTTGGTATATCCAAATGGATGAATTTTTAGAAGGAGATGAGGCAATAATTAGAAATTTACTTATTGGAATAAAGATTGCATTAGAATTTGGAAAAGTAATGCTTATAGGTTATGTTCCAGACTCATTTGGCCATATTGCTCAATTACCACAAATTTTACAAGGTTTTAATATAGATTCTTTTATATTTACAAGAGGAATGGGTGATGAGGGAGAAAAATTAAAAACAGAATTCATATGGTATGCTCCAGATGGTTCTAAAGTTCTTGCAATTCATTTATTAAAAGGGTATTGTAATGCTGATCTTGAAATGGTATATCTTTTAGGAAAAACTAGAGAACAAATCCGCAAGGATCCAAAAGAAGCTCTTATGCTTTTTGATTGGCTTAAATCAGAACTTCTTCCTAAAGCATCTACTAATTGTATTCTATTAATGAATGGTTGCGATCATCGTTCAATCCAATCTGAAATCCCTATTATTATTGAAGAATTAAATAAAATTTTTGGAAAAAATATTATTAAGCATGGAAGTTTATTAGATTATGTAAAAAGAATAAAAGAAGTAAATATAAATTTAGAAGCTTATCAAGGAGAATTAAGAGGTGCAAGATATCATCCAATATTGCCTGGAGTATTTTCAAGTAGGCTTTATTTAAAACAAGAAAATACATTATCTCAAATATTGCTTCAATATTATGCTGAGCCTCTTGCAACTTTTGCTTGGATTTTAGGCTATGAATATCCTTATGATTTATTATTAAAAGCTTGGAAGTATCTTATTCAAAATCATGCTCATGATTCTATTTGCGGCACATGTATTGATGAAGTTCATAGGGAAAATTTTTTAAAATTTTCCTGGGTTAAACAAATAGCTGAATATATTATTGAAAATAGTATAAAATTCATAGCTAGTAAGATTAAATTTGAAAATACAAAAACTAATTCTGCTATTTTTGTTTATAATCCATTAAATTGGGAAAGATCTGAAATAGTTGAAGTTAAAATTTCCAAGCCTAAAGAAAAATACTTTGAAATAAAAGATATGAATGGAAAAAGTATTCCATTTCAAATAATTAAAATTGAAAAAGATAAAATTAATATGATTTTCATTGCTGAAAATGTTCCACCATGTGGCTATAAAATTTTCCTAATTACTCCATCTGAAAAACCACCGGTTTTTCAATCAATTCTTAAATATAATATGAATGAAATTGAAAATGAATTCTTTAAGATTAAAGCAAATCCTGAAAAAGGTGGATCTTTAACTATTTTTGATAAAAGGAATAATCGTATTTATGATGATATGAATATTTTAGAAGATGATGGAGATAATGGAGATGAATATTATTTCTCTTATGTTTCACCTACTTTTTCAAGCAATAAATTAAAAGCTTCAATTAAAATTATTGAAAAAGGGCCAGTAAGAATAACTTTAAGAGTAAAAAATGATTTCATATTACCTAAAAGAATCAATGAAAGTGGTAATAGAAGTTATGAAAAAACAATTTGTCCTATAATAATGGATATTTCATTATACTCAAAAATACCTCGAATAGATATTAAAGGGAAAATTAATAATAAAGCTAAAGACCATAGACTTCGTGCTATCTTCTCAACAGGTTTTAAAAATGGAGATGTTGAATATTCGTTTGCTCATGATCAATTCTATGTTATAAAAAGACCAATAAAAATACAAAAAGGAGAAAAATGGATCGATAAACCTCCTACCACGCATCCACAGCGTTTCTTTGTTTGTATAGATAATGGAATAAATGGTTTAATGATTGCAAATAAAGGATTGCCAGAATATGAAATAATTGAAAGAGGCCAAGTTTATATAGCATTAACTCTTTTAAGATGTATTGGATGGCTTTCAAAAAATGAAAAAATAGGGCCAATAATACCAACTCCTGAAGCACAATGTTTAGGTATAAATAAATTTGAATATTCAATAATTCCTTATGATAATAATTGGCTTAAAAACGGAACATATAAAGAAGCTTATAATTTTAATATTCCATTAATGGCATATGAAGTAAAAGTAAAGAATGGAAAATTACCAATGGAAAAATCATTCATTAAAATTCATCCCAATAAACTTATATTAACTGCAATAAAGAAAGCTGAGAATGAAGATGCAATTATAGTAAGATTTTATAATATTAGTAATGAAAAAATTTTAAGCAATATAAAAACAATTATGGAATACTTTAAAAAGGAAATATATTCATAATTTATATTCTTCATTTAATATTTTCCAAATCTTAATAGAAGTTTTATATGGAATTTTAGCTTTTGAAGATAATTCTTGAGGAGAAGCATTAATAATATTCTTTATTGTTTTAAAATTCTTTAATAATCTTTCAGCATATTTTTTTCCAATATAAGGAATAGAAGCTACTATATTCAATTGTTGCTGATAAGTATTGTTTGGGATTCTTTTTTGCTTAATTAAAAGGAATTTCTCAATTTTATAATATTTTCCATGTTTATAAATAATTTCTAAAATATTTGCTGATTCTTCTATATTATTAGAATAAATTATTTTAAAATTATAAGATAATGCTAAAACTTAATAAAG
>Ga0105159_1000530_pt1 | contig 10701 bp, 9 predicted proteins | sample LHCtaG_2_FD_89590 | JGI IMG/M metagenome (GOLD analysis project Ga0105159, IMG submission 89590) | Hot spring microbial communities from Little Hot Creek, USA to study Microbial Dark Matter (Phase II) - LHC4sed_replicate | ecosystem: Environmental > Aquatic > Thermal springs > Hot (42-90C) >...
AAATAAATTTAAGCTTAAATATTTAAAAGAAACTATATTTTTCTTTTCATAAAATTATTAGGCTGATTTAAATGAATTCTGAAAGACCTTCGCTTGATGAATATTTTATGGAAATGGCTAAATTAATTTCTAAAAGGTCTACATGCCTTAGAAGAAAAGTTGGAGCATTATTAGTTAAAGATAAAAGAGTTTTAGCTACTGGTTATAATGGAGCTCCAAAAGGTTTGCCGCATTGCAGTGAAGTAGGATGTATGAGAGAAAAATTAAATATTCCTGCTGGAGAAAGACAAGAATTATGTCGTGGATTACATGCTGAGCAAAATTGTATAATTCAAGCAGCAGTATTTGGAGTTAGTACTAAAGGAGCAACTCTTTATACTACGCATTTCCCTTGCAGTATTTGTGCTAAAATGATAATAAATGCTGAAATTTCTGAAATAGTTTATGAAGAAGATTATGAAGATGAATTAGCAAAAAAACTTTTAAAAGAAGCAAATATAAAACTTAGAAAATATAAAGCAAAAGAATAATTTTTAAATTTGTTTTTATCCATATATACATGAATAAGGTGTTGATATGGAAGAATTTAAACCAAAGCTTGATAAAAGATGGGATATTTCAAAAGAATTAGAATTAATAGAATTATGGGAAAAAGAAGAGATTTATAAATTTGATGAAAGAAAAAATGCTCCAGTATTTTCTATAGATACTCCTCCTCCTTATGCTTCTGGCCCTTGGCATATTGGTGGTGTAGTTCATTATTCTCAAATAGATATGATTGCTAGATATAAAAGAATGAAAGGATATAATGTATTATTCCCTATGGGAATTGATAGAAATGGTTTACCAATTGAAGTTGAAGCAGAGAAAAAATTTGGTATAAGTATGGAAAATACTCCAAGAGAAGAATTTATTAAAAAATGTTCAATTTTACTTGATGAAAATACAAAATCTCTTATTGAAACTGCAAGAAGAGTTGGAATGAGTTGTAATAGTTTTTCAAGTCAAGATAATTTATATTATACAGATAGTCCAGAATATAGAGCAATTACTCAAAAAACTCTTATAGAATGTTGGAAAAAGGGTTTAATTTATCTTGGAAAAAGAGTTTCAAATTGGTGTCCAGATTGTAAAACAACTATTGCAGATGCAGAAGTGGAATATGAAGAAAGAGAAACAAATTTAGTTTATATAAAATTTAAAATAAAACAAACAAATTCAGATTTAATAATTGCTACTACTAGACCTGAATTGCTTGCTTCTTGTAAAGCAATAATTGTTCATCCAGAAGATGAAAGATATAAGAATCTACATGGATTAATAGCAATTGTTCCTATATTTAATGAAGAAGTTCCAATTATTCCTCATCCAGCTGCTAATATCGAATTTGGAACAGGAGCAATGATGGTTTGTTCATTTGGTGATTTATCAGATATAAGATTATTTAGAGAGCTTAAGCTTAAACCAAAAATAATAATCAATCCAGATGGTAGATTGAATGAGAATGCAGGAAAATTTTCTGGATTAAAAATAGAAGAAGCAAGGAATGCTATTATTAAAGAACTTAAAGATAAAGGATTGATTTTAAAAGAAGAGAAGAGAATACATTCAATTCCTGTTTGTTGGAGATCCCATACTCCGATAGAATTTATTGAAATGGAAGAATATTATTTAAAACAATTGGATTTCTTAAATGATTTAAGAAAAATAATTGATGAAATAAAATTTTATCCACCTGAAAATAAACAAATTTTAATAAATTGGATAAATTCTATTCAAAGTGATTGGCCAATTAGTAGAAGAAGATTCTATGGTACTGAATTGCCAATATGGTATTGTAAAAATTGTGGAAAAGCAATTTTGCCAGAATCTGGTAAATATTATCAACCATGGAAAGAAAATCCGCCTTTTGATAAATGTCCTTATTGTAATTCTAATAAAGGATTTATTGGAGAAAATAGAACTGTTGATACATGGATAGATAGTTCAATTTCTTCACTTTATATTTTAAAATATGGTAAAGATGATGAATTTTTCAAAAAGAATCATCCATGTAGTATAAGGCCTCAAGGTAAAGAAATTGTAAGAACTTGGCTTTGGTATAGTTTATTAAGAGTTTATCAATTATTAAATAAGCCTGCTTTTAAAGAAATTTGGATTTCAGGCTTAATGATGGATGAAAAAGGAGAAAAAATGTCAAAAAGTAAAGGGAACATTGTTGATCCTATTCCATTATTTAAAAAATATGGGGCTTCTGCTATAAGATTATGGGGTGCAGGTGAAGCATCATTAGGAAGTGATTTAAGATTTTCAGAAGAAAGGATTAAAGCTGCTTCAAAATTTATACAAAAAATATGGAATATAGCTAGATTTATTTCTCAATTTCCAATTCCAGAAAAAGAATATAAATTAAATAATACAGATAAATGGATTTTAGCTGAATTGTCTAATTTTATAAAAATAGCTAGTGATGCTTATGAGAAATATGATTTTCAACCAATTGTTTATAAAGCAAGATCATTTGTATGGCATATTTTTGCAGACCATTATTTAGAAATTGTTAAAAAGAGAGCTTATAATAGAAATAAAGAATTTCCATTAGAATTTCAAAAAGGGTCTTGGTATACAATGCATATAGTTCTTAAAAATATATTGCTTACATTAGCTCCTATAGAGCCTTTCTCAACAGATGCTATTTGGCGTGTATTGTATAGCAAAGGTGAGAGTATCCATATTAATAATTTTCCAAAAATAGATCCTTCATGGGAAAGCGATTTATTAAAATTAACTCAATTAATAATCAATTTTAATTCTACTGTATGGAAATTCAAGAAGGGAATAAATGTACCACTTCCAACACCTATTGAAGAAATTTATATTTCTGAAAATTTAGAAAAAATTTTACCTAAAGATTTATTCGAAGAAATCATTAAAACACATAATATTAAAAAAATCTTCTTTGGCACTCCTAAAGAAATTGAAAAATATATTAATTATTCATTTAAAGCTTCTATTGATGGAAAAGAAATGATTTTTGAATTATTTTTTATTTAAATAAAAATTTTTGAATTATGTATTTATCTTTCCTTCCAGTATATCTTGCTTTTGGATATTCTTCATAAAGTTTTTTTCTATTTGCTTCAAGTATTTCTAAAGGTAATTTCATATATTGAGCTGCTGTTTGTACTTTAACATTTAATTCTTCTGCAATATTGAAAATTTTTTCAGCTATTCTTCTCCATTCCAAATCTCTCAAAAAATGATGATCTAAAATAAGGATTTCTAATGGACATTTATAAATAACATTAATTATATTATTAAGAGATTTTTCCAATGTTTCTTCTTTTAAAAAATTAGGTATATAAGATAATGGACCATCGAGTATAATCATACTTGGTTGATTTTCAATAATGAATAAGGATTGTTCTTCTTGTAATAATCCTTCTACATCGCTCGTATGAATAAATCTAAAATCTTCTTCAATAAATACTTCAATTACATATCCTAATCTTGCATCTATTCCATGGAAGACAGGCTTGGAAAATTTTATAATTGTATTTCCAATATCGTATTCTTTTCCATCAATATAATCTATTACTTTAGCTTTTTCTTTTATTTTTTCAATAAATTTTTCTGCTCTCCTTTTTTGACTAAAATTAATATTCTCTTTAGGATGTTTAATTAAAACTTCTTTGTTATCATAAATATTTAAATCATCCCATAAATTATGATGATCATAATGATAATGTGTAATAATTATTATATCTGATTTTTTTGCAAATTTAACAATTCTCTCCCAACTATATTCAAGCCTTTTAATTTCAAATGGATGAGGTTTAAGGCCATATCTATAAGGTGCAAGTGATACACCAGGATCAATCATTATATTCGCATCTTTTGTTTCAATAAAAGTAGACATACTTCTAACTCCAATGCTTTCAAATGATATTGGTACTATTCGCATCTTTTTTACCTATTTTTTAGAAACTTCTTTTATTTATGTTGCAACTTTTTTTCCGCATCTAGGACAAAATATAGCTTCAAATGGTATTTTAGAATTGCAATAAGGGCAGCTTTTAAATTCTGGAAAGCTTCTTAAAATTTCTTTAGTTACTTCCTTCTTTTCTTCTTCTCTAGGTAAGAAAGATTCTATTTTTTCTTCTGGTGTAGGCATTTTAATTTCTTCTTCTATTTCTTCCTCAACTTCTTCTTTAGCTTTTTCTGGAATTTCTCTAACTTGAATTTTTTCAACCATTACTTCTTCTTCTATTTTCTTTGCAATTTTTTCTTCTTTTGATTTCTTTAATGATAATGGATAACTAAAAACTATAGTTGATAATAATGCTAAAGATAAAACAATCAATCTACCAAAAATATACCCTTGAAGAGTTATTGCTTCAGAAATTATTCCTATTGTTTCCAAAAAAATTTTATTTATTGCAAGATATGAAATAATTACTAAAGATAATCCTCCACCAATTATCATTGAAATTAATGAATTTTTAATAGATTTGCTTAAAAATGCAATTATTAATCCTGATATAATGCTTCCTACAAGAATAGAAATTCTACTATAATTAAAATTAAAATTTCCATAAATATAATATTCCAAGAAAGAGAAAAAGAAAAGTAATATAAAAGCAATTAAAGAAAATAATATAATCTTTTTTATCAAATTCAATTCCTTCACCATTTCTCCTAAATATCTTTAAATATTATTTTTATATTTAATATTTAAGTTTATATTTATTTTATAATCCTTCTTTAATATATTTTCCAGAATATGCTCTACTTGAGCTGCTTGTTAATTTAAAAAATACAATTTGAGCAATTCTAGAATTTTTACGTAAAATAATTCCTTTTTCATTAAAAACATTAAGTAAGCCTCTTCCTCTTCCGTTATATCCAGGGTCCCAAATAGCTGTATAAATAGTTGCGCCCATTCTAATTAATGTTGATCTAGGAAATACTAAAGCCATTAAATTTTTTGGAAGATTTATAATTTCATTATAAATAATAAGGTACGCTCCTTTACTTAAATTATATAATTCATTTATCGTTTTTATTTCTTCATAATTTGGTAAAATATCTTCTTTAATATTTGAATCATGAATTTCTCCATGAGAAGCTAGTGAATAAACAGAATTAAGTGTTAAATCAAAGCCAGCTGGTTGAATTTGTTTTTCTAAATTAATATAATCTTTAATTAGTGGATTTTCAGATATTATTCTCTTTAATATTTCTTTATCAGATAAACAAGCCATATTTTATCCTTTTTTATAATTTTATATAAATTTATTTTTAATAATTTGATAAATGATAAAATAAAAAAATTATAAAATTTAAACTTCCGGCTTTAGCTATAGATTAGCTTTATCTAATATAAGCAGTAGACCTCTTAAAATCTTTAATTATTCTTTCATACTCTTTTAATTCTTCAGTTGATACGCTTGGTTTAATTTTCTTTAAAGCTTCCATGAAATGTTTTGCATTTATTTCTTTTGCTTCAATATTTTCTCTAGCAGCTGTTAATGCTGCTTCTCTACATAATGCTTCAATATCTGCTCCAGTATATCCTTCAGTAATTTTAGCTAATTCTTCTATATTAACATCTTTTGCTAAAGGCATATCTCTAGTATGGATTTTAAATATTTGCAATCTTGCTTTTTCATCTGGTGGAGGAACATATAAAACTCTATCAAATCTTCCAGGTCTTAAAAGAGCAGGATCTATTAAATCTGGTCTATTTGTAGCTCCTATAATAACAACTTCTTTAAGAGTTTGCATTCCATCCATTTCAGTGAGTAATTGATTTACTATTCTATCTGTTACTCCTGAATCTCCATGTATTCCTCTTCTAGGAGCTATAGAATCTAATTCATCAAAGAATATTATGCATGGAGCAGTTTCTCTAGCTTTTCTAAATATTTCTCTTATTGCTTTTTCAGATTCTCCAACCCATTTGCTTAAAACTTCAGGTCCTTTAACTGAAATAAAGTTTGCTTGGCTTTCAGTTGCAACTGCTTTTGCTAAAAGTGTTTTTCCTGTTCCAGGTGGACCATATAAAAGTATTCCTCTTGGAGGCTTTATTCCAAGTCTTTTAAATACATCTGGATATTTCAAAGGCCATTCAACAGCTTCTCTTAATTCTTGTTTTACATTTTCTAATCCTCCAATATCTTCCCATTTTACATTCGGTATTTCAAGTATTACTTCTCTTAATGCAGATGGTTGAATATTCCTTAAAGCATTTGCAAAATCTTCTCTCGTTACTTTTATTTTTTCTAAAACTTCAACTGGTATGACTTCTTTCTCTAAATCTATATGAGGTAAAGCTCTTCTTAAAGCATTCATAGCTGCTTCTCTAGCTAATGCTGCTAAATCTGCTCCTACAAATCTATATGTTATTTCTGCTAATTCATCTAAATTAACATCTTTATCCAATGGCATTCTACGTGTATGTATTTGAAGTATTTCTTTTCTACCATTCTTATCAGGAACTCCTATTTTAATTTCTCTATCAAATCTTCCAGGCCTTCTAAGAGCGGGATCTATTGCTTCTACTCTATTAGTAGCACCTATAACAACTACTTGTCCTCTGCTTTTTAATCCATCCATTAAAGTTAAAAGTTGACTAACAACTCTCCTTTCAACTTCTCCAGTAACTTCACTCCTTTTTGGAGCAATCGCATCTAATTCATCTATGAAAATTATACTAGGAGCATTTTCTTCAGCTTCACGAAAAACTTCTCTCAATCTAGCTTCTGATTCACCATAATATTTGCTCATTATTTCTGGACCATTTATTGTTATAAAATGAGCACCAGTTTCATTTGCTAATGCTTTTGCTATTAATGTTTTTCCTGTTCCAGGTGGACCATATAAAAGCAATCCTTTTGGTGGCTCTATTCCAAGATGTCTAAATAATTCAGGATGTTTCATAGGTAGCTCTATCATTTCTCTAATTCTTTGTAATTCTTCATGTAATCCACCTATATCTTCATATGTTACTCCAGAAATTTCTTCTTCTCTTTTTACAGGTGTTCTACTTATTTCTATGGATGTTTCTTCATTAATTATTACTGGTGGGGGAGGATTTGTTGAAATTACTTTTAATTCTAATCCAACTCCTAATATAGGAACTACTAAAACATCTCCTTTTGAAACAGGTTGATTCATTAATTGAACAAGTACTATTCTTCCAATATCACCAATGAATGGAAGTTGTTCAAATGGTGCTAAAACAACTTTTTTAGCTGGTTTAGCTTTTGCTTTCCTTATTTGAACAACATCTCCTACAGTAACACCTGCATTCCTTCTAGTTTCTCCATCAATTCTAATAATTCCTGCTTTTTCATCTTCTCTATATGCAGGCCAAACAATTGCTGTAGTACTCTTTTTACCAATTATTTCAATTATATCTCCTGGAACTAAATCAAGTTTTCTCATTATTTCATTATCTATTCTAGCAATTTTTCTACCTACATCTCTTTGTTTTGCTTCAACTACTTTTAAAGTAACTTCTTCAATATTTTCTTTACTCATTTTTCTCTTCACCACAAACTTCTTTTAAAATACTTAGCATGCGAGGATAAATAATATTTGTAAGTATAAAGCTCATTCTTCCATATTCTGAAAGTCTATACTTTCCTCTTTCCTCATATTTTACAAACCCAAGTTTTAAAAATTTTTCTATATTATCCCAAACAATTTTTGGATTAAGCCTATATTCATTAATAAATTCAGCAAAATTTACACAATAATCATCATCATTTAAAAATTTACAAAACATTTTTATTCTATTTTTATTAGAGAAAGTATTAAAAAATTTGATAATTTCTTCATGCTCTTTAATTATATTTTCTATTTCTTTCTCAATTTTTTCTTTATTCCATTCTTCATTTGAAAGAGGGATTTCTAATAAAACTTTATCCTTATTCATTAAAACTATTTTTAAATTCATTCCTCTCACCTTTTTTTTATTACTTTATGGTAATAACTAATATATAAATATTACCTTGAGGTAATATTTTAAATAAATAAGAATGCTTAGAATTTCTAAGAATATTTTTATTTTTTTTAACTTATTCTTCTTAATAACATAAGATATATAATTTTAAGCTTTTTATTCAAAAATAATTTTAATTTTATATCTTTATTTTTATTTTTGATTTAAATTTCATTATTTTTAAAAAAATTTAATAATGAAGTAAATTATTCATTTAGCAAAATATTAAAAGTTGATCTATATGACTTCAAAAAATAAAAGAAAAATAGTAATAATTGGAGCTGGAGGAAGAGATTTTCATTTATTCAATATGCTTTATAAAAATTCAAATGATATAGAAGTTTTAGCTTTTTTATTTACTCAAATTCCTAGACAAACTGGTAAAAATTATCCATATGAATTAGCTGGTAAAAATTATCCAAATGGAATACCTATAATAGATTTAAAAGATTTGCCAAAAATAATTAAAGAGAAAAAAATAGATGAAGCTATATTAGCTTTTAGTGATCTTACATATAACGATTTAATGAAAATTGGAAGTTGGGTTTTAAGTTTAGGAATAGATTTTAAAATAGTTTCTCATATAAAAACAATGCTTTCTTCAAATAAACCAGTAATATCTATTTGTGGTGTTAGAACGGGTGTTGGAAAAAGTACTGTAACACGTTATATAGTAAAAATACTTAAAGAAATGAATTTAAAACCTATAGTTATAAGACATCCAATGGCTTATGGAAATCTTTTAAAGAAGAAAATTATTAAATTTGAAAATATTGAAGATGTTTTAAAAAATGAATATTTATCAATTGAAGAAAGAGGAGAATTTTATTCACTTGTTAAAAAAGGAGCAATTGTTTATGCTGGTATAGATTATGAGGAAGTTTTAAGAAAAGCTGAAGAAGATGGAGATATAATTGTTTGGGATGGAGGAAATAATGATGTTTCTTTTATTAAATCTGATCTTTATATAACAGTAGCTGATGCAACAAGACCAGGACAAGAAATTGAAAGTTTTCCAGGAGAAATAAATGTTAGATTGTCTAATGTTATTGTAATAAATAAAATTGAAAATGCGGATAAAGTTTCATTAGAAAGTATTATTAAAAATATAAGATCTGTTAATGATAAAGCAGAAATAACATTAGCAAAAATGAAAGTTATAGTTGATAATCCCTTAATGATTAAAGGAAAATCTGTTCTTGTTATTGAAGATGGACCTACAGTTACTCATGGGGGTAAAAAATTTGGAGCAGCTTATTTAGCAGCTAAAGAATATAAAGCTAAAGAAATAGTTGATCCTAGACCATATGCTATAGGGCTTATTAAAGAAATATATAAAGAATATCCACATTTAGAAAATGTTCTTCCAGCTGTAGGATATGATGAACAACAAATAAATGACTTTTTATCTACAATAGAGAAAATTCCTTGCGATTTAATATTATATGATATTATCACTGGAGTAGGAGATATTATTTCTAAATATAAACCAGCAATAGAAGTTGAATATGAATTAATTGATATTGATAATAAATTGAAAGATATAATTATTTCCAAATTTTCTAAATAATTTTATTCATTTTTGAAAAATCAATTTATTTTCCTTAAGGCACATTATAATAAATTCTTTTCTTATTTTTCCCTTTATTTTCTATTTTTAAAAGAATTATTTCTCCTATTTCTTTAGTATTTTTAACATGCGGTCCACCATCTGCTTGAATATCTATTCCTGGTATTTCAACAATTCTTAATTCTTCTATTTCAGGCGGCATTTTTTCTGCAAGTTTAATTATTCCAGGTATTTTTAATGCTTCTTCTCTTTTTAAAAAATATATTTTAACTTCTATTGATTTTTTTACAATTTCATTAGCTTTTCTTATTGCTTCTTCAAATATTGCTCTATCGAATTTTTCTAGACTAAAATCATCTTTTGCATAAATCTCATCTATATGTCCACCAGTTATTAATGCATTATAATCTTTATACATTATAGAAGAAATTATATGAGCAGCAGTATGTAATCTCATTAATTTATATCTTCTACTCCAATCTATTATTCCTTCAATTTCATCTCCTATAGAAAAATTAGGTTCATTTTCTAATATGTGAATAACATTATTTTTCTCTAAATCAATTTTAACATCTATAACTTTATATTTTTCTCCATTTTTAATTAAGAAGCCAGTATCATTAGTTATTCCTCCAGTTAATGGATGAAAAATAGTTTCATTAAGTATAACTTCTTTTCCATTTATATCGATTACTTTAGCCTTAAAATTTTTTTGATAACTATCATAAAGATACAATAATTTTGTAACCATTTTTCAATATTTAATTAATGAATTAGAATTATTTTAATTTTTCTTTACTTATAAAATGCATAATAGTGAATCTTTGCTTTTCATTTTTTAAAATTAGAAGTTTTTGAAAAAAGAATAAAAGTTATTATTTAATGAATAATAAAAATATCAAAATTAATTTATTAAAGCATACCATATTTCAAAATATTCCTTTGAGAAGGGAAAATATGAAAATTAAATTATTTATCTTTGATTTAGATAGAACTATAGTAACACTTCCGATAAATTGGATTAAAGTAAAAAATGAAATCAATGAAAAATTAGAAATTAATGAAAAACTAACTCCATTATTTCCAAAAATTGAAAAACTAACATATAACAATCTTGAATTAA
>Ga0105159_1000531_pt1 | contig 10696 bp, 3 predicted proteins | sample LHCtaG_2_FD_89590 | JGI IMG/M metagenome (GOLD analysis project Ga0105159, IMG submission 89590) | Hot spring microbial communities from Little Hot Creek, USA to study Microbial Dark Matter (Phase II) - LHC4sed_replicate | ecosystem: Environmental > Aquatic > Thermal springs > Hot (42-90C) >...
ATGTAGGTTATGCCGCCTGCTCGGTCTATTTGTATGACGCGGTGAATTATTGGTGCTGGTTCACCCTGCCTCCAATATTGGATTATGTCGCCTACTTTGATGTTTTCTGGGCGTGTCTGCACTGTTACGGCTATGTCGCCCACATCAAGAGTTGGCCTCATGCTTCCGCTTGCTATTACGTTTGGTTGGAACCCCAACAAGCCTGTTGAGCCCCATATGACGGCGATTATGGCTATTGCTATCCATAGGAGAGGTGAAGATTTTTTGGTTCTGCGTGTTCTGCCTGCTGCTTCTGACCTGCTTATTATTCCGATTTGCATCAGCTTGAACGGGCTTACTGTTTGGTTTATTGTTAAGAATCCTACGGTTGGTATTAATGTGTTTATTAGCGCTTTTATTGTCCATGTTGGGTTTGGGAGTATTGGCGAGAGCCACTCGAAGGCTTGGAGGGTTCCGAGGTAGGTTATGGATGCTGTTGGTCCTCCAAGAAGCGCGAGATAAGTAGCCAGCATGCTTTGGGCGAGTGCTGGCAGGAGGTTTGAGCCGATGAACTTGGCGGTTTCTGCTGGTGCACTGAGCGTGAGAAACTTTGTTAGTGGAAAACCTATGAACGTATAGAATAGGGCTGTCAGCGTCATTCCCATAATTATTCTTCTTTTTGGGCATGATTTTATGATGTATGCCCTTGAGAGTTCTGAGCCGAGTAAGGCTGATGAGAAGTATGCTATGTTTATTGTTATTGCGATGGGTGTGAATGCGTATGGGCTTCTCCCAAACGATGTGAACAAGCCTGCAAATATGAGGACAACTATTTGGAGAGTCGCTATCATTGCCACGTTCAAAATCAGCGAATTGCTCATCCGCCAGCTGAGAAGGTTTGTTCCTTCTTTCATGCTTGTTTTCATGGTTAGAAAGGCTACGGTTAGCCAACATGTAATGGTTAAGAGATAAATTGTTAGTCCTCCTGCTATTTTTGGCATAATCAGGTTTAGGAAAACATATGCTGCTAAGATGAGGGTTACCGCTTTATACCACATAAGCAATTTTCCTTTACTACTCTTAAGTTTGTTCCGAGTTAAAAGTTGTTATGGAAGATTTTTCTATTATAATCTTTTATAAGCTTCTTCTACGTCTTCAGCTTCTATACATATTTTGCTAATCTGTTAGTGTTTGAATGTATGCCTTTGTGTATTTGTGTTCTTCTGTTGAAACGTAAGATTTTTATACAGAATCCGTATCGGGTATCTTGAGTGACACGACATATGACTCTTCCCATCAAAGCGTCATCTATAAACCAGAAAAAAGCAGCTTTAACCATGTGCTTTTTACTAATTTTAACCGTGTTTTTTGGCTCTTTTTCAGCCACAATCACGTTTAGGTATGACGGGGAGAATTTAGAAAAAATAGATGGACGTGTTTTGCAGTCTGATGGCACAGGCATTGTCACTGTTGTCATACAGTTATCTAAAAAGTCACAGCCGGTGGATGTTGATTATAACTTTGGGGTTTATGATAAAAGGGTGGATATTTTTCAGAGTCAAAGCTTTATGACTTCATTTCTCGTTGAAAAAGGCGCCACGGTGATAAATACTTTCTGGCTTGGAAATTATATACTTGCAAACGTTAGCAAGGAAGTTTTGTATGAAGTGTCAAAGATGGATTTTGTTGAGAGGGTTTTTCCAAATTTTGAGGTTACAATACTTGACGGATATGAAAGCGGGGGAGTTATGGAAGTTGCCGGATCGAATGTCACGTGGGGTCTTGATAGGATTGGTGCCCAAGAGGTTTGGAATACGGGTTTTAACGGTTCTGGGGTACGTGTTTGCGTTATAGACACAGGAGTGGATGTTAACCATCCAGATATTGCCGGTAAAATGTGGACGGATAACGCTTCGGATCCCACATACCCTGGCGGTTGGATCGAGTTTGACAAGTACGGCAATATAGTTAAGGGTTCAACACCCCATGACACACAGGGACACGGCACTCATGTGTCAGGCACTATTGTTGGTGGAAATGCAAGCGGCGTTGCGATTGGGGTGGCTCCAGCTTCAAAACTAATGCATGTGTTGGCTTTGCCCGGCGGTCGCGGCACGTTTGCTCAATGTGTTGCAGCTATGCAGTGGGCTATAGAGCCATTTGACCAATATGGGCGTCCAGCTGGTAGGAAGGCGGATGTTGTCAGCATGTCTTGGGGATCTGAAGGTTACATAGACCTCTTAATAGAGCCTATATTGAAGTTGAAAGAGGCGGGCATTGTCCCTGTTGCTGCAATAGGTAATAGTGGAAAAGGCTCTTCCTGCAGTCCAGGAAATGTATATCAATCTTTCGGGGTTGGCGCGATAGACGTTAATAACGCTGTTCCAAAGTGGAGCAGCGGAGAGATTGTTGAGTGGCAAGCTTCATATCCTGAGCCCTACGTTAAGCCGGACTTCAGCGCTCCTGGGGTGAATGTTTATTCTTCGCTTCCTTCTGGAAAGTGGGGTTTTCTGTCAGGGACATCCATGGCAACACCTCATGTCGCTGGCACGGTTGCACTAATGCTCCAATCAAATCCCAAGTTAACTGTTGATGATGTCTATTATTGTCTTAAAGTAACGGCTAATGACTTAGGCGACATCGGTCAAGACATCAGATACGGATGGGGCGTTGTTAACGCCTCAGCCGCCGTTGATTTAGCGTCTGCAAATTGTGGCGTTAAGGGATACGTCTTAGACGCTACATCTTTGCAGGCGACGGACTGGGGGTCTGAAATCGTTGCTGTTTCAGGTAGGTGGTCGAGGAGTGTAAAAACTGATATTATGGGATATTACAGCATGTTCTTAGCTCCAGGCGTTTATACATTAACTGCAATTGCATATGGGTATGAATCGCAAAACATTACGGTGCACGTTGATAGGGGTAACTGGTTAGAGCTTAACTTCAGTTTAAATCCACTGCCAATGGGCTACATTCAAGGAACAGTTTTCGAAGTCGAATCTAATGAGACAATTTCAAATGCCACAATCACCGTGATCGGCACTCCTATAGAACCTGTTAAATCGGATGTTGAAGGCCATTATAAGATAAAGTTGCCTGTGGGACTTTACGATGTGGATGCTTGGGCTTGGGGTTACAGGCCTTCAATAGAGCATGGCATAAACGTCTCAGAAGACAAGACCGTGAATGTTAACTTTTGGCTTAAACCAACCGTAAAGGTGGCTGTTATAGGCGATTTTAAAGGCCAAGTTACAAATCTTTTAATGCGAAACATAAGTGCGCGTGAGATAGATTGGGAGAACGCAATTCTTAGTATCCAAGAATATGATGTGGTGATAATAAATGCGCCTTCAGACCCCGGCAGGCAAGCATTCCTTAACCTTATCAATGCCGCGGATGAAGCCGGAGTTTCATTAATTTTCACTAATACATGGCCTGGCCCAATTTGTCCATTTGGCATCTCTTTGCTTCAAAAGTATACTGGAGACCCTAAAGGTTCATATCATCCTCCAATAGGCGACGACTCCTATTATGAGGTGAAGATTGATCATCCTATATTTGATGGTTGGGGTGTAGGCGAAAAAATACATATTATCAACGGAGGCTGGAAGGGATATGCATGGTTTTATGAATATTCTGGAATAACTATAGCGGACATCGGAACAAACAAAACAGGTCTTGTGGGCAGTGGCGTTGCTTATAGTGTACGAAGGAATGGAAACGTGCATCTTTTGTTGGCTGGGCTCTCTCAGTGCGGTGATACAAACATTCAAAACGCTTGGACTGAAAACGCAAAGAAAATTTTTATTCGGGCGGTCTTGTGGGCAAGTAAGCCTAAAAGCTTTCTTCCAAAATTAGGCATAGACCCACATATAGCGGTTGGGGGGAGCTATGTTCACGTTCAAGGTTCCGGTTTTGCTCCTAAGCGGGATGTCAACATAACGCTAAACGGCACTTTGGTATTGAAGGTTTCGTCAGACTTTAACGGCAGCTTTGACGCTTTTTTGAGGATACCCGTAGCTGGGAGTGGTTTATACATTGTTAAAGCTGTTGATTCTTTCGGGAATAGCGCTGTGGCGAGTGTTAAAGTGTTCGGTGATGTACACTATGTAAGCCTAAAGGCTGGTTGGAACCTCGTGGGTTTAAGCTTAGATGGTCCGGTTAATGTTGATGATCTCATAGTCTATCATAACGGCGAATGGCTTAATTGGACTGAAGCGTGTGCACGCAAAATAGTTTTGGGTTACATTTACTGGTGGAACGGGTCTTATTTGATGGTTTATGAATTAGAGCCTGGAAAGGGCTATTGGATGTATGCTTACAAGCCATGTGAAATTCATTGGTATGTTCCTGAAAACAAAGGTTAAGGAGGTGAGAAAATGAAGAATGGGAAAATAACAGTGCTTGTCCTGATGGCTTTACTATCAACGGCTGCTGCAGTTTTAGCTATTCAATCATATACTCTTTACTTCCCACACGAAGCCGTGGTTGTTCCACCCTCACCTCAGGTTAAAGTGTACGTTGACGCTCAGGCCTATGCAAATGGAACGAAGATAAGCTGGAACCCCGTTGAACCGGGAAAATCTTACACTAAAAGTCTTCAAGTTGAGAACACCGGAAACGTCCGTGTTAAAGTGACTCTGATAGTTGAAGGTTTGCCAGCAGGTTGGAGCCTGACGTGGACGGCGAATGGGTCGATCCTGGAGGTTGGAGGGAAATGCGTAGGAAACATGACTTTAACTGTTCCATCAGGTGCCAGCGGGCCATATGAGTGGCACTCCTGGATTAAGGCTGAAAGAGTGGAGTAGCCGAAATCCACTTCTATTTTTCATAACATCTTTTATGTATCCATAGATGTAGATGCGATTTCGAAATCGCGGTCATTGTTTAGTACTAAAGATATTTTACATGTAGAAAAATTGGTTCAAATCAAACTATTTCGAAGTAGAAAAAGAAGGGGGATTTTGGCTTTTACGCCGCTACTTCTTCTGGTGGATCTATTATTATTCTGTAGCGTTTTCCTGTTTGAAGGTCTCTGGCGGTGGCATAACAGAATTGGACGCTTGTTCCCGCGTAGGCATTAATTAAGAGCTCGCTGTCTTTATGCCTTATGATTATAGCGGGAAGACTTATGTACTCTTCGTTGTAGTAAAGCGTTACGTAGCTTTCATACATTCTTGATGCTTGGCGTATCCCGTAGTCTCCGTCCATGGTTATGAATTGGAAGAATTTGTGGTTTGCGTTGATTTTTAAGGTTGTACCTCTTTGAGTATCTTCATAGATGTATTGCCATGAGAATAGGATTACTGTAGCCGTGTTTGTTGGTTCAATATTTCCGGCATTATCAATGCTATAATAGTCTATTGTGTATTTGCCATCAGAAAGCCCTATAAGGTAGAAGGGCCCAGAGTATTCAACCCAACCAGTATCATATGTGTTGTTATAGATGCGGTAGAAAGATGAAGCAACACCTGCTCCGCCCGGATTATCTTCAGCAGTTAATGTGAATGGCGTAACAGAAGATACGTATATGTTGCCCGTGAGATCAACGTACTTGGGCTCATTAATTTCGAGAGTTGTTATAGGTGGGATGTCGTCGGGCGGCGTGATTTCAAACGTTTGATAGGATGGACCGAAGGATTCGCCTCCTGCGTAGACCATCGCGGAGGCTGTGTATGTGCCATATTCTCTTCCTACGGTGCTCCACGTAATTTTTATTTGTGTTGTTGATATTGCGGGGAAAGTTGTTGGTAGGGAATGGAGTTCCGCTATTTCAATGCCATGTGAATCATATATGTATATGACAGATTCGCCTAAGACATCAACCATTTTAGCGTTCATGAAGTAAACTTCAAAAGTTATGTCATCTCCAGATTTAACTTCGGATGGAGCAGAGAAATCAACGATTCCACCCGAAATTATCTTTATGTATTTGGAAGATGCTGCCAGTGTTCCACTTCCAGTTATTTTGACGCTTAAAAGATAAGTTCCGTGTGGTAGTTGTTGTTCAAGTAAAACTGATACTTCCTTTGTTTCTCCTAAAGCTAAATTGAAAGGCGCACTGGATGTTGAAGCAACAACCCTTCCATAAATGTCTTCTATTTGAAGATTGGCATAGAGTCCAGAAATTTCCTTGGATCCAACATTTTCAACAGTGATGGAAGCATTTATTGGCTCGCCAGTTAAATAGTTTGTTTTCTCCAAGGAAAAGTTAGTAATCGCAACAATGATTGGAGTTTTATATAAAAGTTCAAGGCGTGTATATTTGTTCAATATCGTTTCATTCGTCCTAGGGTTGTATGTTACTAAAGCCAAGCTAACAATCGCTTCTTTGTGGTCATTAAAGTCAGCTGTTCTGTATAAGTAATTAGGAGATGGATAGAAGTCAATTAAGGGCGAAGTTTCTAAAGAACCTGAAGTATAATTGAAGCTTGGAATGTTATAATATCCTATTCTTTCGGTAAGGCTGTAGTTCATATAGAGGCTAAGGATTTCTGAAGCTTTTGGCAAGGAAATTGAGACATCTACCTTTGGCAGTATTGGACAATTATTTTCGGATAATTTATCCGTTCCATTGATTTCAATGATATCGAATCCGTCGATTTTCGAAATCTTATAGTTTGTAACATTGATCTCTATAGTTCGCTTAAATGTATCTGGTGAAACGTACTGAGGTGAAGAGACCTTAATCACAAAATCCTCTTTAGCTTGGATTTGTTCTGCTGATGATTCAGGATCTATAACCATCCATGGTATACCATAAATATGGAACTCCGTTACAGCCGCTGTATCTGCATAGTCTTCCCAGAAACCATTCCACCACAAGCCAGCATCATACTTTATGATCGCATCCCTTAATGCATCACCTATAGGATTTGTTTTTCCCTTCTTTGTTATCAGTAGATTGTAATAATTATTGAATAATTTCTCTCCGTATGCCAAGACCCCATATAAAACATTAGCCCAACTGTAAGTAGTAGTGCCCAAATAGCCACTGGCACCGTCGTGAATAAAAGCCCAAGCTAGATTATCAGTAGGCTCTGGATTCCAGAATGAGTCATTGTCGGTTATTACACCCGAATAACAGCCTTCGGTAGTAATGTAAGGTCTATATTTCTCAATTGTAAGAATGAGGTCTTTATCCTTTGCCAATTGTTCAAAGCTTTCCAATCTACCCTCAGGACTTTCTATTACGTAGTAATTGGCATGTCCGCCGAAGGCAAAGATGCAAAATCCTTTTTTCATTGCAGCTATTAAATCATCTATTGCCCATTTATCTGACTCAATAGTTCGAGGTTTCTCGTCATCGTTGAGTATATTAATTTTCTTTAAATCTTTAATTCGCTCCGCAAAATCAAGGTCATTTCCACTGTAGGATGCCAGAACTGCATTATCAGATCTGGCTGGCGATTTAAGACCATTTTGGATAAGCTTCTTCATATCTCCAGTAGAATAACCAGTAATCCTTCCAACAGCGAGATTGATTGAACCCTGTTCCCAATTTTTATCGTCGAGGTCAGCATACATTGCATCTGTCAGATAATAGTCGTGGTCGTATGTATTCAATACTGGATCTTTTGAGTTATAATGATATTCACCACTGGGATTCCTGTTCCTATAGAAAGGTATTACCTCATCTCCGCCGATAATCAATAAGTAGGGATATTTTACTGATATTAAATTGGGTCCAAAGTATTCTTTTTGTGCTAATTTTTCAGCCCATTCTTCAATAAGGTCATCGATCTTAGTTGAATATCTATTAGCCGTGGTTTCGTTGGTGTAATCAACATTTTGGTCCCACTTTTTCAAAGTTTCATCATAATGATCTACATAGTATATAATACAATTTTCCTCACGCCAATCAGAGATTTTATAAAGGTAGCTCAATAGTTCCTTGCTAAAGCTGTAGCCGATTGGAGGAGTTAGAGGTGGCCAAGCCCAGCCAACGTATTTTAATTTTTCACCTTGAATAGTAATCTCCTCCATTTCTTGAATACTATTTATCTGCACTTTTCCAAGCGCATGGATTACGTGTCCATCACCAAGTGATATACCAACGTGACCCCAGTTACGGATTTCGCCGCTTTCCTTAACTCCATTTTTGTTTAAATCAACCCATCCTGTCCAATCATAAAACATCCATGCTCCACGAGGAGGTATATATGTACCGATTTTGGCATTAAGAAATTCAGCAACGTATTTTGCGTATCTGAAACCGGGATCGCTGGGAACAGGTATATTATTTCTTGGATCACTCCCAGCTTCAGCATATGCATCCTCTACAAAACTTAAACATTCATCCTTATACTTTGTAGATCCAAGTTGGCTGAAAGCCCAGTTAAGAGCCTTGTCAATTCGTTCGTCAAGTCCATATCGCTGGATTATCAGATGTCTGTTTGTAACGATCATGGCCTTTACATTATTAACCATGTTATACATCGTTGTAGCTGAGCTACAAACAGTTCCTTCGACAATCGCCCTTGCATATATTATTGGGCAGATGTTTGTTGAAGCGCTTGTGCTTATGGTAAACCTTAGCACTATCTGCTTACTTTTACCGCCTTCAAGTCTTAATGTAACTGTGTATTTGTTGCCACTTATCGTTGGTGTGATTGCTCTTTCATCTATATCTAAAAAGTTATCTCTGGTAAACGCCTTCTCAAAGCTCAAGTCTGCAGGAACTTCAAAAACAACATCGATGTCGTACGGATCCTTCTCCCTATTTGAAACTACCGAAATTATGTCTATTTTGTCTCCTGGAGCCTTGTTAACGAGAGGAGCAGCTAATTCATCCTCTCCTTTCACAGCGTCTTCGATGTAAAGCGTTAATCCAATATCTTTTCTTTGTGGACTTATAAAGTATAACTCATTTTCGATATAGTTTACATCCCATGGATCAGCAGTTTCATATTCGAGATGACTAAGCACCACAACTCCTGCACCATAGCTTCTATAAACCTCTAAAATATCACCATTTGATTTGTCTCTAACTAATGCCGTGTATCCTGGATACTTTGTGAAGCGCCCATGAGCTTCATATTTGGAAACCTTCGTTACGTCTATTTTGTTCGGATACGAAAAGATTCCAGGGTCATATATAACTTCGAGATTCCGTGGATCATGCCCGTAACCTATTTCAGGATAGTTACTTGGAAACTCGTTACTTTCAACCTGCAGATCATCAGGTAGCCACGTCCACCACACATTTCCTTCGTCAGTCCAGGGTTGCGAAACAGGAACGTCATATGATATATCATTTTGATCTGTTGAAAACAGCCTACCACCATTGTAAATCCACTGCTTGAGTTCATTTTTATGATTGTAAAAGGATACCCCAATGGGAAGCACAGGGATAGGCTTATTATAGTCTGGTCCAGGATTAAACCAGTCAAACATACAATCCTCGTCGATTATCAGTATCTGATACTCATTCAATCTGCTCCATAAATCCTCAATATTTGACTCTGTATAAAGGTCGTATCCGGATATTTTGCCTTTAGCCATCAACTCATCTAAGTCGTCGCGAACCGTGTTGAAGTCGCTTCTTCCTACCACAGCAATCTTGTATGATATAGGTTGGGCAAAAGCTACCAGCGGGAGTAAAGTAGCGAATATTAAAATTAGACACGATATTGCAGATGTCTGACATTCATATCTTTTCTTCATTTTCCCCCTCCTTTCTAAGCGAACTAATGATTATTCTTAAAGTTGGCTTAAATTTTACGGAAAAATTTCTATAACGGTTGTCTGCGTCATCTTCCAGTTTGTGTGTGCGTGTGTATGCGTGCACGCTTTCGCCTACATTAATAGTCTCTCTGTTTCTTTAGAAATATGCTTCTTTTCAGATGAGTAATAGCCCCTCTGCACACGCGCACACACTAAACTTTTCTCAATCCCTTCTTCACGGGACTCCTCTTAAGCCCATGTCCTAGAAGGGTCTTTCTTTTGGCTGTATGTGCATTTCATCAGCGTCCTTGTGTAACCACCTTCCTCAGCTTTCATTCTGTTTCAGCCTTATGTCGCTCAGCTTCAAATGTCTACGCTTCTCTTTCATGTGTTTGCTGACAAACTGTTCTTGGTTTCGATGTCTATTCTGTAAATGTGATTCCCAAAGGATTCTTTGCTGAAGCCTCCAGAAACCCAAAATCCTCAGTCAGCATCTTCATATACTTTTGAATTGTCCGTTTATCAGCCTTAACGTGAACCTTGATCAGCTTCTCAACATGCGTGGAAGAAATATGTAGTCAATAGCCCTCTCTGAGAATTTCCTTAACAAGCTCAACGCATTTGCTAAAGGCTTTTCTAACCATACTTTTTACTTCTCCTCTTTGATTTGAAATGTTGCCTTTGAAGCGTTGAGCGTAAGTGTTTAAGGCAAAGCGCTATATCAATTGACAAAACGGGTTTTCACCGTGCGAATGGATTATGACAATAAATTTTTGTTTCATGCAATTTCAACTCTTTTAGCAAGCCTTTACTACGAGTATTTATGATTTCATAAGCTGCTTTGTATAGCCATATGTCTGTGCGTCTCTTTCGCAAGTAGCCCCAACTGCACATCTCATCCAGAAAGTCGCTAAGCCTCGGGTCCTTGCCTAATCGTCTCTTTTTGAACAGGCCGATTGAACGTTCCTCTTCATCGAAGAAACCTTCAGCATAAAGCAGGGCTGATCTTCCTCGGGCGTTATCCGTGCTTAGAACAAGCTACTTACGAAGG
>Ga0105159_1000540_pt1 | contig 10604 bp, 5 predicted proteins | sample LHCtaG_2_FD_89590 | JGI IMG/M metagenome (GOLD analysis project Ga0105159, IMG submission 89590) | Hot spring microbial communities from Little Hot Creek, USA to study Microbial Dark Matter (Phase II) - LHC4sed_replicate | ecosystem: Environmental > Aquatic > Thermal springs > Hot (42-90C) >...
ATTGTTACTATGTCGAATATATCGATTATCCCCCATTCTGGGGCTACATCTGCTTCTTCATTCCATTTTGGATCGCCAACCCTAGCGTCATAGGAGACGCAAGCAGCCGTAAGATCGTAGATATCTATTATTCCGTCACCGTTAACATCGCCAATCATCTTTATTTTTAAAAGCGTTGTCAACTCGTTGTTAGCTAGATTAGCTTCGTACTGGACTCTTGAAGCCACGGCTTTTACTGGATACCTGCTGCATGGTTGCAGTCCAACAGTACTGATCGTGAAGTTTAATTTTACTGTGCCGTTCGGTGGCAGATTGTCAACGTGCTCAATTCCTACAATGACTTCGTTAAAGTAAAGAGTTACGTTGAAACTTGCAGGCATATCGCCAACGTTGCCAGCTATAACACTTACATTAACTGTTTTGTTGGGGTAGACAGCTTGACTTGAAAGATTTATTTCAAGGATGGCGACATCAGCGATTAATGTTGCAAAAAAGCTATCTTCTGATCCGTCTTCAAGGTGAGCTATAGTTCCGCCTTCAATATTCACTAACTTAATATTGTTTAAATCGATTGGTGTTGAGCCGTAATTCTTTACTTGGAAGTAAATGATGCCAATTGTTGTCGTCTCGTTCACGGTTACAGGTTCTGCTGGCGGGTAATATGATACGTTAACGTATATTGAGCCAACGCGTTGGTTGATTTGCAATATAGTATCATAGTGCACCTCTTCGGTTGGAGGAATTATCGACAGCCCTGTGCATATGAGCACTTTCGGGTCATAATTTATAAAGTATTGATAACCGTAAAAGTCGATTGCGTTTTCCATTCGCACTTCCATGGAGAACCTTGACCCTATGACCATTGTTGGATCTATCAGCTCGCTTGGGAAAATATATATTCTAGCTAACATTAAATTGTTAAAATATCCATCAATCACTTCATCGTATACTAAAGGCTCGCCAAAGGAGTCTTTAAGAGTCACGTTATATAAATCTAGTGGGGAATCTCCAAGTTCTGTAACGTGGAATTTAACTGTGGCCAATGTAAAGTTGCCAGTAGCTGATGCAGCTGTTCCTTTTACGTGCATTCTTCCTTCACTTTCAAACATTTCTGTTAAAATTGCTGCGAAAGGTGGCGGCACATCGATTTCTTTGACATCCAGTATTGTGGTGTTGTAACTTAACCAAAGTTCGAAGTAGGCTAAGTCGTAGGCATTTTCTATGTTTATGTTAATTGTGAAGTTCTTGCATGGCACTAACGTTGCGTCAATAATCCTTCTGGGATCTATCTTCAGCTTTGCTGGGGGTGGAGTGAAGTTCTTGAATAAGCCATTGTAGGCTTCAAAAGGTATAGGCTTTGGAGGAATGCCTTTGCTTGCAAGTTTAACCGATTTAAATGACAGAAGTGAGGTACCATAGCCAAGTACACGGAATTTTAGAGTGAATATCACTCCGGAACCATTGAAGGAAGGAGCTGGAGCCTGTGACGAGTAGGCTACGAAGTATGAGCCCTCCGTGTTGTTTAGCTGTTCCTTCACCTTTAAGACCGGTTGATGTAATACCCCTTCGGGATATGTCTCAACTGGCACCTTTGCTTTATAGGAAACGCACGTTAATATTGTTGGGTTCCAAGTAAATTCAATTTCAAAGCCGTAGAGGTTCTCAACATCCTCTATTGTAGCATTTATTATAAATTCTGCACCTACTCCAAGGTCTTTAATCAACTGAGGGACAACTTTAAGTTTTGCTGTTGGGTTGGCGGCAACTTCCTTGTATTGAAGCGCACCTACAAACCCAATGATTAAAAGTGTCAGTAAAACCAGCGCCGCAAATTTAAGATTTGAATTTTTAGATTCCATCCTTTCTCCCTACCGTTATCAATGCTTTTAATGAAATTAAACTTTTCGTCTTCTACTTTCAATTATTTCTGATGCTTTATATTAATATTGATAGTTATATAGTATACAAACCGTTGTGACATCGTAGATATCGATTAAACCATCTCTAACCAAGTCAGCCATGACATACCAGTTCGGATCGCCTTCCCTACTTCCATAAGCCACGCATACGCATGTTATATCATATATATCGATAATGCGATCTTCGATGATGTCACCCAGCTTTATTGCTCGTATAGGACTAAAAGTTAAGGTGTTGTCAGTTGTGTTGACCTCGTTTTGTAGAATATCGACTTCAGCCTTAAGTGTGTAGTTGGCCGGCACGTTAATTCCTGTTGTCATCCATTCCAATATTATCTTCTTTGATTGAAGTATCCCCAATTGAATTGTTGTAGAATTTGCTAAGGTATTATTGTAGTAAAGTCTTAAGTTGAAGTTTTCCGGGACTGTTCCTTTATTCTTAACGGTTATCGTCACATAAACTTTCCAAGAATCATATATTTTTTCCATGCATCCTATACTTAACACTGCTATGTCATGGATTATGATTATGGAAACGATTTTAGAAGTTGTATTAGAAAAGCCTTCCGCATCTATAACAGTTAATGTTACGGTATAATTTCCTACGTTAGAGTAGCTGTGAGTTACGATTCTGCCGGTAGCGGTACCTCCATCGCCGAAGTTCCATGAATATTTGGTTATTGTGTCGTTGTATCCTTCAGGTGAGGATGAGGAAGCGTCGAATGTTACGCTGTAGCCTGGGCCTGCTTTGGGAGGTTTTATTGCGAATGATGGCCATGGCGGTGATGGGACCACTGTTACATTAAACGTTTTTGATGCAGATCGCTGAAGACCCTTATACCAGGCTACCACTGAAACTTTGTACTCGCCTGGAAGAACATCTGGAGGAAGAATGAATTGTAGGCGATAAGTTCCATTTTGAATAATTTGTTGGTTCCCATCATCTTCTGGAGGGTCGACGTAGATTGACTCCAAGATTGGAATTTGTGCGCTGGATTCTGGACACATTGGGTAACCGCCATTTTCAGGTAAGTCACTATAAATGTTTGCGTATATTTTAGCCATACCTGTGGACGCCCAGTTAGGGATATTTAATCTAGGCATAAATACGCATGACTGGCCAGCATAAACGGTTAAGCCGCCCCACTTAGTATCGAGCAAAACTGAATTGCTGTCAACGATGCTTATAGAGGTGTAAACTTGTTTATCTGCCACCCCGTTATTCTTTATTTTCATGTAAACGTATATGTAAACGTTTAAGCCCCTTTCAACATATGTTATGGGATTTGCTACACCATCACATGGATAAAGGGATTCGACTTGCATGTAGAAATAGCGGGTGGATATGTTGGTGCTCAGGGGCAGCGTCCTTAAAAGTATAGGTTTATTTGGATTCTCCACTTCTATAGCAATTAATCCGTCGTCTACAAGGTTGCCGTTGTATGTGACTGTCCCATTTATGGTTACCATTTCTCTTTGCTTGTAGTTTTGCTTATCAATTGATAATGTAACGTATATGAAGTCGGCGTTAACTTGTTGTGTTAATATGGAGGCTACTAACAATAGGAGTATAAATATAAAGGCTGAATGATTGGTTTTTGTCATTTCTGTTCATTAGAATAAGCGTTTGGGGCGTTCTTAAGGGTTATGGAATATTGTTCTATCATTCCTTTGACCTTTTAATATTCTGCGAATCAAAATTATTACAAAAGTTGTTATGAGCAAAAATAGCGCAACAAAGCTTGGTTGAAGTTCAGGAATTGCCATCATTCCTTTTATTACTATTTGGCTGACATTTTGGCTATACGTGAAATAGAAACATGTAAAATCTTCGTCTTGGAATATCGTTGGAGTTATGCTTTCCTGGTTAGCTGTTATTTTCCAATCAGTTTCTGCGGCATCTAGGAGCGTTCTCGGTATTATTATTCTGCAGTAGGCTGTTGCATCCTGTTGTGTTGTGAAACTTACTGTTTTTTGTTCCGGGTTGAAGATAACGTTTGAGATGTTGCTTGCGTTTGTTGAAATTGTTAGGTAGTATTCTTTTGAGTCCCAAAGTCCTAAGTTAAAAAATTGAAGCTTGCTCATGTATGGATAATAGTCTGGACCATAATTTTCCTCACCGTATGCTTTATCTCCGATTCCATCACTGCCAGGTTGATCTTGGTTGGGACCTCCTTTCTGGTCATTCCCCTCGTAATCGTTCCAATAATTCCCTCCTAAAACATAGGTGCCATTCCATTTGTTAAATGAAAACCCTAGGCCTCCCCTATTACTCATTATATTTTCAAAGTTGTTACAATATATTGTATTGCTTTTTGCATTTAAACCGAGGGATATTCCATTCGTGTTATTCATAAGGTTGTTAAAGGCTATAAGGTTTGAAGTCCCTGATTTGATTTCTATTCCGTTGGTGTTGTTTGTCAATATGTTTCGGGTTATTCGGGAGTTGTTACAGTTGTTAAACTCAATTCCACAAGGGTTTTTGGTTATCTTGCAGTCTTCGATTGTTATATTTTGAACGTTATTTAATATTATGGCTCTTCCGATGTCGCTGTGGGCGTTGGTCATTGTTAGGTTTTTAATTGTTACGTGATTTGCTATTACTGAGAACAGTGCTGTTGCTTCTTTTTCTTGATTCCCGTTAATTATCGTTTCTTCTCTGTTTTTGCCGATTATCGTTAACGTTTTATTAACTATTATCTGGTATTGTGTATATGTTCCTGGTTCAATGTATATTGTTGCACCTTCTGGTGCTTTGTTTATGGCTTCCTGTATTGATTCCCCTTCCTTGACTGTTATTATGCTGCTGTTGGACGTCGTGGCGCCAGAATAAACACTATGGTGTTGCGTATGGAATAACATAATACATGTAAGGATTATGGTAAGGGTTATTGGCAGATATTTAAAGCCTTGAGGATTTTTCCTCGACATTGTAAATTCCTACTTCCTAAACCTTCGTAATAATCTTTATTGTGCTTTTCCGATGAAAAATTTTCAATAATAAAAAAATGGGGGGGTTATGCGGGGATTTTAATTCCGAAGTTTATCAGTGTTTCTGGGCTTCTTGTCGGGTAGACCGCGTGTCCACCGTTTTGCGGGAAGTCTGTAAGGACCGTTACTTCCACGGTTCCTAGTCCGCTTCTAGCCCACTTTGGTATGTAGAGTGTTATTGTGACCGTGCCGTTTGCGTATGTGCACCATTCTGCGCCGCCTATTGTTACAATCTTGTAGTCCCAGTCGAATGGGACTCCTGTTTCATCTTTAGCTGTAACGGAGATTAATACCTCCCTTGTTTGCATTAGGAGGCTTCCATAGTCTATTGTTATTGTCATTTCTTCATAGTGGTCGTATTCTGTCTTGTCTAGGGTTGTCTTCCATACGTGGACTAGGTAATCGTACTTGAACCATAGGGTGTCTTGAATTACTTGACCTGCTACTTCTGTGGTTGCAACCACTGTCCATTTGCCGAAGTAGTATTCTGGGTCATCGCACATCCATGGCAGCCTAAAGCTAACCATGGCTATTCCGTTCTGATCTGTCCTTCCATGTAGTATTGTGAAGACTTGTCCGTAGGGGTCTTTGATTTCGAATGCCACGTCTTTCTGTTGTTCTGGCCATAGGTTGTATGTGACTTTAGCGTAGAGGATTACCAGTGATTGGGGTGTGAACATGTCGCTTGGGTTGTTGGGATATTGTCCGCCATATGGGAATGGATACTGCGTGTAAACGTCTATTTGGGCTCCTAATACTCTGAAGGGTGCGGTGTATTTAGCTGATCTAACTACGTGGGGTATTGGAACAGAGTATGGCGCTCCATTCCATGGTGACATGGACCTTTCTGGGTGTGGAAAGCCTGCCAAGTCTACTGGGAAGTACATGGGTCCCCATGGGTCTACTGAGGGCCTTGGATCTGGGTTCTTTAGGCGTATTGTGCATGATGGTGGCGGATAGCCTAAGTGCACATATGTCACTTCAAAGGTTATTGTAGCTATTCTTCCCTGTCCGAATGGTGGCGTGTGCTCAACACCTCCTATTCCTACGAAGGCTACGCGAACCCATCCTTCATCGTTGTTTATAACTTTCCTTATTTCGTATATGCCGTGGGGCCAGAAGCTTGCAAACCATCCGTCAGGGTCTATTGTGACGCTTATTGCCTGAATGAGTGCGGGATCAAAGTTTAGGTAGAAGTCTATTCCAGCAATGTCCCAGAAGGAGCTTAAGTCTGTTCCGCCTTCTCCTAGGAGCCACACGTCAAAGTTGAAGGTTTCCCCTAATGCTGAGCCTGTTTTTGTTTCAGGTGTTATTTTTAGCATTGGCAGTGGCGGATATTGGAAGGGTCTCCAGTAAATGTTTACCTCTCCATGATATGGAGTGAAGGGTATTGGTGGTGGTGGTATGCCGTAGCCTGCAAGCTTCACCTCAACAAGTTTTATTAGAACTGTTATGTACTCGGCTGGAGCGATTTCGAATTCGAAGGGCTGAGCTATCAGCCTTAGCCTTATAATGCAGACTGTTCCGCTTCCATTGAACGGTTCTGCCGGAGCCTGCGATGAGTAGGCCACCTCCAATATGTGTGTTGTGGGACTATAGGCGTCGGCTGCCTTGACAACTGGCCCGTGGAGTATGCCTGGGTATGGGCTTGGGGTTATTGGGTTTGGATAGTTTTCTACTGGTATTGTTGTTGTGTGGGATACGTATTGGAAGTAGGTTTCGTTTATGTAGACTTTTACGCTAAGACCATACAGGCCCTCTACATTTTCAACAACAACAGCCACATCAAACTCTGTTCCTCTGACATCTACGTGACCTTCGCCTAGGTTGATGGGCGACGGGATCACTTTAACTTCCGTCCCTGGGGAAGCGTTAATCTTTGGAGTTGCCGCTGCAAGCATCCCTAGAAGCATCGTTGCCAAAAGCATGTAAACAGCTATTTTGCTTTTCATCTCTTCTCCCTTCTTCCCATCTGCAATAATAGATTAGCACTAACTGGATTAAAAGCTTTCTGGAAGAAAATTCTATTTGAGCCAATAAATTAGCACGATGAGTTTAAATCACAAAAAAGGGGGAGGTTTGAGGGTTTAGTTAAGAGGTGTCCATCCGAATTCTATCCCGTAGTTGATTAGCACCGTTGTTACGTCGTAGATGTCTATTAGGCCTCCATACATTGGATAGGGTGTTGTGTAGGATGGGGCTAGGTCTGCTCCTGGGAACCAATTGGGGTCTGGTTCAAACATGCCTTGGCTTCCGTAGGCTACACATACATAAACAACATCGTAGATGTCTATTAGGAAGCAGCCTGTTCTTGGTCCAGCTGGGAAGTCTGGTGCTGGTCTGGTGCTGTCGCGGTCGCCCCACCACCACGTCCAGTCGATTTCGCCTAGGGGCGGTGTTTCCATGAAGTATAGGCCGTTTGCTTCAAATAGTGCGTATTGTCCTTTTATGTATTCTTTTAGGAAGTATGGGCCTATGCTCTGGAATGTTGGTTCCCATTCTGTGTCGCTGCCTGGGAAGTAGCCGTGGGGGTCTCCTGTAATATTCCAGTACTTTATCTCCAAGTTGCCTGAGACAGGCTTTAGGAAGTAGATTCTATCAAAGGAGTAGTATTCCTCTCCTCCAGCGCCTACTCCCTGGTTTGCCCTCACCAAGTAGTCAGTGCCCGGCACAAGAGTGGTGGTGCCAACCTTTACGTATTCGACATAGGCCACTGGGTCGCCTAGGTATAGGCTTTCTCCAGCATCATAGCTTGCGCCAGACTCGGTGTATACTGTGTCTGTGCAGAACTGTGCTTTCCACTCTTCACTTGGCAGGTATGGGTAGTTGGCGGCGTACTGGAACCAGTAGCTTTCGTCTATGAAGGCGATTTCGTAGCAGTAATCATCTATTACGTTGATGTGGTCCACGTCCATTACGTTGTCCCAGTTCCAAGCGTCATCAAAGGCGTACATGAACATTATTGAGAAGACAACATCCCTAGCTGTGAAGTCGCGTAGGTATTCTCCTGTCTTTGGAGCAACCCATTTAACGTCCTTCCTTAACCAGTAGGTGGTCTTGGTCTTGGTATACCCGTCGTCTGGGTCAACCCAGCTGCTTACACCCCAGTCTTGCACTATCCATGCTTGGTCTGTTCCAATGTCGTATGGGTTAACCGCTTGCCCTCCCTCGAAAACTCTGTCGAGGATTGCGTAGTCGTAAACCCACTGGGAGAACAGGATGTTTACTGCTTGTGGAGGCTGGTTCCAGCCTACCTTAAGGGTGTCGGGGTCTGGAGCGCCGGTTGCCTTATAGGCGTTTAGGAACGTGTAGGTGTTTTCTGGACCGTAGGCCATCATGTTGCAGACGCCTAGAACCCAGCTTCTCCACGCGAAGTAGCTTTTAGAAGCGCATAATGGAACGTTTATTACGAATTTCTCCATAATTCCTTGGGCTTTCTTAGCGGCTGCAATTGCCTCTGGAATGGATGTTGCATAGTATATGTCTCTGAGGCATACGTCTAGGTTTGGATCTACAATGGATATGCCTGCTCTTCCATACCACGGATCAGGGCATGCTGGCACAACATAGTTGGGGCCATCTGGATACCAGAACGCTGAGTGGTATAGGAAGAATAGGCTTGTTGGGAACCTTCCAAGCCGCCAACCGCCAGTGTAGATGTGGTAGTCTCTCCGAGTCATAACTGGGGGACGGCAGAAGGCGGATGGGCCTGCCTTGAAGTCGACGGGTATACCCATTTTCAGCATGTTGTCTCTTAGGTGTTCTGCAGCCTTCATCCTCAAACTGTGGTCTGACCTTGCATAGAAGATTATTGGGTCTAAGTCTTGTCCAGCCTTGGGGTGCGGGGTCTGGAATTGTATCCATAGGAAGCTGCCCTCTTCAAGGGTCACACCAGCGACAGTTACCTTGTTGTTTTCCGCGTCAAAGGTGTAGGCAAGCTCCGAGTAATAATGATCGCCCTGTTTAAGGCCCATAACCCTCACAATCTTAAGCGCTGGCTTCCGTAAAGTCCACTCGTATGGCGGCCCTGTAACATCTGTTCCAACTTTGGGGTTGTTGACAACAGTCGCGTTCTGTGGATAAACCCTTATTTTCTGGGCTGAGCCTGGGAAGCCAGAATCATAATACGGGTTTGGCGTTGCTCCCTCGACGAATCCCCAGCTGTTCAGCACTTGGGCGGCACGTGCCGAGTCATACTCCCAGTCATAGTTTGGATACACGCAGCTGCTGTTTATCCATGAAGGTGCGTTCACAACGACGGGCACATCCATCCTTGTGGCGAATCCGCCCGCAATGTCTTTTATAATGTACCACTTGTCTGTTAAGAGTGCCAAAGCAGCCCTAAAACCTGCCTGACTCATGGGCGAAATTACACCCGGATACGTGGCAATTGTTTCGTTGTTGTTAAAGTCAAACTCGTACATGCCGTTTTCAGTAACTGGACCCAAAACAATATTGGGGTTGGCAATGGCCACTTGATATTGGGCAATGGTTAACGGCCAAAGCATTATGTCAATATCTCCATTAACCAGGGCTTGGAAGCAGTCCTCTGGAGTCTGGTAGAACTTCATAAGCAAATATTTTGTTCTAGGACCTCTAGGGCCAGCTGCCATCGCAGGATTCGGAACGAATGCAACTAGCAATAGCACAGTAGCCAACACTATAAACACTAAAGCTTTTTTGTTATCCATCTTCCCTTCTCCTCTTTAACACTTGCACTATTAACTTAAGGGATTCCCTAATTTAAGCTTTCTGTAACTTTTTTCTATCTTTAACTTTCCATTAATTTGTTCCATGAAATCCACAGCTAAACCTTAAATATTCTTTATCTCGATAACCTAGTAAGCAAAGAGGCCCCAATACCATGGGACTGAAAAAATACATCGCTCAAAGAATTATCTATATGATTATTGTATTATGGTTAGCTTTAACAGCAAACTTCATAATCTTTAACATGATGCCTGGAAGCCCCGTAGACCAATACATCCAGAAAATGTCCGCACGAATGACTGAAGAAAGGCTAAACGAATTAAAAGCACATTTCGGCCTAACCAAGCCACTCCATGAAAGATACATTCAATATATTTGGAATCTTCTCACATGGAACTTTGGCCACTCCTATTATTCGGGGGCGGTATCCCAACTTATGGCTGATCGAGTAGCAAGAACATTAGAGCTTATGGGACTCGCAGAGTTCATAACAATTGTTTTTGGAATACTGCTTGGAGCCATCGCCGCCTATAAGCGCGGAAGCCTCACGGACTCAGCACTAGTGCTCGGCTCACTATTCACATATTCTGTTCCAATATTCTGGCTTGGATGGCTCATAAAATTGGTGTTCGCCCACGAACTAAAGCTCTTTCCAGCATCAGGCATGTAGCCCGAAGCCTGGATCTGGAATTGGCCGAAAGACATGTTTACTTACATATCAGGTCGCCTCTACCACCTAGCACTTCCAACAATCACACTGGTGCTATTCTCCGTTGGAGGCTGGATACTACTAACAAGAGCATGTATTCTGGAAAATATAACAGAAGATTACGTAATCACAGCACGAGCAAAAGGCGTGAAGGAAAGAACCATACTATACAAGCATGTGATGAAAAATGCCTCGCTACCAATCATAACAAGCGTAGTTTTAGCCGTAGCAGGCATGATAGGAGGCGCCATAATTACAGAAACACTATTCAACTA
>Ga0105159_1000542_pt1 | contig 10597 bp, 15 predicted proteins | sample LHCtaG_2_FD_89590 | JGI IMG/M metagenome (GOLD analysis project Ga0105159, IMG submission 89590) | Hot spring microbial communities from Little Hot Creek, USA to study Microbial Dark Matter (Phase II) - LHC4sed_replicate | ecosystem: Environmental > Aquatic > Thermal springs > Hot (42-90C) >...
ACCAAGGATAGTAAAACCCTCATCAACACAAACACTCCGGAAGACATACAAAAAATTCGAATGATAGATTTATCGACCAGCAACGAAGCCAAGTGCATCGATAAAAGCACTACGTCCATGTTTTTGCAGGCGACACACCTGTTAAAAAGCGACGCATCTCTAACTGCGGAGTACTATTTATCAGAGGGGTCGAGGTATGAAGAAGAGCTATAAACACTAGTTTTGCACGCTTACAAGGATGCTAAGACGTGCTACAGGAGAATCAGCAATGACAAAGCAAATAATATCGATGAAAAAATTAACTATATAAAGTCACGTCTAGACCAGTTCCGATAAACTGTCAAAAGACCCTCTAAAACTATTACGCAGCGATTAAAAACTTTGATAAATCATCTTACCGGGTTGACGAGGACTTTTTCACCTGTTCTGAGCACCTTACCACTGTCTACCAATATGTATCCATCAGCCTTGAGTAAACTCTTGAAAGATGATGAGCTTGATCTGAGCGGTATCGCATACAGCTCGTCATTCCTAATCTCTAGATCCACAAGAATGAAGCTTGTTAATCCTGGCTTACCCCTATTTATTGAGTCCGCGTATGACTTCTTCAAGTAAAGCCTTACGGGGTTTTGGTGCGATGCGTTGTCTAGTCCTCACTATTGACAGCGATGCCGTCTAGGGCTGCTAGGTTTTGTGCTGGAACATTACTAGGCGCATATATGTCCTCTGCTAAAACTCTTCCAGGACTATCAACTATGCTTATCTCCTCTATTTCTGGCCTGTGATTTATCAGCGAGCCCTGAATTGCGGCTAAAGCATCTTCTAAAGAGATTAGACGAAAATATGCATGATTGTGTTCAACTTTATGCTCCTTCAAGCTTCTCAATCCTAATTAAATGATCACCTCAATAAAGGTATTTCATCGTTTAGTCATTAATATTGCATAATCGCCTCGCTAAGTCTTAAGGAGTACTTCATAATTTATCGATGCCGACCTAAGTGTAAGAACACCGATTTTGTAGGAAGTTATTCCCTACGTCTCAATTCCTACTTTCTTCTCGTAGAGATATATTCCGTCGAGATATTTTCGTGGGTCCTTATCTCTAACCCTAGTTGCGTTTTCAATTAAGCCGGCAGCCAGCCCGATTTTTTCCTTATCAAGCCCCGTCAATATTATTTCATCACCCTTCACAGCAGCTTTGACGCCTTCAGGAAGCTTTACTTTCCTAGGCACTTTTTCGCCGACAAAATTCTCGATCAATAATTCACTCCCTCTTATTTTCACGCTTATTGGGAAGTGGGATTGAATTATCTTCATCTTGTAGGTAAAGCCAGAGGTTACTCCTGTCATCATGTTTTTGATGACTGAGATGACTGTGTTAAGTATAGCGAGTGCGCGTCGTCCCCTTCCATAGACTCTAACTTTTAGAGAGCCATCTGACATGCTTATCTCGACTCCTGCGTTTATGAAGCTTTTTGTAAGTTGGCCGAGCTTGCCGCTGATTGTCAACGTGTTCGGCGAGTTGAGGCTTACCTGTACGTCGCCGGGTATCTCAACCATGTTCTCGACGTACTTTGGCTTGCTGACCGCTTGCATATTTTCTTTCTGTATGTATGAAAATGTGGTACCTTTAATATTCTTCGCATCGAGTTACTCTATATCAGTATACGTAGCCGAGTAGTTTTCCGCCTAATTCCATTTTTGCTGCCTCGATATGCGACATTACGCCTTTGGTCGTCGTTACGACCAGTATTCCTACATTCTTGCTAGGCAGATATAGTTTTGTCCATTGCTCGTACTCGTTCTTCTTAACGCTTATTCTTGGCTTTATTGGAGCTGCCCTGTTTATGCGTCCTAACAGCTGGATTAGGACTTTTCCACCCCTTCCGTCCTCGATGTACTCGAAGGCGCCTATGTATCCGTGTCTCTGCAGGGTCCTAAGAATATCCGTTATCAACCTAGAATAATAGTAAATACACTCCTTGTTCCTGACGAACTCGTTGTTCTGCAACGTCGTGAATAGCCCTGCCACGAGGTCCTTGGCAACCATGCTTGATATTGTTTTTATAAACATCACAATTTAAATCTACACCTACTAGGGCGCCACGACTATACATGCATAGCCATCCATCCCTTACTAGGCTTTAGAGGTAGAGCTTTGAGGACCCGAAAAACCAGAGGCTGCCTGAGATAAATCGTCAAGACTGGAGGTGAGGGAAGAGATGCAGCTGGCTCGGACAGAAAGCTCCTCAGAGATCTAAGCGGCGAGTGGAACAACACGTCGTCAAAATAGGGACTGCCATATACCGTCAATAGTAACGGTATTAGTCGGACCTCAAAGCTCCCCGGACCGACGAGCTCGCTAAGCAGTTCTTTCACAAGGAGTATTCTTCTTTTAATCGATGGCTCGATCGACTTAATGAGAGTGCGGGTTATGCTCCGTCGCCAGCGCTTACATTCCACTATGTACAGCGCATCTTCTTTAAAGGCGAAGAGATCTATTTGCGCTCTATTCCTCCCAAACCTTACCTGAACATCTCTAGCAACGTTAAGCCCTGTATGCTCAAAAAGACGTGCAGCTAGCTCCTCAAATAATTCCCAATTAAGCGAGATTGAGAGTTCTTCCGGCGATACGCTTGTACCAAAGAGAGTCATTGATATTCCCAATAAGTCATCAGTGGTTAGGTTTTGTCCATTTCTCAAGTTAAACTTCTTAAACACGTTCTCTACGATTTCACTCGACGCCCTTGACCATTCCTTTATCTTCTCGGCATCAATAGCCCCGGTACTCGTCGTCCTCAAGATCCATAACAACACGCGTCTCTCAGCGGAAGAGATCCTCCTCAGCTGGCCTGACGATTCTTCTCGCTCCATCTTCACTCACGCTATAGCTGTATCCTCGTATTATTGCTACTGGAACCCCCTCGTCTGCCTGTCCCATGACAAGCTCTGCAGCCGATGCCAGCTCGTCGACAACACAGATCTGCTTGCTTCTGAGCGTTCTTCCATAGAGGTCCCTCTCACCCCTTCTATCCCATATTGGCTCGATCCCGCTGCATCCAATAGCGATGTTTACAGCTCCCCTACGGAATGGCCTACCATGCGAATCAGTAATTATGACCGCTACTTTTTTTCCAGTCAAAGTCTCGATCTCTCTCCTAATATTCTCAGCAGACTTGTCTGGGTCTACCGGAAGAAGCGCAACCATTCCCTCGCCAACATTCGATAAGTCCACTCCACTGTTGGCGCAGATCAGCCCGTGCCTGGTCTCAGTTATTATTACCTCACCTCTTATCCTCACTATTCTTACTGCTTCTTGGAGTATTGCCTCTACATGACGCGGGTCCTTACCGGTAATGGCCGATATTCTCAAGGCCTCTTGACTCGGCTTAAAATCGTTCAGCCGATACACCCTCCCTTCAGCCTTCGAGACAATCACCTGAGTCACCAAAATCACGTCTTGATCCTCTATCGTCAATCCACTTTTGGTCGCTGCATCTACTATGATTTTTCCGAGACTGTCTCCAGGCTTGATTATTGGTATTTCACCGACGCCAATAACCTCTAGCCTTTTAATCATTCCTTAATTATCTGCTCCTCCACGCATCCTAAAATCCAAGCTTCTCGAGACGCTTCTTTGACCTTACATTTAGGCCGATCTTGGGGACTGCCTCGTGGGGCTCCTCTCTATCCTCCGTCTTTCTCTTTACGAATAATGCACATCTGCCGTCGGGCAGTAATTTAAGCTGTGCGCAGCTTGCGTATGGACACTTGTATCCGATGCATGGAGAGTTTACCCAATTGCACCACGGTGGATCGCGGCGAAAGTCGAGAGCAACCTGGCCAGGCGACAAGAATTTTCGGCACCTGAAGAACCTGCAAAGGGGGTTGCAGGTAATGGTCGGTTCCCTGCTCAGAACCCACTCCAACTTCTCTCCCTCAACCGTTTTGAATAATTAATAGTATTAATCACCATATATCTTTTTTATTCATTCCCGAGTCTGGATATTTCTGCATGGTTTTACTTTCTATCCTGTGCTGCCGGTCTAATCTTTCTCAGGATAAATACTGCAGAGAGTATAGACACGCATAGGAAGAATAGGCAGGCAGCTGCTGCCGCTATTGTCTCCATGCCTACTAAGCCTCCACCTATCGATAATCCCCTCAACCTGATCGTCTCGACCGCCGGCTCAGTTATAATCAATCTCCTCCTCTCAATAATCTTGCCGTCAGAGAGTATGTCGATCGTAACCACTCCTCTTGAGGGCACGATAATATTGTACTCGCCTGTCCCTGTCTTTGTTGTTTGTAATTTTTGGTCGCCCTTATAGACGGCCAATTCTAAGTCCCCGACAGGAGATCCAAGCCAGTCTACCAATCTTATGGCTAGGTTAATGTCAATACCCCTAACAGTTATGGACAGTCTTTCTCGCTGTATGTTGATTTCCCCTGAGTCTACGACGTCGTTGAGGTATGTGACTGAGTATAATAAGCGGCCCGGAAAAACTCTAACTCTAGTGAGGCCTCTACTGTCAGTCACAGCTTCGCTTGACGTGCCCGTTATAGGATCCTGAAGCTTTATCACCGCTCCGGCCAGAGGCTCACCGCTAGGTTTCAAAATATCAAACATTACCTCCATGCGAGACAAAGTATAGTTAACCGAGGCAAGCGCTGGTGTGAAAGAGAAGGTAAAACTAGTTATCGGTGTCTTATCTTTAAGGATCACCGCCCTGTAGTTTCCCACTCCGTATGTGCCTACTGAAAATGGCAATATGTTAAAAATCGCTTTACCATCGCGTCCACTTATCGACGATGTTAAGTTACCGTGCTTCTCAGTACTCAGTATTATTTTGATGCCGCGTACTGGGTTTCCCTCGTCGTCTCTGAGATTTATTACCAGTCTATCAACATCGGCAACGTAGGTCTTGTTGATGCCCTTATCTAGGGAGAATGCCTCGCTAAGAAGTGTTAGCTCTTTTCCAAACTCAGGATAACTTAAGACTAATCTAGCATTGTATATTCCAACGACGCTGGACGTGGGCAATTCTCCAGCCACTACCTCGCCATTTTTTATCTGGAGAGCGCTAGTATAGTTATTAGCAGTTAAGACTAGTTTTCCTTGTTGTAGCGGGTCTCCCGACGAGTCAGTTATCTTGAAGTTCAATTTGGCCACACGGGCCGACAAGGACAATGGACCATCCTGTTTAGTTGGATACTCTATAACTTCGCTGATTACGGTAGCGTTCTGGAGCCTCGCGTTTATGTAATATTTCCCTACACCTGGAAGAGAGGAGAACGGTAGATCCTTTATCAGTAGGGATCCATCAGCCGTAGTCTTTCCGGTCTTCAAGATTTTGCCACTCTCTGACCTCACTGTGATTTCAAGAGCCTCAACGCTGTGTCCATCAACGTCTGTTACTTTACATTTTAGGGCTCCGAGCTGGAGCTTTAGTTCGACTTTACGCATTGATGGAAAGTCAACCTCACTATACCCGACCCTAATGCCATCCATAATTACTGAAAGGTCATATTTTCCAGGTGATAAAAGCTTGAAGACAGCCACGCCGTCAGAGCCTGTCTTGAATGATTTTCTGAAGGTCTCGTTAGACAATATGACTTCTATGCCCGGCCTGAGGTTGCCGTCATTATCGATTACTAAAACTTCTAGGTCTGCTAATTCTTGGGCTTTAGCAACGTAAGCAAATAATGCAATTGATAGAAGCATTAAAGCCAGCACTATGAGTGTCTGGTGGAGAGCCTTCATGTAGTTTGCACTCAGCTCTGTAGAGCATTAAGCCTATTATTAAATGCGTTTCGACGTAAAAACTCGTTTGCTTCTTCTAATACTTGCTTTGCTGTCTTATAGGTCAAGACCTGTAGAGCGTCTCTATACTTTAACCAGGCATATGCTCTATGCTCATAGCTCAGCTTGACACTAGTAGTGTTTGTCTTGGCGAGATAAAAAATAACCATCTTCCTCACTAGTTCTTCGCCGCTCTTATAGAAGTACTGAATAGTTTTCCTGAAACCATTAATGAGCTCGATGTCCTTTATCCCAGTTTCCTCGTAAACCTCTCTTCGAAGTGCATCTATCTCTGTCTCGCCTTGCTCTATTCCTCCTTTCGGAAAGTCCCAGTGACCTGCACCGTATAATAATAGCAGGAAGTACATGTCGTCTAGCTTGTCGTTGAATATTACTGCCCCTGCTGATCGTCGCTCTCTCATCTATGATTCACTGTAGTGTCTACCATTATTTTTGGTGGCTCTTTGAAATAAAGATTTCGCAAGTTGTACCGCAGTGATCTGTCAAGAGAGTCTCTTTCTTACCTAGTTATATCTGGTACTGCTTCTTTCGTCCTCCTAGCTGCTATTTCTGCGGCTTCTTCTAGTATTTTTCTAACCTCGTCGTCTGATACGCCGTGATAAACCGTTTCATTACCGCTTAATCCCCCAATCTCGACAGAGATGTCCTCAAGTGATTCCTGTACTGCCCTTATGTTCATACAGAGCTCGGGCATTGCGCCGTGAACATCTTTACTGATATTGCACACTATTGCCTTAACAGGTGCAATCGCCTCTTTCACGTCTTTAAGGTCTTTCAGCGTCGATAATCTATTTATGACCGCCTCTAGTGATAGTTGACTCCTGATAACATTGTTGAGCGTCTTCCTCATCTGGCTGAGCTCTGACGCATACATAGCTGCTTTTTCCTGGTCTCCCTCAGCCTGGGCCTTAACACACGCCTCGAATAGTTCTCTTCCCCGCCCAGTCATGTATTGTATCCTGCTCGACAATTTATTATTCATCACTGAGAGATTCACAATCACCCTCTCAACATTCTGCCACACTTGTCCTTCCTTACGCCTGAATAACTTCATCCTCTTCACTACTGCCCGAATGCCCTGATTTTTATCCACTCTCTCGACAATACATCAAAGACATTCCTTAAAGATTCTCAGAGTAATAAGATTATTCACAATGCACAATTAAAAAACATAGCCCCAACAACGATTTAAAACAATATTAACTATTTAGCAGGACACATTAAGATTCAAGACTGAGACGCCCCCAATCGCAATGTATCTAACTCTAGCCACTGTAAACATTGATAGGGCATTAGCATATTACTGATCATAATATTGAGCACGCTCTTGATAGCTCGAAGGACGCTTTACCGAGTCTTAATTATCTAACCAATTTCTATAATTATTTTTAGAAGAGTTTTTGGATCATAGGATCTGTGATAACATGACTATGCCTAGTATTATTAATGATGCGCTTAGAATAATTACTACTGGTTTTATCCACCTCTTTAGAATTTTTTCGCCTCCCTTACGAGCAGTGTATGATACAAATGTAAGCCAAGCATAGTCCATCCAAACATGCGAGAAAAACATTACTAGGATGCCTAGCCACGAGGCCAATATAAATGCGTCAAGCACTAGCTTAAACCCAATCGTGAACCACCAAGTTATGAAGTGGGGGTTAAGCGAAGTGAATAGTAGGCCTATTAACAACGAATTCCGGCCCTGGCCCATGATTGACCCGATGTTTTCGTTATTCTTGCTCTGCATTGTCCCGATTACCTGCATCGACCCAAAAATCATTAGTGCCAGCGAGCCGATGATGGTCACTATATTTAATGCAACTTGACCATAAAATAGAATTGTCGATATGCCCGCCCCGATAATTAGTACTAGAGCAAGCTCAACAATCATGTGTCCCGTCGCAATCATTAGTCCAGCCTTTGCTCCTTGCTTAAGTCCCTGAAGGACTGAGGAAATGAAGATTGGGCCTGGGAAAAGTGCGCCTGAGGCTGAGACTAGGATTACCATCGGTATAAGAGTCTCCCAGCCCATTTGTAACCTCAAAGCCTATTCAACTAATAAACGTTGAGGAAAACACAAGATTATTACTAATAAAATCGATGAACCGCAATAATGGTCATTATCGACCATGCTTATTGGCCTTATATAAAAAACACTTAACTGGAAGGAAGAATGGGGGAGAGGGTTGGCTAGGCCATCCGCGCAGCATCTGGGAAACCCTAAAGGGAGGCCGGACGTTAAATTATTCGTCGCGGCACTCGACATCGGGGTGCGCGTTATATTATGTTTTGCATCATACCGGCCTCCGGGATTTATCCCTGCGCCGGCATGGCCAGCCTCTCTAGGGTTCCAATCTATACGTCATCCAGATTTTCGATAACATTTCTTTTTCCTAGATTGGAGGAAGAGATAGGAGCAGTTAGGAGGGAGAAGTCAAAGATTAAACATCTATTGGGACCAAGACACAGCAATATCCCCACACAGCTGGACTTATGGGGCAACGAAGTAATATTCAGAGGAAAGGGACAAACAACAATATACGATACCCAAGATCAGAAGAAGATCAATAAATGTAAGGTAGTATCTGAAGAGTTAAGTAACAGTTGGACACACCAAAACATTACAAAACAATTAAATAAAGGGAGAAATTTCTACATGCACAGAAGATTGTTGAGTGTGAAGGAAGTGGCACCTTTACAATTAATAAAAGCTACGGCTCAGTACCTGAAGGAGAATGAGTTAGTAAAACCTCCGTCATGGGCCCCCTTCGTCAAGACAGGCGTTAGTAAAGATCGACCACCAACAGACCCAGACTGGTGGTACGTCAGATGCGCGGCTATACTGAGAAAAGTCTATCTAAAGGGCCCTATCGGTGTGTCTCGCCTAAGAAAAATGTATGGAGGCCGACATAGAGTTGGGCATGGCCATCCGAGGTTTGCTCCGGGAAGTGGAAGCATCATTAGGAAAGCACTTCAGCAGCTAGAAGCCGCGGGACTGTTAGTTAAGGATAAAAAGGGCCGATCAATAAGCGAGAAGGGAAGAAAACTTCTAGAAGAGATAAGTAGCTCCCTCGCGAAAAAGCAGGCTAAGCAGGAGTGAGTAGGGGTCAATCAGCAGTAAGGAGGGTCCATGAAGAACTCTCGCAATTATCTAGGGAAATACTAGAGCTGAAGGATGCCTATCTAGCTGGCCGCATCAGTCTTGAGGAGTATAGGAAGAAGAGGACTGAGCTGGAGGCGCTCTATGAAAGACTTGCTGAAGAAAAACTAAGAAAATATACTAGAAGTGAAAAATAACATTCAATGCTATTCGCCGTACATTTTTGTAATGTTCGCTAAGTCAAAGAGGATGTTGAGGACGTCGAGTCCCCTAATTCTCCCGAGCCCGCCCTTACTACATGCAAATTCATCAAACCTATCTATCTCGTCAATTCTTACTCCCTGTCCATGAATCAGTATTGGCACTGGGTCTCCTTTATGCTCACCTACCGTGGAGCATGTAGTATGATCGCCTGTCAGACAGATAATAATATCGCTCGGAATTTTGTCGAGATATTTTCCGAGGGTTAGGTCCACCTTCTCGATGAATCTCGCCTTCAGTTCGGGATTCTTGTCGTGGGAGGCACTATCAGTGCCTTTGATATGCAGGAGTACAAAGCCATACTTACTCAGAGCGTCTATCGCCGTCCTAAACTTAGATTCTAGGTCTGTGTTGATTGTCCCTGTGGCGCCCGGCGCATTTATCACGTCCATCCCAGCAGCCTTGCACACGCCCTTGTATATTGCCCCGCCAGCCACTACTGCTCCGTTGATTCCGAACCGCTCAATAATTGATGGTAAATTAGGAAGCCTGCCAGCTCCTCGGGGAAGAAGCGCGTTGGCGATCTTTTGTCCTCTCCTTCTCCTCTCGACATTGATTGGATGGTTCTCAAGAATTTCTTTTGACTTTATGAGAAATTCCTTTAATATGTCTGAGGTGCGCCTTGCATTTTCAGAGCCGTCGGTGGGTCTGGGCATCTGTACTTTTACTCCCTCCCTATGTGGGTCTACGTCTGATACCTTCTCAGACAGGTTATCCCCCCTAAGCACTAGCACGCCTCTATGCTCGACCGTGTGTTTAAAAATCACCTCTGCGGCCAGCGACAACTTATTTGACAAGTCGACCAACACGCTGGATAATTGTTCGGCCTCCTCGTCCGATATTCTCCCAGCCCTACGATCCACCACTGTCCAGTCATCGCTCACGGTTGCAAAGTTACACCTGAAGGCAATGTCCATCGGCTGTAGGTCTATTCCCGCTCCAAGAGCCTCGAGCGGCCCCCTACCAGTATAGTAAACACGTGGGTCATAGCCAAGCAGCGCAAGGTGTCCAGTGTCGCTGCCAACAGGAATGCCCGGAGCCACAGGATCCATAATGCCAGTAACTCCTCCAGCAGCGAGAAGATCGATGGACGGCTTATGCGCATATTGCAGCGGCGTCATTAATTTAATCTTAGGCGACGGCCTATCAGCCACACCATCCAAGACGATCAGAAACACCCTCAATGCACATCTACTATCCTCTATAAACATCAAATCATAAATGTTAATTCATGAGCCAGCTATTTGGCCTAATGACTATTAATACCTAATTGTTATTGAACTATTTGTTATGCACAATGCCCATAATCATTGGAAATAAGGGATTACTTTTTCGCCGAACAATCTTATAGATTCCATTATCTTACCGTGTGACAACTTTCTGAGCGATAGTCTTAGCACTATATGGT
>Ga0105159_1000547_pt1 | contig 10574 bp, 11 predicted proteins | sample LHCtaG_2_FD_89590 | JGI IMG/M metagenome (GOLD analysis project Ga0105159, IMG submission 89590) | Hot spring microbial communities from Little Hot Creek, USA to study Microbial Dark Matter (Phase II) - LHC4sed_replicate | ecosystem: Environmental > Aquatic > Thermal springs > Hot (42-90C) >...
CCGCCTCTAAAACATCTTCGATTTTAGCTACTTCAACTTCTATTTTCTTGCTAAAAGAGGCTTTTTCTCTAGCTTTTTTAACGGCTTTTTCAACACTTCCGATGATGGCGATGTGGTTGTCCTTTATTAGAATCATGTCGTCCAAATGAAGTCTATGCGGGTCGCCTCCGCCCACGAGAACAGCCTTCTTATCAAAGTATAATAATCCAGGGGCGGTTTTCCTTGTGCATGCAACTTTTGCCCTATACCCAGCTTTTTGGATTTTCTCGACGATTTCCCTTGTTGCTGTGGCTATTCCACTCATTCGGGAAACTAGGTTTAGAAGGGTTCGCTCAGCGGACAGCATAGTTCGCGCGTCTCCAGAAACCTTCATTAAAACTTGTTTTGGCTTTATTTTGTCTCCGTCTTTGACGCAAGTCTCAGGCTTTAATCCTAAACTTTCAAGAAGCACGATGGCTTCCTCTACTCCGGCGACAACACCTGCTTCTTTGGCAATTATTTCCGCCTCCACGGTGCAGTTTTCCGGAACTATGAGGGCGGAGGTTACATCCCCTTGTCCAAGGTCTTCGGCAAGCATCTGTCGGAGTTTCTCTTCCAGAATTATTTTTGGAAGGAACATGCCTATCGTTTTCATCATCCTCTGCTTCTTATTTAACAGTTTTGTGGGACAACTAAAATAAATGGCGGCAGCCTTTCTCTTGAATTATGCGATTGATGCTTAGCTGCTCAGAGCTTGGGTTAGGCCATGTATCTAGACTTATGGTTTTAGGGAAGAAGCTGGAAGCGAAGGGACACGAGCTGTTCTTTTTCTCCGGGGGAAACGCCTACAAACTTCTGGAAAAAGAGTTTAGAAACGTTTACTACTGCACGCCCGTGGGCTGGTACGAAAACATCCGCGGAATAATTGTTTCGGCATCCATTTTGAACATTTTGTTCCCCCTGCCGCGTGTCAACCCGGAAGATGGAAAATTTGGTTTAAAATCTTCAAGCGGGATGGAAACAATACATCGCTACTACGACCTTAGGAGGAACATTTTGAAAATTAAACCAGACCTTATTGTTTCAGACGGTGATTTGCATGCGCTGCGTTTAGCCCAAAGGTGGCATTTCCCGTCTGTGTACATAACAAATGTTATTCGCCCAAGCTACAGTTTTTCGCCATTGCTTGTTCCCGGAGAGAGGTTTACCGAGCGCTATTTGAAAAACTGTTCAAAAATAATTGTTCCAGACATCCCGCCGCCCTACACCATTTGCGAGTACAATTTAGGCAGCTTAGAAGATATTGGAGTCGCCGACAAAGTTGATTTTGTGGGAAGCTTCGTTGATGTAACACCTGCAAAGGGAGAAACTGAAAGCCACATTTTTGCACCAATAAGCGGACCGATTGGAACAAGAATTCAACTGAAAAAGATGATTATCCCGGTTTTAAGCCGCCTTAAAACCAAGAGTATAATCAGCCTTGGAGAACATGAAGCGGAAAAGGTGGCGAAAATTGGAAGCTGCACGATTTACTCGTGGCTTTCGCCGCATGAGAGAAGCGAGTTCATGGCGAACGCCAAGCTGGTGATTTTCAGCGGTGGACACAACACATGTTTCGAAGTCATAAAACATGCGAAACCAAGCATATGCATCCCAACTCAACCAGAGCAAGTTGCAAACGCCAAGAAAATGCAAGACTTAAACTGCTCGATAACCGCTAGGAATAAGGCGCAACTATTACAAGCAGTTCGTGAAATGGAGAAGCACATAGACTTTTACAAGAAAAATGTACAGAAAATTAACCAGTACTGCAGCAGGTTTAAAGGTGTTGACACTGCTGTGAAGATAATCGAAGACGTTGCACACAAATTTAGGGGATGAAGCCTTCTAAAATAGGGGTTTCCGCTTAACCTCGCCTTTAGGCTTCTCCTCTTCGAAAATTATGGCTTGGAACTTGTAGATTTTTGTGCCTTTCATAAGCCAACAGTCTGGCGGAAGCCCAGCCTTTAAGCAGCACTGGCATAGAAACTCCTCCTCATCCCAGTTCCATTCCACGGGAACTTGGGGAAGCAGCAGTCCCTTATAAAAGCCCCTTTCAACAATTAATCCGTCAACGCCAACCTTTATTTTTGAGGGGTAATCTCTGGGATTTTCCACCTCCACCAATTGGGGAGGGGTGAGAACGCTGACTTCGAAAACCACCCTTTCCAACTCATCTAAAGAGAGAGGGTAAAACCTCGGGTCTTGAGTTGCCGAGCTTATGGCAGATTCTATGACGGCTTCTGCCAACGGAGTTGTTGGATAAGGAAGCCCAATACATCCCCGGAGTTCTTTTTCCCCGCCCTCAACACTGTTTATTGTTACGAAAACTCCGCAAGGCTGCATAAGCTTTTGGGGAAGCCCTTCCGGCGCATGCACGCGTTTTCTGGTTTTCAAATATTCTTCCACGGCGGTTCTGGCAAGTTTGACAAGAAGTTTTCCTTCTTCCAAGCTTAGGTCCAGAGACAAACTGTTTATCTCCATTTTAGAATTTTATGGATTCTTCGCGGGTTCCATCCTTTGTTATGAAGAGGAAGTCGATGCCGTCGCCACTCATGATGTCTCTGCTTATGGCTGATTTTATAGCCCTAACAACTAGGTCTTTCCCTTCCTCTATACTTAAGCCCTCCCTATAACCCTCTTCGAGTACTCCCATTGCGATTTCTGTTCCAGAACCCACAACGGCATATTTGTCCGGTATCACTGAGCCTAAAACGTCTAAAACGTATAGGGATGCTCCCTCATCGTCTATGCCGCCCACAATAGTTTGGGTTATAAGCGGTGCCAGTCTATTGGCAAAAAGTAGGTTGGACATGAGCTTAGCGGCAGACCTAACGGATATGGGTCTACCAACATCCATGCCATAAAGATTTGCATAAGCCTCTACTTCCCGAACTAAAATCTGCATGTCTGAAACAAGCCCAGCACACGCTGCACCAATGTGGTCTGTTATTTTGAAGACTTTTTTGCCTCCTCTGCTGACAACCAAATAACCGTAGGAAACACGTTTTTCAGAGGCTAGGATAACTCCATCCTTGCAAACTATGCCAACCGTGGTTGCGCCCGGAATCCATAAGTATTGAGGCATCTGCCCTTCCTTTTCCACGCCGCTTTCACCTTTCCACGTGATATATGAGCACAAACTATTAAACTTAATGTCTCCCCAGCTGCGAATAATAGTCTTCTAAGTTGCCCTCTCCATAGAGCTAAAATAGCTGTGGCTTTATAACGCTTTCAGAGGCAGTCCAATGCTAACGCTTCACACTAAAAACGTTGACGAAGTCTGGTTTGGAGTTGCATGCGAAGACGAAAAGGTTTTCGCCACGGCCTTCGGATTCGACAAAAGCAAGGTTTTGCACAGCTTGCTTGAAAGCATCCCTTTTAATGTTCCTTTTCAACATTCAGAAAACATAACAGAGTTTGCTGAAAAAATTATTTCTTCTTTGACGGAAATCTACAATGGTAAGGGTTGTTCTCAAAGGTTTAATCTTGCCACAGAGCCTTTATCTAGCTATGCACGGAAAGTTCTTGAAGCTGTTGCTTTAATTCCAGTGGGCTACGTGACTTCTTATGGTTGTTTAGCGAAGGCTGCTGGCGGAAGCCCTAGGGCTGTTGGAAGGGTTATGGCTTTAAACCCTTTTCCATTGATTATTCCATGCCATAGAGTTGTAGCTTCAGATTTTTCCTTGGGCGGGTATAGGGGAGGCTTGCAGGTTAAGCTGGAGCTTCTAAAACGCGAAAAGAGGGGCTATGCAACTGAAAGGGAAATTCCAATAAAAAACGCCAAAATACGGGTTTTCCCAGTTGAATACGTGTTAGAAAAGCTTTTCGTTTAGCGCAAATGATAAAAGCTTGACACATAATCTCTAGAAGAGATGGTTCCATGGTTAAACGTGGACTTTTTGTGGGAAGATTTCAGCCTTTCCACAAGGGACACCTTAACGTGATAAAAGAAGTTCTAAAAGAAGTGGACGAGCTTGTAATTGTTGTTGGCAGCGCCCAATATAGCCACCGCATTGACAACCCCTTCACGACAGGCGAAAGGCTTGTGATGATTCGAAAAGCCTTGGAAGAAGCCGGAATAGACCTTAGAAGAATATGGATTGTGCCGGTGCCGGACGTGCACATTCACATGGTTTGGGTTTCCGCTGTTAAGGGTTACACTCCAAACTTTGACACTGTTTACTCTAACGAGCCTTTAACGCGGAGACTTTTCAAAGAAGCCGGCTACGAAGTTAAGTCCGTCCGCTTCCATAAACGCGAAGTTTACTCGGCAACCGAAATAAGAGAGAGAATGCTGAAAGATGGAAACTGGGAGGAGCTTGTTCCCAGAAGCGTGGCTGAATTTATAAAAGAGATAGGTGGCGTTGAGAGGCTTAAAGACCTCACGAAGAGCGATAAAGTATAACTTTGTCTCCAACCTTCGCCTTGAAGGCTTCCGCAGCGTTTCCCTGATTCACCGATATTTCCAGAAAATCGTGGCTGCCTATTATTGCCAACGGCTTTTTTGCCTTTACTTCAGCATAAGCTTTGCAAAGCCTCAACATTAAGGTGGCCTCTCCAATCTTTACTTTTACACTTTCTTTAACGCTTATTGATTCCAGATGATCGGCTGTAAAGTTTGTGATTATGTTACCAAAACCGTCAATATGGATGATTTCGCCGATGAACGTGGAGCCTTTCTTAAAGATTTTTGCAAATCTCGGCTTCAAAATTCCATGGATTTCGGGCCCGAATTCTGATGGTGAAATCCCTTTTGAAAGATGCGCTGCTGCGGGGGCGAAAATATCCCTTCCATGAAATGTCGTTGAAACTTTAGGAAGCATATACTTGGGATTAGCTATCTCATAAACATGTCTTATTCCCTGTTTTTCAGCCGCCAAAGCCAATACGCCATTGTCCGGCCCGACAAGGAAGCTGTTTTCCGTCTCTATCAATATTGGTTTGCGTTTTGTCCCTACACCAGGGTCTACGACGGCTATATGTATTGTGTCTTTTGGAAAGTATGGTGCTGCGGCGGCTAAGACGTATGCGCCCATCCTTATGTTGAACTTTTCTATTTGGTGGCTTATGTCAACTATTTCCACGTTTGGATTTATTCCCAAAATGACGGCTTTAATCTCCGCAACATATGGGTCTGCAAGCCCGAAGTCTGTAGTCAACGTTATCAGTTTAGCCATCAAAAGTCACACAATCCTTCTTCGATTTTAAAACCTGCTTTTTACATCTTAAATTTTGCGACGCTGAAAACTAACATTTATAAAAAACATAAGCCGGTGTAATGTTTTCACAAATAACCTTGCAAGCTGGGAGTGCGACAGAATTTGGAAAACGTAAAACAGCAAAGGCGCACAGCAATCCGCACTCAAGATTTGGCTTTGGTCATCAGCTTTTCAGCGTTATACGCGGTTTTCTGCATCTTCCCAATCTTTCAGATAATCGGCTTACCCAGCAAATCCATAACAATGGCGGCGGTTTTGGCACCCGTCATTGGCGTAGTCTTAGGGCCCCATCTTGGAGCCCTTTCAACAATAATGGGTGGATTAGTTGGGCTCTTAACAGGGTTCTTCTCTCACGTTAGCCTTTTCGCTGGAGCAGCTGCGGCTTTTTGCGCTGGCTCCCTCTATTCCGGTAGGCGGGATTTATGCGTCTTGGCTTATTTTTCGCTTCTGTTGCTTTTTGGCTTCTGCCCCTTTGTTGGGCCTGTATGGCTTTACCCACCGCTAATGTGGTTCCAAATTTTAGGCTTTGTGTTTCTAGTTTCTCCATTGCAGTCTACGGCTATTAAAAACATGAGAAACCCAAAAGGCAACCGTCATCGTTTATTCAGCTTTTTTTTAACGTTTCTTATTTCAACGTTGGCGGGACAGATTGCTGGCTCATTAATTTTTGAATTAACCTTTTGGCCCCTATTCACAGTTGACGTAAATGGCATAAAAATGGTCTGGCAAGCTACTGTCTTTTTATATCCGATTGAAAGGGTGGCTATAGCGTTAGCTTCAACTTTTATGGGCGTGGCTTTATGTAAAGCCTTAAAATTGGCGAATATTAGACTCTGAACTTTAACAAAATGTAAGTTTTCTTTTAGGCTTGAAGCTATTCATGAAAATACATTGTTCTGAGGGCAAAGCCATATCTTCTGGACCGTAGACTTCATCATCGAAGTCAACTTCGGCTCCCCTAATTAGAACTGCTGGGATTTTTTCTGCCGCTTCCCCCATTAAAAAGTGGGCTGCAGAGGCTAAATCGTCTGCCACTGCATGCAAAGTGATCGCCAACTTTTTCCCAAAAATATCCCTTTCCCCTCTACAGTCCTTCACTGGTTTGAAACCTGCTACAGCTAGGGCTAAGCCTGTTGTGCCAAGCCTTAACGGCCTTAAGCCGCTGTCCACAATTAAAACCGCAACCTTTTTCCCTGTCCTGTGCATTATTTCTTCTCTAACTTTTTTCGCCCAATTCCCAGAGTTTTTAGGCCACAAGACAACAGTGTTTTCGGGAGCGTTTTTGTTGTCTATCCCAGCATTCGGCGTTAAAACCCCATTCTTCAGCGTTAAGATGGCCTTTTCCACTCCCCCATAAACTTTTTCTGCCTCTTGCATTATCAATTGAGCCAGTTCGGGCGCTATTGCGAATTCGCACGCCAATTTTTTAGCCTTGTCAGATGGTTTGATTTCGCTTAATTTCACTATGCGCCCTTCCGCATGGGCTAAAATCTTCGACGGCAGTGCCAAAACGTCCCCATCCTCAAAGTGCAGTGCCTGCCTTTCCATGGAAATGAGGATTATGTCAACTATGTTGTCTCCAGCTTTTATAACGTCTGTTTTGATGGGGAAGAGTCTCAAGGTTTATCCTCCATGGGATACTGGAACAAAAACTACTTCATCACCATCCCTCAGCAAAGTTTCCAGCCCCTTTAAAACGCTGATTTCCTTTCCATTCACAATTATTAATGTGTTCGGCCTTGGGTCGCCCAGTTCCCGGTCAATTAACGCCCTTTCTATTTTAGGAAATTTTTTAACAATTTGTTTTATGGCTTCCTTAAGGATGGTGCCTTCACTTAGGTTTAATGTGATCTTGCCTTTGCCGGTCAAATTTCGAAAGCTTCCGATAAACCTAAAGGTTACCCCCATTTTCCCTCAAGCTTCCCTTTCTCTTCCAGCTTTATAAGACTATAACAACGGAGACATCGTTAACATTAGTTCCAGTTGGACCTGTAAAAATTAGGTCGCTGAGTTTTGAGAAGAAGTTATAAGAGTTGTTGTCGGCTAAAAATTCTTCAGCCCTAAGTCCTAAAGCTTCAGCCCTAGCTATGGTTTTCCCATCAGCTATAGCTCCGGCGGCATCGGTGGGTCCGTCCACGCCGTCGGTGCTTAATGAAGCTATGGCAACGCCGTTTAAGCCCCTAATTTTCAGTGCGGCCGACAATGCTATTTCCTGGTTTCTTCCTCCCCTCCCCCCTCCAATGACGGTTACCGTTGTCTCGCCGCCTGCTATGATTGCTGCTGGTTTAGGAACAGGGTTTCCGGAAACCGCAATTTCCAGCGCTAGCGACGCTAAAACTGTTCCCACATGCCTTGCTTCTCCCTCTAGAAGGGAAGTTAAAAGAAGGGCATTTAACCCCTCAGATTTTAAGGTTTCGCATGCCGCTGTGCTGGCGTCTCGGTTATTTCCAATCACAACATTAAGAACCTTCTTGAAAGCTTCATCACCCACTTTGGGAGTTTCCGGGATTAGGCCCTTATCCCCGTTTAAAAGAACCTTCTTAATCGACTCTGGAGCCTTGTCCCACAATCCATACTTTTTTAGAACTTTTATGGCGTCGCCGAAGGTAGTCGAATCTGGAACTGTTGGGCCCGATGCAATGAAGTCTAATGGGTCGCCCAGCACGTCTGAAAGGATAAGGTTTAACACTGTTGCCGGATAAGCCTTCTTTGCAAGCCACCCTCCTTTGAAATCTGAAATGTGTTTTCGAACAGTGTTTATCTCGTTTATAGTTGCGCCACATTTAAGGAGAGCTTCGGTTATTTTCCTCTTATCCTCCATTGTTACTCCATCTTTTGGCAGCGGCATGAGGCTGGAGCCTCCACCAGATATTAGGCATATTATCAGGTCGTTTTCTTCGGCCTTTTCCGCTATTTCCAGCATGCGCCGTGTCCCTTCAACTCCGGAATTGTCGGGTATTGGATGGCTTGCCTCATGAAGCCTAATGATGGCTGTTTTGTTTTTGCTGCCTCTCGGCACGTTAACGAGGCCTCCTGTTATCTTTTCGCCTAAAACTGCCTCTAAGGCTTCAGCCATTGAACCGCTCGCCTTTCCCCCTCCAACAACGTATATGTTTTTAAATTTTTTAAGGTCGAAGGTGTAGCCGTTAACGTGAAGGATGGAGCCTTTAAGCAACATTTTCGACTTGATAAGATGTTTCGGGTCCACAGCCTTTACAGCCGCCTCCAAGCCTTTTAGGGCTTGCCTTCTAGCCTTTTTATCTGCTTGTGTTTGACCGTTTTGAATAAGCTGCTCTACATTCTTGATAACGTCGAACATTTTTGGTCCATCATGATTTTGCGTGGAACAAATCGTAAATGTAATAAGTTTAACGCTAATAAAGTGTTTTGCAACGGTTATTGGTGAATTGGATGGCTAAACCAAGAGTTTATGTAACCCGAGAGCTTCCAGAAAGAGGAATGCGGATAATAAAGCAGCATTTTGAAGCAGAGGTTTGGCCTGAATATGGCCCACCTCCAAAAGAGGAAATCATAAGGAAGGCTAGGGACGTTGATGCTTTGGCTACGCTTTTATCCGATAAGATAGACGCAGAAGTTTTTGACGCCGCTCCAAAATTGAAGATAGTTGCCCAAATGGCGGTGGGCTTCGACAACATAGACGTCGCCGAAGCCACAAAAAGGGGCATATATGTTACAAACACTCCAGGTGTGTTAACTGAAACCACGGCGGATTTCGCTTGGGCCTTGCTTATGGCCATTGCGAGGCGGGTTGTGGAAGCAGACAAGTATGTGCGTAGTGGGCAATGGAAGGTAAGCTGGCACCCAAGCATGCTGTTAGGCAGAGACGTTTACGGTGCAACATTAGGAATCGTGGGCGCCGGCAGAATTGGCACGGCCGTCGCCAGAAGGGCCAAGGGTTTTAACATGAAAATTCTATATTATGATGTTGTACCCATGCCTCCTGAAATAGAGAAGGAGCTTGGCGCAAAACGTGTTGACTTGGACACGCTTTTCAAGGAATCCGACTTCGTAAGCATCCATGTTCCCCTCATGAAGGAAACGTACCACCTCGTGAACGAGGAGAGGCTTAGGCTGATGAAGAAGACAGCCTATCTAATCAACAACTCCAGGGGGCCCGTTGTGGATGAAAAAGCCCTTTATAAGGCGTTGAAGGAAGGGTGGATTGCCGGTGCAGCCCTAGACGTTTTTGAGCAGGAGCCCACACCTGTGGATAATCCGTTGCTTAAGCTTGAAAACGTGGTGGTTGCGCCTCACATTTCAAGCGCAAGCCATGAAACCCGCTCAAGAATGGCTGAGATGGTGGCGGAAAACCTTGTGGCCTTCTTTGAGGGAAAGCAACCGCCAAACCTCGTGAACCCCGAGGTTCTTAAAGTGCGGCCGTTGTCGAAGCTTTTTCAACATGATATTCAGCCTACTAAAGTGTAACAGTTAAATATTCCATTACGTTACCTCTAAAATTCTTTAAAACGGTGATTCTATGACTCCCATATTTGCAGATAGAATGGCTGCTCTTGGAACAGAAACAGCCTTCGAAGTTCTCGCCAAGGCGAAGGCCCTTGAAAGACAAGGAAAAGACATAGTGCACCTAGAAATAGGTGAACCAGACTTTGACACGCCTAAAAACATTAAGGAGGCTGCCGTAAAAGCCCTTTATTCAGGCTATACGCATTACGTGCCAGCAGCTGGCATTCCAGAACTCCGCGAGGCCATTGCCGAATACATTTCCAAAACTCGGAAGATTCCAGTTTCACCGGAGGAGGTTGTTGTCACGCCTGGTGCAAAGCCCATAATGTTTTTTGCGATACTGGCGTGTGTAAACCGCGGCGAAGAAGTTTTATACCCAAATCCAGGGTTCCCAATCTACGAGTCTATGATAAACTTTGTTGGAGCCAAGCCTGTTCCCATTCCCCTCAAGGAAGAGAACGACTTTAGACTTGACCATGAATACGTGAAGAAGAAAATAACGAAGAAGACTAAAATGATTATTTTGAACTCGCCTGAAAACCCCACTGGCGGAGTCTTAACAAGAGATGACTTGAAGGTAATAGCAGACTGTATAGCCAACAGAGAAGACGTCCTAGTTCTTTCAGACGAAATTTATAGTCGAATAATTTATGAAGGAACCCATGAAAGCATAGCCTCCCTTCCGGGGATGAAGGAGAAAACTATAATACTTGACGGTTTTTCGAAAACCTACGCCATGACGGGATGGAGACTCGGCTATGGTGTAATGCGAAAAGATTTGGCTGAAAAAATGGCACAGTTAATGGTTAACTCCAACTCTTGCACATGCGCCTTCATTCAAATGGCCGG
>Ga0105159_1000548_pt1 | contig 10563 bp, 3 predicted proteins | sample LHCtaG_2_FD_89590 | JGI IMG/M metagenome (GOLD analysis project Ga0105159, IMG submission 89590) | Hot spring microbial communities from Little Hot Creek, USA to study Microbial Dark Matter (Phase II) - LHC4sed_replicate | ecosystem: Environmental > Aquatic > Thermal springs > Hot (42-90C) >...
CTACTACCGGTAGCTGTAGTATTCCTTAGAGCTATCCTAGAGTACCCGAAGTGGGCTTCGGAGAGGGGGCTCGGGAAGAACCTAATCAGTGACGTGGGTAGGTGGGGTGGGTGGGTCTTCGAGAGACTTAAGGAAGATCCAGACATAAAGGAGCTCTACGACCAGGAAGTCGCCGTATATATTGGGACATGGGAGGTTAAGTGCCCGTACTGCGGTAAGCACACGCCACTAATAGGTAATTGGTGGCTAGCTAGGGTTAAGGGTGATACAGGCTTCAAAAACCTCGCGTGGATAACCCCAACTAAATCAGAGGAAGGCGTGGAGATGCAGGTAACCCAAATCAGAGACTCCCGAGAGCTACAGCTAGCTAAAATCATAACGAAGGGTAACAAAGCCGTAGGCGTAGAAATAAGCGGTAAGAAGATAATCGTGGGAGACCAAGCCCTAAGCGGGGAGCCAAACATAAACGCTAGAAACAGTGAGGCAGTATGCCTCCACTGCCACGCAAAAATCAAGGGAGTGAAAAATAAGTGGTACGTTAAAGAAGCACTAAGAGAGTGGAACCAGAACCTAGAAAAATACCTAAACGGAGAGATAGACCTCGAGGAGCTGAAGCGCAGCCTAGCAAGACCTAGAATCCTAGTGAAGGTCAGGGTCAAAGATGGAGAGCTAGAATTCGAGCCAGCAACAAGCGAGGACGACGAGAAACTCTGGAAAGCACTAGAGAAGCTCAAGGCGATGTGGGGAGACCCAGACATACCAACAGAGTCTTTACCACCTTATGGCTCCCGCGGCATGGGGGGAGATCTAAAAACTATTGTGTGGGGTCTTGATAAGTGGTATAAGCACTTCAACCCGCGACAGCTCCTAACCCTAGTCAAGCTCGTCAAGCTAATTAGGGAAGCTGGTAAGAAGGTCGAGGAGGAGAAGCTAAAAGAAGGGTGGAGCAGGGAAGACGCACACAAATACGCAGAAGCAGTAACAACATACCTAGCAATAGCACTATGTAAGTACGTAAATTATAATTCGTTAGCAACACGTTGGCACCCCGTTCTACTGATAACCGGTGAAAGCCTATCGGTTAGAGGAATCGCGATGATGTGGAATTGGAGTGATAGTTCCCCCCTCGCTCAATTAACGGGAACATGGCAGAACAACCTTAGAAACAACCTCGAAGCGTTAAGTTACCTTATCTCTGCTGTTTCCGGCAGTCCCAGCAGGGTCAGGGTTTTGCTTGATGACGCCACTACCCTAGGTAGGCTAGGTGGTGATGAGAAGTTCGACTTGATCGTGACTGACCCGCCTTACAGGGACGACGTGCCCTACGCCGAGCTCAGCGACTTCTACTACGTGTGGCTTAAGAGGGCTTTAAGTGATAGTAATGATGCATTCCTGACTCCGAGGTTTCACGCCGACGCTTTCTTCGCTGGCGGTGCGGAAGTCCCTACTCAGTGGGGGTGGTTTGCTAGTCGTGAGGTCTCGCTGAGTAAGGGTAGGTGTGAGTACTTCGGGATGGACTCAACAGGGAAGGACTGTGATAGGGTTTACGAGGACTTGCTTAAGGCTAGCTTCAGCGTCATGGCCAGCAGGCTCAGTGAGGGTGGGTTACTGGTTACCTACTTTGCTCAAAGTTCTCCGGAGGCTTGGATGTCCTTAATTGAGGCTGGCTTAGCTAGCGGGTTACACCCGGTTACCGCGTTTCCAGTCCTTACTGAGAGTGAGGAGAGCGTGGTAGCTAGGGGTAAGGCGGCTATATCGGCGAGCATTGTTGTTGCGTGGAGAAGGGCTAGTCCCGGGGGACCCGTCGATATATCATCTAAGTACGACGAGCTAGTAGAAGAAGCGATGACTGCTTTAAGGGGGGTGGAGGAGGCTTTATCTAAGGCTAGCGCGGGCGTTGTCTCTGAGCTTTACGGTGTGACAATATATGTGATGGCTTACGCTAAGGTGTTAAGTCTCTTGACGAGGGGCGGTAGGCCTGTTAAGGCTGGGAAGCCCCTGAGTTCGAGTGAAATAACTAGTGTTGCGTCGGAGTTGCTTGCGAGGGCGTATACTAGGGAGGTTGGTGCTTCTCTATCTCACAGTGACTCAATGTTTTACCTCGTGGTGAAGAGGGTGTTTCCGAGGAGCGAGGAAGGTAGGAGACTTGCCTCCAGTAGTGACTTAATACTGATAAGTTACGGCGTAGCCCCTGCTCAGAGGGAGAAGGTTCTGGGAGACTATGTGAGGAGAGGGGTGCTTAAGACGTACGGTAGGGAAGAGGAGACGGAGGTTGCGAGTAGGAAGACTTACGTGCTGATCGAGCCTGCTAGGGGTGACGAGATGGAGCTCTCCCAAGTTCTTAAAATGCATAAAGTGGATCCAGACACTCCCTCCACCTTCAGGAGCCCCATTCACGTACTCCACGCGCTGATGCTCTACTCACTTAAGCCGAAGGAGGTATTCATGAGGTACTATGAGAAAGCCTACCTCACCAACCCATCCCTGACGGCGGAAGCTATTGAGCTCGCGAAAGCTCTCTCAACTCTGGAGGGGGACCCTGAGGCAGATCTCGCGGCACGCGTGCTCAAATACGTAGGTGCTTCTTCTCTCAAGATGCGCAGGGGTGTGACCCTGTATGACTTCACGAAACGTTAAACCCTTCACTAGTGTGTTAAAGCCTCGTAGGGAGGTGTTGGAGGGGGAGGTAGTAGAGGCTGTAAGCTTAGCGAATATCTACATCTACAACGAACTTAAGGACAGGGTTCCCGGGATAGCGGGGCTGAAGCCCAACCCGCTGTACAACCCTGAGGACTTTCTGAAGAGAACGTACTTCAGTGACGCGATGAGGCAGACAATATTGAAGGTTTTCGGGGGATTAGCCGGGGTATCCAACCTATACCTAGACGACCGCGGGAGCAGGTTACCGATAACCTCTAGAGTGATCATAATACCAAGCCACCTCGGAGGGGGGAAGACCCACCTACTCACGACTCTGTATCACATAGCTAAGCTAATTAAGGAGAGAGGAGAGGGAATTCTGAAATACTTAGAAGGTGACGAGAGATTCCTACATGCCATGAAGCACGCAGTGAACGTGATTAAGCAACGTGAAGGGATTCAGGTCGTAGCTATAGTAGGTGATACGCGCACCCTAGCACCGAGCCCGGACAGCCCGCTGGAGGTGGGGGGATTAAGAATCTACACGCCGTGGGGCTTGCTCGGCTACCTACTAGGCTCGTATGAGGAGGTGAGGAACACTGATCAAGGACACTACGCGCCAAGAGTAGACGAGTTGACGAGACTGCTTCGGGACAGGAGCGTGCTAATACTGGTCGACGAAGCTGTGGAGTATATGGAGCTCGCGGTTCGACTGGACTCAAGGTTTAAGGGGTATAGCGAGTCCTTTCAGTCATTCCTCAGGAACTTAGCGGAGGCCGTGAGTAACTCACCTCGCGCCGTTCTTGTCGTAACTCTCCCGGCGGAGTACAGGGAGGGTACTCTAATAGCCGGTCTGCAACACCCTGAGTATGTTGAAAGGATAAATGCTGTGCTGGGTAGGGTTGCACACGAGTATATACCGCCGCTCGAGTTCAGGCGAGACGTAGTCGAGGTATTCAAGAGGAGGTTATTCGAGAATGCCTACTCTGAAGAGGTTCTAGAAGTCGCCAAGCAAGTCGCTCTAGAAATTAAGGGTAGGGCTCAACGAGATTCATCCCTGGCTTCAGCGATAAAGATGAAGTACGGCGATGCTCAAGCTTTAGGGGGGAAGGTGCAGGAGAATTACCCCTTTCACCCGTGCTTGATTGAGGTTTTAGTGGGCATAGCCTCCGCCAATCCGGAGCTCGGTTTAACTAGGTATTTGCTAGCGTATATCGCTAAGCTGGTCAGGCACGTGTATGACGTTAAGGCAAGACTCGGTAGAGATCTGCCGGTCGCGCTGATGACTACATGGCTGATCCCGACCACCAATACAGAGCTTAGGATGGAGCTCCTGAGAGGGATGTTGGCGCAGATTCAGAACGACTTCCAGAGGATCTACGAGCAGGACGTTAAGCCACACGTAGCTAAGTTAGAGAGCTTGTTATTGTCTACGGAGCCGCTGAGTAGGCAAGCCCTCTACGACCTTGTAAAGGGATTGGTATCCGGGACGATATGGCTGTACACAATACCCGGCCGCGGGAGTAAGGCTAGCGAGGCCGTTAAGCTGTACCCAAAGCTTCAGGAGCTACCGATACTTGTTTATGAGCCCTTATTGTTCCATAACTTAGTAGTGGCGGACGTGCTGAACGCCGTCAACGACCTACTAGAGGTATCGACGTACCTATATAAATCCGCTGATGAGAGATTGTTCTATGCTCTGGTTCCGGATATACTGAGGTTCCTGCGTGAGAGATATGTCTCCGCAACCGACTTTGACGCGATATCCACTCTTGAGAGGTTCGTGAACGTCCAGTCATTGAAGCCCGGGAGGAAGATCAAGCACGTCTACCCCATACTAACAGATAAGATCAGGGATATCGAGGAGCAGCTTAAGGAAACCCTGGCGACGACGCAGGATTCCATCCTGTACGTGTACTTCGCGCTCAGCGAGCCGCCGAGCGATCTCGAGGACATAATTCTCGTGAGAAATAACGTTGTCCTGTTAAAACCTGATTACAGTGATAACCCGGTCGAGCGAGGTCTCGTATACCCGGAGAGCTTCAAGCGCGTGATAGGTTCTGAGCCTACCACTATGAGAGACTACTTGAGATCCTTACTGAAGCTTATGAAGGTCGTTAATGAGGTACTAGCTAACAAGGAGTACCTGCGTAACGAGTTCGGGGAGGAACATCTAGACTTCATACTGGATACTTTAAGGAGGATGAAGAATGACACTGAGAAGCAGATTGTCACAGCACTCTTCACATCTATTAGGAAGGTAGTGCTCGGCTTGCAGAAGATCACGTACGAGGTCGACTTGAGACCGAGCGAGGAAGAAGTGAAGGATTTATCTAGCCTTACGAAACTTCTGGAGGAGCTTCTCGAGAAGCGTGGCGTGCTAACCTCGTGGACTTGGATAGACATCTATAACCAGTTAAGCAGATGGAGTGAGATATGGGATAGCGTAGATCGCTCACTAAAGAAGCCGATCAGGGTCGGGGATATATGGGAACAACTTCTAGGGTCAACAAGCGTTAAGCCACACCTAACAGGCTATGAGGACTTCAAGGAAGCGCTGAAGAGTGCGTACAACAGCAACTTAATCGCGTTCAGGCACGCGGATAGGACAATAATTTGGCTAAGGCACCCGTACACCCCCTCAGAGGCTGATGAGTACTATAAGGTGAAACACCAGAAGGAGGGTAGGTTGAACAGCTGGGATAAGGATGTAGAGCCTGAGTTAAGGAAGCTTAACGTCAAGCTAAGTGATTTAGAAGCTATCTCCCCGAAGTTCATTATTAGAGACTATGTTAATCAAGTCCAGAAACACGCAGTCGTTAAACCGGGCGAGAAGGTAGTAAGGAGGCTTGTGGCGTACTTACCGGACGGTAAGCAGGACTTCACAGCTTTCCTAGCTAAGTTCAAAAGCGACATTGACTTAGTTAACGCGCTATCTAAGCATCCGGTCGTGGTGGAGGAGGAGACACCCGTTAGAACATTCGACCTGAGGATCACTAAAGTAAACGATAAGGTGTATAGTAGGGAGATCGTGGAGGTGGAGGAGGAGGGATCAGCGGTAGTGAAGGTTGAAGGCAGGGTTGAGGCTAGCGAGGTATTTCCGGTAACAATAACCCTTAAGGCTGTTGACAGTATGGACAAGCTCGTCACATCTACTGAGGATCAGAAGACGACGCCAGCGAGCTTCCAGCTAGAGCTGAGGATAAGTGAGGTTGGTGAGTTCAACGTATTCATAACGGCTAGGGAGCCCGGTGGTTATAGGATTGATGAAATCCCTGTTGCGAGGGTCAGGGTTCGTGGGGAGGTATGTCTGGAGAAGACTCATGAAGCCGGAGAGCTCACTAAAGTGATTCAGGCTCCGCGTGAAGGCGGTAAGATAGAGGTTAGGAAACTATCCATAGAAGGAAGTGTTAAGAGACATGCTATTTCCAGCCTAAGCGAGGTATTACACTATCTCGGGAGGTATGGGGTGAGAGCTACCGGTAAGATCTCATTAAAGAGCGGGAGCGAGGAAATACGTATTGAATTCAAAAACGCGGATTCCCAGAAAATAGCGAGGTTCTTAAGCTCTGTAGGTGTTGAGGAGGATCTTGAGGTAGACATAACCTTCTCCGGAGCGGTACTCAACGCGCTGACCTCAGCTGAAGATGCTAAAGCAAGGCTCTTCAGGTCGTTGTCGCCGCTACTCTCTCTTGTCAAGATGGTGGTGTATGAGTGTACTAGAATCTAAGATAGCTCCGCGGGGAGTTCATGAATGAGTAAGGCGGTTACAAGGTTGAAGGTCGTTATCCAGCCAGTTCCTGCGAGAAGGCCCTACTATGTTGTGAGGGGTTATGATGCTGGGAGGCTTGTGTTATCGGTTAGGAGGGTGGCTAAGCCAGAACACGTTTTGAGGTGGTTCCTCTATAATCAGTCTCTAATAGATCAGGGGTTTGTTTCAGTGAGGAGAAAGTCTAGCGGGGCTGTTCAGGTAGTCTTCAGTGAGTTGGTTGAGAGGCACTTCAAGATCTTCCTGCTCCACGTCTACAGTGTCCTGAACATCAGGTCCGACAGGAAAGCCGAGTGCTTAGCGAGGTGCTGGTCACGGCTAGACACGATCAGCCCGATAATAGACGTGCTCTGGGAGCTCTCCAGAATCACGGACGTGAGGAGGTTTTCAGGGCTCCTAAGAGGCTACTGCTTATGCAGGTAGATGAGAGAGAACTGATTGAGGGAGTTCTTAGGCTGGTGCTAGACCCTCTATACAGATACAACCCCTTTTTCACTCTGTACTACAACCCTTTCCTCAGCCAGCCCTCACCTGAGATCCCGCGTAAGCAGTACTTTAACTACGTACACCAAGTAGCTCTCTTACTTGATGTTTTGCCGAGGAGACGGGTTAGGGTATTAATCGGGGACGAGGTCGGGCTTGGGAAGACTGTGGAGGCTATTAGGATAGCTAAGTATCTAGCCACCGTAGGTGAGGCTAGGAAGATCCTCATCATAGCTCCGAGGCAGTTAATCAGGCAGTGGCTACATCACGAAATCAGGGACTTAATGCACTCGCCGGAACTTGTGAGACTATTGTCGAGGAAGAATATAGAGAATATAGTTCGGGAATTCGAGGTTGGTAAGCGGGACAAGGTAATACTTCTAGCCCCTCTAGACCTCGTGAAGAGGGGGAGTGCGGATAGGCATACGCGCGGTAGGTATAAGCCATACTACGACTTCGTATCCGGTACTGACTGGGATCTAGTCATTATTGATGAAGCTCACCACCTAGGCTTCATGAGAGCACGCCCATCACTCAGGACGGTGAGGCTCGCCCCGTTGTGTGAGAGGGCAAAGCACCTCATCTTGCTCTCGGGAACGCCCTCACGAGGGACTCACAGAGACATGCTTGGCAGGATATCCTTGCTGTTGCCAGAGCTAAGTGATGAGATAAAGAGACTTGAGGGAAACAAAGCTGCTAGGAAGCAGTTCTATGAGGGCGTCTCAGACTACATCGTCTACAGGAGGACAAAGGAACACGTGAATATGCTGGAGGGGAAGCAGGTTTTTACGAGGCTGACTTCGTTTCTCGCGCTGATAAGATTGGGTGAGAACAGGGATCTCTACGAAAACCTCGGAAGATTCGTGGCGAGAGTGTTAAAGTCTATGGATCCTGAGACCCCTACCCTACTGAAAATCATTGTATTAAAGAGGGCTCTCTCAAGCCCGTATGCTTTCCTCAAAACGTTTACTAAAGTAATTGAAAGCAGGGCTTCCAGGGCGAGAAAGATATCGTTAGGGGATTACAGAGTCGAGAGTGAGCCGGATTCCGTCATTAAGGAGACGTTGCTGAAGACCCTTAAATCCATCCCTAGGGATCTGGTGAATGATACCCTAAGCTTACTCACTAGTAGGTTTGGTGAGTTGTATAGGGAGGGAGACCCAGGCTTCAAGGCACTCGCACACTTACTGTATCTAGTCGTCAGTGGTTCTAGCGAGGTTCCTAGAGAGTTACTAGGAGACTACATAGTCTTTAGTGAGTATAAGGATACCGTCAACTACCTATACGATAGACTCGTGGAGTTCTTTGAGAGTAAAGGGTTCAGAGAGAATGAGTACGTTAAGGCTCTAATAATGGAGGAAGCCTTAAAAGACTACTATGAGCGTGAGTACTCCGAGAAAGAGAAGCGTAAACATGCAGACCTCCTAAAATCTTCTATGACTATCCTCGTGAAAGACAGTACGTGGTTATTTCTGGGGAGAATATCTTCCCAGAACCGGGAGATAGTTCACCTCATCCCGGACGTGGTGGACTCTATCGACAGATACGCAACTGGGAAAACACTAAAGGTGCTGGTCAGCACAGATGTTGCTTCAGAAGGGTTAAACATACAGCAATTCAATATAGTAGTCAATTATGATGTTCCGTGGAGCCCCATTAAGAGGGAGCAGAGGGTTGGCAGGATCTACAGGTTGAGGCAGAGGAGGAACTGTAGTGTGGTAGACTTCGTGAGGGAGACCACGGCCGAATACTCTTTCTACACTATGCTCGTGCTGAAGCTCTTGAACGTTCTTGAGCAGAGGTTATTAATGAAGCCTATAGAGGGGTTGCTAGAACTCTACGTAACGAGGAGGGGCGCGGCTGAAGAGGAGTACCTATTCCTTACCGAGAGGTCTATTGGTGAGGTGCTCGTAAGTGTTTATGAGGAGTTCTACGGCGAGAACAGGCCGATAGAGGATGCTCTGAGGAAGGCATATAAAGAACTGCTAGATAGATTGAGGGTTTACCGAGACCTTGCGGAGGAGTTGACGGCGAGGAGTCACTGGTTGCGGAACCTCAAAGATTATGTTGAGGATTTCGCAGGATGCAGTAACCATGAAGAATTCGCTGAAGCCGTTTCGAGAACGTTGGAGGTGTTTTTCGGTAAGAGTATAGCGGATCCGGCGAGGGCTTTAAGGGAGCTATATGAGGAGTTGTTCTATCGAAGGCGGGAAGCGCGGTTACCCCAAGCGTTGATTGTGTATGGGTCTGAGTTCGAGGAGGGTTACTTGAGCGTTATAGACTACGTAGTTGATGGTAAGATTAGATACTCCACACCAGTTATAGTGTTTAAAGCGGGTGATGATTGGAGGCTGTATTGCGGTATAAGGGTGCTGGAATGGCTTGTGGAGAACTATAGTAGTGGTAGGTTAAAGCCTATCGGGACCAAGATAATGCACGTAGGCCCAGGAGATGACGAGCTGTCCTCGAAAGCTAAAGAAATTGCGAGCAGACTTAACCAGGATATAAGTGTGAGGCTCGGGGGGAGGGAGAAGTCATTAAACACGATACTAGGTAGCTCGCTTAGAGATATTGCCGAGCTAGAGCCGGTCATTCGGGATGAGGTAATTAGGTTAGCTCGTTATCAGAGCTTAGGTGAGTATGAGGAGTTCACGGAGAGTCTGCCCATGGATGTTAGGCGATGGATGGAGGAGGTTAGCGTTAACCACGTAGCCGAGCTATACATGAATCAAGGGTGTTACATAGCCGAGAAAAACATCGGTGTGCTGAAGCCGTACGACCTCCTAGCTTACTGCCCGCGTGACGGCGATCGAAAGCGATTCTTCATCGAGGTTAAAAGCCACTTAAAACACCTGTTAGTAGCTGAACTATCAGAAGCTGAGACAGAGCTAGCAGAATCATACCCATCCGAGTACATCATATGCAACGTCATGGGCTTAGAAAACAGAGATAGGTCCAAATGGGTAACTATATGCGGTCTCTACGCAGAACTACCAAAAACCATAATAACGACGACAAAAGAGGAGAAAAGAGCTAGGCTGTTTTTCACGATAAAGTAGCAAAGCCGAAACCGCGAGAAACACATTTACTCAAGAATCCAGACTTACTTATTACCCTATAGTCCCCATTACTGAAAATAACACCATCCACCCCTCAACGGAGCCGATCTTACGTGTTTTCATCAACTAGCTTCGGGAGTAATGCTCGGCGCAATCGCGGTTTCCATCATGGCTAGATACGTGAGTTTAACAGCTCAGCGTGGTAGTGCGTTACTGCCAGCATCTGACCCCCTCCCCGTCCTGAAGGGCGGGGGTTCCCTCGCCTCCTGAAGCGGGGAGGTTTGGGATTACATTTCCTCCGCTCTGGGGGATTTAATCCTGGGCCGGGTCTTCGACCCATTACCCCTATCCCTCCTTCGAGGGACTCAGGGTTATGGATATTATTATCATCATAGTCTCGGGAGCATAGATCTAACCCAGCGTGTTTGGCGTGCGTATTGAGTGTTGCTAGAGAGTGGCTCCCGAGACTCATTAGAATCGACATTATCATCATCAAGAACATTACAGGATATGAAGCTGACAAACTTTTCCAATCATCCCCGCCCTAAAGGACGAGGCTTTCAGTTGTAAAAGCTTACGAAATCGCTAAAGAAATCCTCAAGAAATAGAGGC
>Ga0105159_1000549_pt1 | contig 10543 bp, 10 predicted proteins | sample LHCtaG_2_FD_89590 | JGI IMG/M metagenome (GOLD analysis project Ga0105159, IMG submission 89590) | Hot spring microbial communities from Little Hot Creek, USA to study Microbial Dark Matter (Phase II) - LHC4sed_replicate | ecosystem: Environmental > Aquatic > Thermal springs > Hot (42-90C) >...
CACTACCGTTATCTTTTTCGCGGTGCTTGAGCAAATCATCTTGCTTGAGAATATCGCTTACTTACACGCCATTTCCCGCCATGTCCAGTTAGTGTATCCAAACTGGGAATGGGCAAGGGTGCTCGGCTTTTACTTGGCTTCCTATGTGATTGTCATGCTCGCCCAAATCCTCCTCGGATGGGCAGGGATGGTTTTGCCTTTCGTTGTTGAAATTGGTCGGGAAGCGTTGCCTCTATCTGCTCAATTGAGCATATACGCCATAGGTCAACTTTGGCAACAATTAGCCACAGCCCTCGTCATGCCTTATTGGTTAGTTTTCTTGACACTGCTTTACTTTGACCTGAGGGCTCGGCGTGAAGGACACGACTTGCATGTTTTGCTTGTAAAGTGGGACGATTTGGGCAGCGGCGCAAGAAAACTTTGGGGACATGAAGCAAGGGACACGGGACAAGGGACAGGGTAGGTGAATGAAAAACTATGCGTCTCTCAGTTCTCGCAGGCATCGTCATTTTTACGGTCACCTCTCTCGGACGAGCGTCGGAAATTGGCAATCGGACTTCCCGTTCCTCGCCTCACCCATCAGCGACTTTCGGCGTCATCGCTGAGCAACTGCAAAAGGCAAAGCAGGAGAAATCGCTTCACACAAGGCAAAAAACCCTGAGCCGTGTGGGAGAGTTAATCAAGCGATTTCCGAAATCGACTTTGATTGACCAGCTGGAGAGCAGACTTGAACGGGTATTTCGCGCAGGCGTTATGAGCGACGAGACGGAAGAAGCGATAGAAGAGGCTATCGAAATCGCCAAGGCTGCTGATAGATTGCTTCGTCAAACTTCGCCGACGGTTGATCCTGAACTCGCCCAAGCCACCCTTCATCGCGTATTAAGCAGCCCGGAGTTCTGGGTTTGGAATCCGCTCACGAAGTTCCTGCAGCGGCTCTCAAAGCGGCTTGAGAAGCCGATCAAGTGGCTTAGCAACCTTTTGTCGGCGCTCTTCCGTTGGCTTGCCAAAGTTTTTAGTCCCGTCTTTGAGTGGCTGTCAAAGGTCATTGAGGCTTTGGGGACTTGGTTGTGGTATTGGTGGCAACTGCTTAATACGGTTTCGCCGTTCTTGGCTTGGGCAATAGTAGCTCTATTTGTCCTTTTGTCCGTTGCCCTGTTGTCCCACACTGTTGTCAAGTGGTGGCGCAAAAGGCAGAGAGTGCAGGAAGAAATCTCGTGGGTGGAAACTTTGATAGTGCCAGAGCAATTGCTGCTGGAAGCCGAAAATGATGCAAGGCGGGGCGATTATCTGACAGCACTTCGCAAAGCTTACAAAGCGCTTTTGCTTTTCCTTGACCGAATTGGGCTAATCCGCTTTCGGGAGCAAAGGACGAACTGGGAATATCTTTCCGAAGTTCGCAGGAAGGCATCCGATGAATTCGCCCGACACTTTCAAGAGGTCACAAACATTTTCGACCGATGCTTTTACGCCCAGATGCCAGCAACAGCCAAAGACTTCACTGATGTCCGACAGTTCGTCGAAGAGACGCGCCGTCAAGCCCGTTCGCTACTTTCCTAGTCGTAATTATCGTCGCCCAAAGACACTTGATTATAAGTGATCACAAGAAGTCCGTGTGGACGCTTGATAAGTTTTCAAACAGTGCATAGCGGGGGAAGAAGGCAACTTCAACAGTCGTGACTGGACCGTTTCGATTTTTGGCGATGATAACTTCGGTAGGGAAAAACTCGGACTTACGCTCGTCTTCAACGAGACCTTCCAAATGGGCTTCGGAAGCGACGGGCTTTTTCTTCTTCTCGTAGTAGTCCTCGCGGTAGAGGAAGCAGACAACATCTGCTTCCGCTTCAATTGCTCCGCTATCGCGCAAATCTGCTAAGACGGGACGCTTGTTCTCCCTGTGCTCAACTGAGCGCGAAAGTTGTGAAAGGACAACGACGGGAACATTGAGTTCACGGGCGAGGCTTTTCAGCGAACGGACGACCTCAGTGACTTCCTGAACCCGATTTTCCATTCTGCGCGGCGGTCTGATGAGTTGGAGGTAGTCAATGAAGATGCAGCCTAAACCCTCGCTTACCTTCAACCTTCGGGCTTTAGCGCGAATTTCAAAGGGCGAAAGGTCTGGAGTGTCGTCAATGTAAAGGGGCGCGTTGTAAAGTTCATGGGCTGCTTGGGTGAAGCGAATGAAATCTTGCTCCCTTAGATAGCCGGTCCTCAACCTGTGGAGGTTAACCCGAGCCCTCGCACATAACAATCGCTGGACGAGTTGCTGTTTACTCATCTCAAGGCTGAAAATGGCAACAGGCAATCTCTGCTCGGTGGCTATGTTCAACGCCATTGATAAGGCAAAAGAGGTTTTGCCCATGGATGGACGACCGGCTACGATGATGAGGTCAGAGGGGTGTAACCCTCCGAGGACTTCGTCCAATTCATGGAACCCTGTTGGGATGCCCAAAAGTGCTCCAGGCTGGCGGGAGCGTTGTTCCAGAAAGTCATAAGTCTGCCGGATTAGTTCGGTCAGAGGTTGAAATTGCGCTCCCACCCGCCTTTGCCCAACGCGAAAGAGGGCAGCCTCCGCCCTGTCAATTAAACCCTCCAAATCCCCATCGTGATGATACGCCCAATTGACAATTTGGTGAGCCACTTGAATGAGTTGGCGAAGGATGGCTTTTTCCTCAACTATGCGGCAGTAATCCTCAATGTTAGTTGCTGAGGGGATGAGTTCCATCAGTTTCATCAAATAAGCCTGACCGCCACACTCGTCTAACTTCCCCTTTCGCTTCAGTTCCTCAGCAACTGTGAGCATGTCAGTTGGCTCGCCTCGGTTGAACAATGTCAAGATGGCTTCAAAGATGTGGCGGTGCGGCTCGTAATAAAAGTCGTCCAATTGCAAAATTTCAGCTGCCGTCGTCAAGGCATCTCGGTCAAGGAGCATGCAGCCCAAGACTGCCTGCTCCGCTTCAATGCTTTGTGGTGTAGGGTAAGCCAAAGGAAGTGATGAAGGAACCCGTGCTGCCTCCATGCCCCTGCCTCCTTTCCCCCACTATGCTGGGGCAGCCATGATATTGACTTTAAGGGTTGCTCGAACCTGCCGATGTAACCTGACCGAAACGGAATGGACTCCAAGGCTCCTCAAAGGCTCATCCAGCAAAATCTGGTCGCGGTCAATTTCAATTCCGTGTTGCTCTTTGAGGCGCTGAACGATTTCATGGGCAGAGACAGAATGGTAGAGACGCCCACCTTCTCCTGCTGGGACTGAAATTTCCACAACGAGTTTGCTTAACTTTTGAGCAAACGCTTGCGCTCGTTCAACTTCTCTCTGTTCCTTCTGTCGCTCCCATTGGTGTCGCTTTTCAACTTCTTTGAGCAGGGCAGGTGTGGCAGGTTGAGCCAATCCTCTCGGTATCAAGTAGTTGCGGGCATAGCCGTTAGAAACCTCAACGACTTGGAACTTAGTGCCGAGTTTAGGGACATCTTGAATCAACACGACTTTCATCGGAATTTTCACCTCCGTCCAACTTCTAAGCCGATGCCGAGGATGCGACTCCTACCCAAATCTTCCACTCCAAAGCGCAAAAGGATTGACGGTGAAAGTTGCCATCGCAACCAAGAATTGACTTGCCATCTATTGGGGGCAAAGGCTTCAACATCAAGCCGCAACTTATCAGTGCCCCATCCGACGCCCATGCCAAGTTTAGAACGGATTGAGCCGAAACGCCAGATGGTTTTTGAGCCAATTTTGCCCTGAATTTGCAGGTTTACGCGAGTTCCCTCTCCACCCGTGTATGTCCCAGCAATGACGGAAACAGGGCTGAAGGGCGTCTCAAACAGCGTCCACGCTTCACCACGAAATTCGTCTAATTCAGGTGCAAACCAAATTGATGAACCTACACGGGTTCTCAAATTTGTCGCCATCTCCAAACGCTGCAAAACTTTTTGACCTCGTTCAGTGGTCTGTCTCACCGTGGCGATTGTAGGTCCAATCTCCTGCAGACCTTGCTTTAGGCTGCTCTTCGTCTTCTCGTCAGAAAGGATTTCTCGGATGGTGGTAGTGGTTTCTTTGAGGTTTTCCGATGTTGCCTTCAAATTCTCACCAACTTGCTTCAGGTTCTCTTTCAAACCACCCTCAGTCATCAGCCACTTAACAGCATCCAAAGTTTCGTCCAAGTCTTGGGTTATGCCACGAAGGTGTTCAGTCATTTCTTCCAAATCTCCTTGAGTTGCCTCAATGAACCCTCGCAGGCGCTTTAAACTCCCTTCCAGTTCAGTTAGGGCATCATGTCCTCGTGCGGTCAATTCCGCTAAATTTCTCGCTGTTGTCTTCAATGCAGTCTTCACTTCTAGGTCATCTAAGACTTCGCGGACAGCAGCGACCGTTGCCCTCGCTTCCGCAAGAACCTTCCTCAATTCGCCACCAGCACCTTCCTCGGAAAGCAACTTCTTTATCGCTTCGCTGCTTTCCCTCAAGTTAGCCATGAGGGCTTTTAAATTTCTTTGCATCTCTTCATCGCCGATGAGGCTTCGGATTGTTTTAAGCGTTTTTTCTGCCTCTTGAACGGTTTGCGTTATTCCACTTTTGAGTTTCGGGTCTGACAAAATCGCTGCGAGTTGGCGAGTTGTCGTTTCAACATTGCTCAAGGTGGAGTCAATTCGTCTGTCAGAAGCCAAAGCGTTCAACCTTACGCTCACCCGCTTCAAACTTTCACTGATTTGACGGATGTCTTCCGGTGGGATGGCGACGAGGATTGCCCGCAAAGAGTTAGCGGCTTGGGCAAGGTCTGAAACTGTGGCTCTCAAATCCCGCTGAAATTGGGGGTCTCCGACGATGCTGTTCAAACTACTCGCCAGTTCCCTCGCTTGAGGCACTAACTCCTCCCACGAGACCGGGTCAACCCCGCGAACCTTGTCACCCCTCTCAATCACCTTTCCCACCCTTCGGTTAACGATGTCAATGTATGGCTGTCCGATGAGAGTGCCAAAACGAATAGTGATCTCCGAAGCGGGCGGGTAATAGACTGGAACATCTTTCTCAAGCCGAACTGTCACTCGGACAGTTTTGGGAGGTTCAATTTCAACTTTCTCAACTGTCCCGACCCTCATGCCTTGAAGCAGGACATCAGAGCCGGCTTCAAGCCCCATAGCCTTGTTGAACTCCACGATGAACCAGTGCCCTGCTTTCCATTGCCAGAAAGAGCGGAGCCAGAAAATCCCAGCGATGAGGACTGAAAGACCAGTCAAAACTAAAACGCCTGACCAAAAGGCACTTTCAGGCCTCGTTGTCATGGGAGACACCCCCGTCAGAGTCGGTCTATGAACTCCGTTAGCGGACCCACTGCCTCCCCCTTCACGAATTGCTGCACCACTGGGTTAGACAGCCTCAGGAACTCCTCTGGTGGGGCTTCAACAATTATCTTGCCATCGTGCAGCATCGCTACTCGGTCGGCAAACCGAATTGCGCTTGAGAGGTCATGGGTTACAACTATTTCTGTAACACCGAATTTGTCGCGCATTTGCTTGATAAGGTCATTAATGACCCCGCTCATCACCGGGTCAAGACCACTTGTAGGCTCGTCGTATAAAATCAGCTTGGGCTGGGCAGCCAGAGCCCTCGCGATAGCGACCCTTTTTCTCATCCCTCCAGAGAGTTGCTCAGGCAGAAGGTTCTCTGTGCCTTCCATTCCAACGGCATCGAGCAACCTTTTCACCCGCTCAAATACCTCCTCTTCGGAAAGCCCTGTGTCAATGACCTTAAGTGGGAAAGCGACATTGTCGGCAACGGTCATCCAGTCAAAGAGGGCACCACCTTGGAAGACAAAGCCCATCCGCTGGCGAATTTGGTTGATTTCGTCTTCCGAGCACTTAGTCAAGTTGCACCCAAAAACTTTGACCACACCACTTTGGACTGGAACTAAGCCTGTTATGACTTTCAATAGCGTGCTCTTCCCAATCCCAGAGACCCCGACAACTGCGACAATTTCCCCTTCGTTGACCTGCAAATTGACCCCGTCCAAGACCAATTTGTCCCCGAGACGACAGCGGACATTTTCCAACAGGACGACAGTCCCATGTTCACTTCGGTTCGTTCCCATCTCCGCTTTCACCTGTCCCTTGTCCCATGCTCCATTTTAAGCCTTGACCGATTGCACCAACATCAAAGCGCTTTTGTAAGTCAACTCGCTTCCTCTAAAGTTGCCGAAAGCGTTGACGATTTCAAATCCGCACTTTTGCAGCAAAGCGTCAAGTTCGGTCAGGGTATAAACCCGATAGGTTAATACGAAGGTGCTACCCAATTTGGGTGCGGAGTTCTGGGTGCCGGGTGCGGATTTTTCGTTTGCGCTTCTCCATTCCTCCCACATTTGCCCTGTCTCAGCCATCCACTTTCGCTCAATGAGGATGCGGCTTCTATCCGTCATGTTTTCCCAATCGCGTTCCCTGAATTGGTGGAGCACGCCGTCACGATGTGGAAGCGTCATAATCAGTCGCCCTTTCGGTTTGAGCACCCGCCACAATTCCTGAAGGAAATCTCGGTCAGTCAATTCGTCCCCTGTCATCCCAAACCGGTTTCCCACCACCATCGCACCGTCAAATTGCTCATCCTGAAAAGGAAGCGGCAAAGGCTCTGCGAGGAGGAAAATTGCAGACAAACCCAGCCGTTCGCTTCGTTGCTTCGCTTCCTGCAAGAACGGTGGGAACAAATCCGTCCCAACGACTTGAAAGCCCCACATTGACAACTCGTGAGCATAACAACCCGGACCGCAAAAGGGCATTAAGACTTTTGAGCCGACAGGGAGAAACAACAGTCTCCTTGCAAACTCAATTTGCTCGGCTGCCTCTTCTTCGTCGCCAATCCAGTGGTAGCCGAGTTTGAAAATGACTTTTTTGTCCGCGATTGCTTCCATAGCCTTCACCTGTCCCTTGTCCTGTGTCCCATATCCCTTCTACTGCGTTATCCCGTATAGCCTCAAGACAAATTCAGTGACCGATGGTGGTGCGAGAAACATGATGGCTGCTGACACTGCCATGGCTGGACCGAAAGGCATATATCCTGTCAAGGGACGGCGTTGAGCGACGGCGATGAAAATCCCCATAACTGCTCCGATGAAAACGCTGAAGAGGAAGAAGGGCAGCATTTGCCAAGTTACACCGAGATGCGTCCCGACAGCGGCAGCAATTTTGACATCCCCGAAACCCATCGCTTCCTTGCGAAAAATAACCTTGCCGAAAAATCCCACCACCCAAACGATAGCGCCACCCAAAACTGCGCCTGAAAGGCTCAAAATGGCACCATAGGCACTTGGTTCGGACAACATGCAACGGACAAACCCGAAAATTCCCAAAGCCCAAACGGCTTCGTCTGGGACGAGGAAAAATTCCCAATCAACGAAGGCGATGGCCACCAACGCTGCCAAAGATGCAGCGACAAAAATTGCTTCTAACCCGAAAGGGTAACGGTTCACCGTCGCAACGAACAAAAGGGCTGTCAGCAATTCAACGACGAAGTAGCGGGGGCTGATTGGCGTTTTGCAATGGCGACATTTGCCCCCAAGCCAAATGTAACTGAGAATCGGCACTAAGTCAACGATTGTCAAAACTGTGCCACAATGAGGGCAATGAGATGGTGGCTGCACAATGGACAACCTCCGCGGCAGCCTGTAAATGCAAACATTGACGAAACTGCCGACAGCAGCGCCAAACAGGAAAGCGAACAAAACGATGAACCAATGCGGCATCAACTCACCCCCTTTTCTTCATGGTTGTCTTGTTGTCCGTTGTCCCGTTGTCCCAGAACTTTTGAATCGCGCCACCTTTAATTTTGCGGGCAAAATTTCTGAGCCGTCGCACCATACTTTGACAACGGTGGTGCCCGAAATGACTTACAAAGTCCTTTTCACGACATCACGAGGCATTGAGGACATCGTGGTTCAAGAACTCAAATCGCTGGGCATAGAAGCCAGACCCCGCCTTTTCGGATTGGATGGATGGGTTTGGGGATTTGTCAACGATCCACTTGAACTTGCCAGGATTTGCTATCAAGCGAGGACAATCTACCGAGGTTTACTCGTCTTGACGGAAGGCGATGTGAGGCGGACTCAGGAAGGCTTGCAAGACATCTATGAACTCGTCAAAAGCGTTGACTGGACGGAGTGGATGCCGCCGGAGGCGACTTTTTGTGTCCGTTCCACTCGCAACGGTCGTCACCAATACCAGTCACCGGACATTGAGCGAACGAGCGGTCAGGCAGTTATTGACCGCATAATGGAGCAAACAGGACATCGCCAAAAAGTCAGGTTGGCTCACCCCGATGTTATGGTCAGGGTAGATGTCACTGGCGAAAAATGCGTTGTTGGGATTGATTTCGTCGGTGAAGACGCAATGCACAAAAGAGCCTATCGCGTTTACGACCACCCAGCAGCCATAAACGCTGTCTTGGCTGCCGCAATGGTTTGGGCGTCAGGTTGGCAACCAGAAAAGCAGTTCGTTGACCCAATGTGTGGTAGCGGCACCATCGCCATAGAAGCAGCACTGATTGTCCGCAAAGTTCCGGCAGGCTTCTTCCGCAAAGAAAACTTCGCTTTCAGGTCGCTGCCATACTTTGAGGGTCTGAACTTTGACGATTTGATGCTTGAGTGGGATACACAAGCCGATTGGAACATCAAGGCGAAAATTTTCGGCTCTGACATTTCGCCAAAACATATCGCAGGCGCACAATTAAATGCCGAACGGGCTTTGGTTTCGGACACGACAGAATGGCAAGTCCTTGACGCCGCCGATTTGCCCAAGATTTTCCCGAAAGGCAGCGTCCATTGCCTCGTCTCAAATCCGCTTTTTGGCGTCCGCAGCGGCTCTGTGGCAAAAGCGAGGGAAGCCCATAGGTTGCTCCTTCAAGTCGCCGATGAAGTTCTGGACGAGAACGGGAAACTCGTTGTTATCACTCACCACCCAAAATGGCTTGAAATGCTGATGCCTGTTGTGGATTTCGTCACTGAGCGCCGATACGAAGTAATGCACGGCGATTTGCCGGCAGCAATACTTGTCATCCGCAGGAAATCAAACTCAAACCAAAGTGCGGAGGTGCATGGCTCTTGACAGATTTAGATGCCCTCAGGGAAATCGTTCGCAAGGCGGGGGAATTGGCTCTTTCATATTACGGGCGAGTGACCCCTTCAGAAAAGCCAGACCAGTCCTTTGTGACCGAAGCCGACAAGGCTGTTGAGGACTTCTTGCGTTCTGAACTTGCCAAAAACTTTCCGGGCGTTGAAGTGTTGGGTGAGGAAGTTGAGTCCGGTGTTGAAAAGGATGTCGCTTGGGTAGTTGACCCAATAGACGGGACGGCAAATTTCGTTGCTGGTGTGCCGATTTGGGCAGTTTCAGTTGGCTTGGTAAAAAGTGGAGTGCCAACGATGGGGGCTGTCTACTATCCAGCCTTTGAAGAACTTTACATCGCCCAAGAAGGTAAAGGAGCGTGGCTGAACGATGGGAGAATTTTTGCCCGACAGGACAACCAAATCCGCCACGACGACCTGCTCGGATTGAGCACCTTGAGCATTAAACGAATGAAAGTCAATTTGCCATGCAAGGTCAGGAGTTTGGGCACCGCTGTCGCTTGCTTCACTTTCGTCGCTAAAGGCTCGTTCATCGGTGGCGTCTTGACAGATAACCGAGTCTGGGACATAGCAGCAGGCTGGATCATCGCTAAAGAAGCGGGAGCGAATGTCATTTACTTGCTGACGGGAGAACCAATTGCCCAACTCGCGCTCAACCGAGAACAACTTCCACCGCAACTTGTTGCCCCGCCTCAATTCATTGATGCTTTGCGGCGGGGCATTCAGTTCGGCTAACCTTTTTGACTCCATCGGGCATCAAAGGCTTCAACGAAGGCTTGAAATGTCGGCTCATCAAAGAGCACGAACCTGATGTCCTTCAAGGGGCTTTCGGGGTGCTTATCGCAAAACTCTTTGGCGGTGTCCAGTAAAATCGCTGCGCATCTTTCCTTCGGGAAGCCGAAAATCCCTGCGCTGATTGCGGGCAAGGCAATGCTTGAGAAATTTCGGTCGTGAGCAGCCTTCAAACTGTTCCAGACAGCGTTTTTGAGGAGTTTGTCTGCTTCTTCTGGCTTATGCTCGCTCCAGACTGGACCGACAGCGTGGATGACGGCTTTTGCAGGCAAGTTGCCAGCACCCGTAACCGCCACTTTGCCAGTCGGAACAAGTCCATACTGCCTGACCCATTCATCGCTTTCCCGCTGGATTGACTCTCCACCTTTTCGCACAATCACGGCTGCGACACCGCCGCCGTGCTTGAGGTAAGAGTTGGCTGCGTTGACGATTGCGTCAACTTGCTCTGCGGTGATGTCGCCGCGAACAATTCGGATGACTTGACCAGTCGGCAACTTCACTTCCCTCACCACAGTGTTCATCTTCCCTCACCCCTCTTGACGAAATCAAATTTGCTGCGAGACGCGTTGTGGCGAAAAAGTTGCCCCATCAAGCAAAACCCAAGCGCCACTTCTTAACGCATATCGGAGGACTTCTTCAGGACAAAACTCACC
>Ga0105159_1000552_pt1 | contig 10511 bp, 14 predicted proteins | sample LHCtaG_2_FD_89590 | JGI IMG/M metagenome (GOLD analysis project Ga0105159, IMG submission 89590) | Hot spring microbial communities from Little Hot Creek, USA to study Microbial Dark Matter (Phase II) - LHC4sed_replicate | ecosystem: Environmental > Aquatic > Thermal springs > Hot (42-90C) >...
GTAATTAACGATATGTATACAGGCATTAACTGACCTGTAGCGTTAGGAGTTATTACCCTAGCAACTAGTAATGCATCCTCAACTGTTGGGACTATCTTCTCAATACCTGAAACACATATGTGTACTGATGGTGCGTTAGTTGAGAATCTAGCGTTACCTTCATTCTCTATAATGAATATAGTTGATGTATCAGCAGCTATCACGTTAGCACCGCTTATACCTACATCTGCGTTGATGAACTTCTCCCTCAACTTCTCCCTAGCAACTCTAACAAGTATTGAGGGGTCTGAAGGTAATTCCCTACCTAGGACTTTCGAGAATGTCTTAGCAACTTCCTCTCTAGTTAGATGTATTGCTGGGTATATTATATGTGATGGTTTCTCACTCCTTAACTGTATTATCCATTCACCTAAGTCTGTCTCAACAACCTCTATACCTCTACTGATTAAGGCATCATTAAGTGATATTTCCTCAGTAACCATAGACTTAGACTTAACGATTAACTTAGCGTTATGTTCTGAACATACTTTAGCTACATACTCTACAGCGTCTTTAGCTGTATTAGCTAGGTAGAAAGTACCTCCTAAAGCTTCTAAATTCTCCTTAACCATCTTTATTAACTCATTTAAATGATTTATTGACCAAGTCTTAATCTCCCTAACTCTCTTTCTGTAGTAGTTATAGTAGGGTAATCTTCTAAGGGCTGTATTCCGGTTATTCCAGTAAGTCCTACTAAATCTCTCTAAAGCTATCTTAAGTACTTCATTCTCTATCTCCTTAGTGAGTGCTTCCCTATAGGAATCAAACCATGAACTCATAACACCACCTCATAAAGTTAACTCATCAATAAGTTCGATAATATCTAATACATCTATATGTTTGAGGTTATAGAATAACTCACTTATTGATACACCATCTCTTAAGTTCTTAACACATGTTGGGCATGCAGTAATTACTGCATCAACATTTAATGGTGTAACATCATCCTTAATTCTGGTTATAGAGACTTGAGTAGATAGTTGAGGTATTAAGATCCTGAGAACGCCTCCAGCACCACAACATCTAGCAGCCTCTCTACTCCTCTCCATCTCTACGAATTCGATATTAGGTATTGACGTCAGTATGTTTCTAGGGATATCATAAACACCTGAATGTCTACCTAAATCACATGGGTCATGATAAGTAACACGTAGTTTAACACTATCCTTAAATCTTAACCTACCTAAACGAATGTTCTCATATATGAATTGAGTTGAATGTATAACCTTAAATGGAAGTCTCTCAACACCTAAGGCTTTAGGGTAAAACTCATTAAAACACCTATAACAACCCGGGCAATTAGTAACTACCTGACTAACACCTTCATTACAGATAATGTCTACAACATCTTTAGCTAAAGCTTTAAACCCATCATAATCACCTAGTATGATTAAGGGATATCCACAACACCTCTCCCTACTACCTAAAACCCTAAAATCAACACCTATCTTAGTAAGAATACTGATCATCTTCTCAGAGATCCCAGGTACTATATGAGAAGTAGTACATCCAACCCAATACAGAACACCAACCACGTAATACTCCCAGTACATACTACAGAATACAAATTAAAATATTTCGTAATGATGGTGAAAAGACTTAAAGATTTATTAGGTTTTACTTAATGAGTTAGTTGGTTGAGGGCCCGTCGTCTAGCTGGTTAGGACGCCGCCCTGACGCGGCGGAGGTCCTGGGTTCGAATCCCAGCGGGCCCACCACCCCAATCTTATCATAAGGGCCTATATAGATAAGTTTCTTCCTACCGTTAACGTATACACCCTTATAGAGGTAGTAACGGCGGTTGTAGTAGATCTTATAGAGGTGGTGATGATTATTAATCTCCTCATAAAGTAAAACATGGTTATAACTATATGGTTTGTTTTAGTGTTTTGAAAAGTTTATAAGCTTGAAATTAGTTTATTGTGTAGGCCCCGAGTGCCGCGGTAGTATAGCCCGGCCTAGTATGCGGGCCTGTCGAACACCGACCCTGTGTAGAGAGCCCGTGACCCGGGTTCAAATCCCGGCCGCGGCGCCAGCCCTTCCTAGGCTGACTTGCTTTTAAACCCATCATTTCATGACCCCCAGCGCTCGTGAAACGTATATATGTAGAGCAGAACCTATTATCAGGGCTTAGTAACTTGGAATCTAAGCTGTGGTTTGAGGGGCTGGACATCTCTAAGCTCAGTGCAGATGACAGGATTAGGCTGTTGAGATACGCGGTGGATAATCACGGGACCGATAAGGTCTTGGAGGTGTTAGGGTCTCCACGGTAACTCTGTGGAGGCAAGAGTTACTCTACTACAGATAGATACGATGTACTTGAAGCTATAATTACAAGTAATACTATTGTTACGCAGAGTTTGTTTTTAATCATGAGAATCTACCACCGCACTCATATTAAGATACATACCATATACTAATAAAATTTTACGTGGCTACGGCCTCAAAGTGTCGTGGGTAAGGTATGGTGTCGCTGAGTGGCAACTTCTCTACAGGAACTTTCTGCGGTCGCTAAGGATCGTATCCGAGATGAGAATACTCTTAGAGCTTAGGGGACCAGTCACCAGGACACCGGTTGGGTGGAACTCAAAGGTCTTCGAGGATGTAGCGGAGGCAGTAAGCCGGGGCGGAAAACCCTACGTAGTATTCAACAGGCTCTTCGGACGTCCAGTTGTCGACCCGAGGGACAGTGCTTGGTGCGAAAAGTACTGCGTAAGCGATGAAGAGTTCGAGGCGTACGTTAAGGAGCTCCAGAAGATCATTCCAGCACTGCGGAAGGCTTGAGGTTAGAGGTGAGGAGGTCAGATGTATGGAGCTAGTACATCAAAAGCTTTTATATATCTTTCCCGAATACTTTATTCTTGGCGATCAGTAGATGGGCATGCGTCCTGCTCTGGTCGGACTCGTCGTGACTGTTTTGGGTTTAGCGATCACCGCACTGGGGGTCCTCCTAGCTTATAACGCCTACATGAACTACAGCCCGATCCTGCCTAAGGCGACCTCGCTCGACGAGGCCATCACCAACACGGTCTACGAGCTGTTGAACCTTGTGTTGAAGCTGGGTTTTCTCGGGGTGATGCTCTGGGCCGGTACCGCGTTACTGAAGAACGGCTTAAGTACCCTCATAGAGGCCTACAGAGTTGATAAGGTTTGTTCACCGCAGCAAAAGTAGGTGTTGCAGTAGTCTCAGCTATAGTAGTCCTAAGCCTCATCTCCCCGCTGGCAACATTCATCCTAGAGCTCTCGGAGAACCCCTCGAAGTACATATACGTGGAGGGTGCGGTGAAGCTGTTGAACGAAACTCATATAGAATTAATGATATCACTGACTTACTCCGGTAGAGTCCCGCTCAGAGACTTCACGATAGCTTTCAATGGGATGGAGGTGGTGTTCGGGGATGTCACTATGGGTGATTATACCAAGACCGTAGTCCTCAGCATAGGCGAGCTCAGCAGTGGGTTGCTGAGGATCACTGAGGTGTCGTATAAAATAGCCGGGCTATACCGCGTCAGGGTACGCGTGGGGTGAAGGGCACGGGGAAGGCACTACCACCTGTTCTCAAAAAAGCCTTCAGCGGTGCATTAGTCGGGCTCACCTACTACCTAGTCTACGCGGTGTTGCTTCCGCAGGTTTTCTCCACGCTACTTAAAACACCCATCGAGGCGGGGTACGTCACTTCGTTCATCGCCCTCTTCATAGCCCTTGGAACGGCGGAGTCTGTGCTCCGGAGCCACCCAATATCCATACCCCTCAGAGTGATCTCGAAGCTGTTAGGTGCACTAATACTCTACGTGGTGCTGAACGGCGGGCACCTAGAGGTGGAGGTGCCTGCTGAAGGTGTGGTAATTCATGCTGAGCTCGATGTGAGTCCGCTCCTACACGCGGTAATACTCTTCAGCCTACTGTACGGCTTCATAGACGCGTTTTCATATTACACAACAAGGAACGCTACCTAGCTTTCATCTCTTCATTGATAGTACAGCTGAAGAGCTCGCTCCCCACAAACTTATCCGTAGCCATCTCCTGTAGCGAAGCAATCGGAAAACTGAAAAGAGAGGAAAGGACTGGAAGAATGTATGCAGACACCTTTCTTCGGTTTCAGATGGATTACTCCTTTCCTGCTGAGCTCTCTCAGGACCTTCCTTACGGTGATCTCGCCTACCATTAACCCTCCGTTGCTTTCGAAAAGCTCTTTCTTGATTTGCGAAATAGTTATACATTTGTGCTTCTTGATTATGGGTATCGCCATATTGATTAGCTCATCTACGTCTGGTTGCTTGATTATATTACTTCAAAATCTTCGAGGTCTCTGACCGAGGTAAATCGAACCCGTCCAGATCGGGTGCCTTAGACGTAGTTCATCCAATTTTAGCTGTAGTAGGGAAAAGTATATAAACCCTTAAATCTTCGCGGCAAAACTGCAGATATATCCGTTATCATTCGCGATATACGTCTTGATTCCACATTCTAAAGTCTACAGTTTCTCTCAGGAGGATTTACAATTCCTTTCTATTTCTTTTAATAGAAAATTTAATGAAAAATAATTTTAGTTATAACCGAGGCTTCACTCCTCCTCTTCTTCCATTCACTCTTCATCGTCTAACCATTAGTCTTCATCATTCCAAGCGTTCCTCTTCGGGTTTACCATATGTTCTCCCTCAATAAATACGGTAGTTATATAGTTTTAAAGGTACGTCGCACAACTTTCTATTAAGGGACTGTCGAAATGCTTGGGAAGTACCCTACCAGCAAGCCGTTGACGTATAACGGGTAGTACGGCGGGTAGACCGCTTTGAACACTCCCGGCTCAGTAACCACCGCGCTTACTGAGTTGTTCACGCTTAAGAAGGGGTCTTCCCACCTGGAGAACATGTAAACAACGTTGTTGTCCTCCAACTCCAGCGGTGCCGTGTAGTTCAGGGTTGCACCGTGCCTAACCCAGAAAACTTCAGCGAAGAGCAAGGGCTCTGAGGTTACCACTACTAAGTGCTCGGGTAAGTAAACAGCTTCATAGGTACCCGCCTCTGCCACAACTACGCACGCCGAGCTAGAGTATACGCGACGGTTGAAAAACCAGTGCGAAAACACGTATCTAGTAGCAGAGCTGATGTATACGTGGCTGTCAGCAACACACCCTAGAACCTAAAGACACGCTAATGCTCTGCTCGTAATACCTTTCCCCATTAATGATTAGAGAAACCTCCCTAGGAACTCTCACAACAACAGTAGCTGATTCAGCATAAGCTACAGCAGAGTGTATTAATGCTAAACCAGCAAGTAACAACATGAGTAGTAGTACATGTCTGTCTGCCGAATATCGCGGACGTCAAGAAGTACTACGATTACGCAAAGATCTACACCCTACTTCTACTTCTCTTCTCGCCTGCGGGTAGAATTAAGAAAAGCATTGACAGATAATCCGATCTCAGCGGTACTGACGGTACTAAAAAGTTTAGCTATATGAAAACATGATGAACTTTAGTGATTAGCTCACTACGTAAATGTACCGATGGATGAGGTATTCGGTGTAGAGAACTTCCTAAACGACATAACTAAGGGTTTAAGGCTATCTTGGTGCTATGAGGACTTCATAATTTCGTGGATCATTATCTTTATACCACCAGTAGCTGTGCATGGTGTAAACCTTGATAGCTGGTGTCGCGTATTAAGTGACGTCTCTTACTGCTTTATAGTAACTTACAGTTAGTGACGCTGTTCAAACTCCTGCGTATGTGAAGCTTACTGTAATGCTGGAGATGGGAGTGTCTGTCTCGCTAGTATCCTCTGGCACTAACAACCCTATTAGTGTTTTGCCAACTACTCCTTCGAATTTATAGTAGGGCGGTGTTGGCGGGGTATATGGGTAAAGACTATATGGCAGTGAGGGTTCCTCAACACTTCTTGCAACACCCCTATCTTATCTGGGTAAAGGAGCCAATACTCTAGACAAGATCCTGTGAAACCATCACACCAAATTGACCATTCATACTTGTATTTAACGTAGAAGTATATAGTGCCCTTATAGTATCCTGCCAATCCTATCGTTTCACGGCCTATCAAACTAGGAGTTAACTTCTTTCCGGCAGACCCCCACCAAACCTGACCATCGGATCTACAGCCAGTGATGTCGTAAAATCTGAATCACCAAGCACCTCAAAATATACGGCGGGCCGCTTAGGATAGAGGTATAAAATGAACGAGGTGTTGAGCCCGCTTATTGAATATATTCTAGGTCCTTTAACCCACGTGTAGCACTCCCCTCTCTTGTAGCCACTATTTGGGTCCTCCTCAACTATTACGATATTACAAGAGAACGGTTTACTCTCAGAAGGTGGGGAGGAAATATCGCTTGAGCGAGTTTCAACTTATCATAGCTCTCCTCTGCTTTCACTCTCTCCGTGTGTATTATACTTCTCGGAAACACCCCCACTATCCTGTCCCACTTAAAGAGCGTGGCGTTGTCCCTCACACAATTTACGAAGATAGCGTATTCCTGAGGCTCGTAGTAATCAACAACTAACTTGTTAGTGCGGGGGATCTTGCATGTATTTCGCCACGTAGGCGAAAAGAGTGTTCTTCACTTCAACGATATCCCCAAGGGTGTAAACCCTTATAGAGGAGCTCTGTGTAACCTTTTTCCGTCGGGTTATACATGGTCGGAAATCTCTTAACTAACACGGCACAGCGATCCGTAGCTATCTGCAGCAACCTTATCTTGAGCTTCACGAGCATCCTAGGCCTCCCTTCAAGCCAAGAACTAAACAAGGTAGAAATCTCATCAGTATTCGATAACGCAGCAGCACTCAATACTAGGAGAAGAATTATAACCGACACCAAGAAAACCTCCTAATTACCAAACATACTAAATGTCCTAATAAATGCTTGTTTATTAAGTTTTAAACCTCACTACCTAACACGAATATCGTAGAACCTAAGTGTTATTTAATTTTGATGATTACTGTTTTATGGTGTGTTGACTAGAAAGAAAAAGTGACAAGCATAATCCTATGATAGAATCTTTATGAATCCAAAAGTGTGCTTTACTTCGTTATTGCTTATGTACGTGATTACCACTCTGATTTCATCTCTAGTTTTCACTTCTTTATTGGACGTAAGAAGGAACCTGGTGTACATGATATCGTTCCCAGATAAGTAGTGGTGATATATACGTTAAGGCGAGGAGAATTAAAGCGCTCATCGATAGGAGTGGCTTCGATGCGGACCTGATAGGGTGTTACAAGGTACACTTAACAACGTACCCACACCACAAGAGACTCACCGTGAACTTGGACGTAGTCACGGCTACGGATGCTGAGGCAGAGGAGCTAGCCGATCTACTCAGCAGGGGGTGGAGCTGATGGGCGGGTATGCCTGGACGATAATTAAGTTGCGTTCAGCGATAGAGAGGGCGGAGTGGACGTGATGCCCGGCAGGATAAAGAAGAATATGTACACCTTTATCTGGACCTCTCGGGGTATTTAAAGAGGTATAGGGGCTTGACGCTGGAGCATGCTGTTGTGAACAAGCTCATGAGGTCTATGTTCGACCCAATAAACGACGCATACGATGTGTTTAAGGGCATAGTGTACTCGGACCTCGAAACGCTGGTGAGACTGACGTACGACGAGTTCGTCTACGCAGACAAATCTGCTTTCTACATAGCGAGGAACCTGGAGACCACCTTAAACTACTACAAGCGTTGCGTCTAGGGACAGATGGGAGGTAGCTGAATGTAAGTCCGAGGTTTTATAGGTTGCTTAGCGATTAGAAGAATATGAGCTATGTCGGAGATGCTCAAGGCCGTGGGGAACAGGCACGTCATCAGGAAGTGCAAGTACTTCAAGATCTACCTACCGGAGTACTACAACGAGGTCTGGGAGGAGATCAGCAGGCAGAAGGAGACTGTGGACGTGATAGTCATAGTTAAGGACTAACGGTATTCTACTACGGATTCCGACAGACGAATATAGAAAGTTATGCCCACGTTTCAAGGACATGCTGGCAGTAAATGAAAACGACAGATCCCGGGGTAGTGAGCCTGTCGAGCCCGTGACCCGGGTTCAAATCCCGGCCGCGACACAGTATGTTGTGGGTAGGCGCCAAACACGGGGCCGTCACTTCCTAACTTAATTATTCATTAGTTCTAACTATACTCCCAGCTTTTATCTTAGCTTTATAGCTTATGGAAGAACATTTCTTAAGGTAGTTCAATAGTGTTTTACTGATAGCTGCTACACCTCTACTACCTAATATGTTGAGGAGTATGTTTTTCCTTATATCTACGGATGTTACTACATTACCTTCTATTAAAGCTTCACTACCTATGACTGTTAAATATATGTGTGAGTTATGACCTATAACTACTTTAGGCTGGATACTACTCCAGAAGAATTCTGTATATGCTCCTATGTGGACTCCTTCCTCTATTGAGGTATAGTTATCTACTAATGAGTGTGGTTCTACAGTAACGTTACGGCCTATGTAGAGAGGGCCTTTAAGTACTGTGTAATGGTCTATTTCCGCATCATCCTCTATAACTAGAGGGCCTTTAAGTACAGCTGTTGAAGCTATTGATGCTTTAGAAGATATTCTAATATCACGTAACTCACTTAATATGTAGTAAGTAGCTTTAAGTAAATCCCAAGGAAACCCTATATCAACCCACCAACCACTCCAAATAGCTACTTTAAAGGTTTTCCTACCTATATACCTCTTAAAAGCTTCATCAACTGTTGACGACTCCTCTAAAACCTCAACCAACTCTTTATCATATATTGTAATACCACCGTAAGCGTAAGCACCGTCAATCTCTGTAGTAGGTTTCTCAACGAAATCTACAACCCTACCCTCATCATCAATTAATACCGCACCATATAATCTAACATCTTCTTCAGGGACTACCATAATGACTGACTTACCATAAGTTAAGTAAGCGTTAATAACCATTCTAAACGCTTCATGAGGTACTAAAGTATCACCATAGACTAATAAAGTCGGTTTACTTAATACATCCTTAGCAGATAGTATAGCATCTCTAACACCACTACCGACCTGCTTAATAACTTGAATATCAGCTATATCACCATACTTAACAGTAATATCCTCAAATAATGATGGTTGGTCAGAAACTAACGTAATATCCTTTAAACCACACGTAAGTAAACCATCAATAACTCTCTCAATAACGGACTTACCAGCAACTTTAAGTAATGCTTTAGGTATACCCCCAGTAATATCTCTAACACCAGTACCGCTACCACCAACTAATACTACAGCACGGTCCATAACCACCACCTACACTACAGTAACAGTCTTAGCTAGATTTCTAGGTTTATCCGGGTCGTAACCTAACGTAACAGCTGTGTAGTAAGCTAGTAACTGATAAGGGATTATGTAAACTATCGGTGCTAACTCATAACTAATACGACGTAATTCGAAGACATAATCAAATAACTTAACATTCTTCTCAAAACCTTTAGGTACTACAGCTAGAGTCCAAGCACCCCTAGCCTTCATCTCCTCAACGTTACTAACTATTAATTCAGCCTCATCACCTAACACAGTGAAAGCTACTGGGAATCCCTCATCAACTAACGCTATAGGACCGTGTTTACTCTCACCAGCTGGGTAGGCTTCAGCATGGATATACGCTATCTCCTTAAGTTTTAAAGCACCCTCCATAGATGTAGGTAAGCCTAAACCCCTACCTAAGTAGTACATACTATGTTTCATACTGATAACACCTGAAATAACTCTAGCCTTAGGTTCACAAATAGATATAGTTGTAGACATTATCTCAGGTATTAAACTCAACTCAGACTTTAACTCAGAAGCCTTATCACTATCTAAAGTACCCATATACTCACCTAAGTTAATAGCTAAGTAACTTAGAGTAGCTACTTGAGCTACGTATGTTTTAGTAGCTGCGACACCTATTTCAGGACCTGCCCTAGTGTATATAGGGAGGTGTGATTCTCTAGCTAATGTGCTGTCAATAACATTAGTCAAAGCTATAGTTAAAGCACCCCTCCCCCTAGCATCACGAACGGCTAATAAAGTATCTATAGTCTCACCAGACTGACTAATAGCTATGACTACATCACCATCATCAACACTGTTTCTAAACCATCTCATCTCAGAAGATATTAGTGCATGGCTCTTAACATAAGCTAACTCATTAAGAAGTAAACTACCTACTAATGCTGCATGATAACTAGTACCAGAGCCTATGACTAAGACCCTCTCAGCCCTAGAAAGAAGTTTAACAACGTTATCTAATTCTTTAGATACTGATATTAAGGTATCAGCAACAGCTCTAGGTTGTTCATGAATCTCCTTAAGCATGAAGTGTGGGTAACCACCTTTCTTAGCCATCTCAGGAGTCCAGTCAATATGTCTTACCCTAAGTCTATAGTCAACAACTTCAGTCTTAGGTAAGACTCTATCAAATTCTAACCTTAAACCCCTATCAA
>Ga0105159_1000559_pt1 | contig 10473 bp, 8 predicted proteins | sample LHCtaG_2_FD_89590 | JGI IMG/M metagenome (GOLD analysis project Ga0105159, IMG submission 89590) | Hot spring microbial communities from Little Hot Creek, USA to study Microbial Dark Matter (Phase II) - LHC4sed_replicate | ecosystem: Environmental > Aquatic > Thermal springs > Hot (42-90C) >...
ATTTAGCCCAGTATAGCGGAGCCTTGAAATCAAGTTCGAGTAAGCCCTCTTCCTCCTCTCTTCGAGTAAGCTGAGGAAGTCCTCTACTCCAGCCCACGAGCACTTGATGCATGAGTCTAGAGCTTTTTGAGGTCCGTCTTGATAGTAACCCACTGAGGCCATGACCGTGAGCCTCGTCGATAGGGGTTCAGGGTTCGTAAACTTGCCATCCCAAAGGACTTTGGCCTTCTCGCTCTTCTCGTCATAAATTGCTACTCCGACCCTTACAGCTTCCTTGAGAGCTAAGAGGTTGAGCCCTCTTGGCCCTCCTGGTATCTCGACTGAGCCTATCACGGCTAGGCCAGCGTACTTCTCTACGTCCTTCTTTATCGAACGCGCAAAGAAGTACGCTAAGCTGGCCCCGCAGGCATAGGTCTCACCATCAACTCCGTGAACCTCTGGGTTTAGTAACATTACCTCTTCGCCAATATCGTGGCTGGGCTCTAAGTCGTGGTGGTCTATGATTATTATCGTCCTCTTCAGATCATTTAACTTTGATATGAGAGATGCGTGAGGGCCCCCCAAATCAACGTATATTATGGGCTCCTTGCCTTGAGCTTGTAGCTTTTTCACTGCTTGAGGGTAAGTCTTTTCAAGGCATATCACGTGCGTCGAGAACCTTCCTTCGAGTGCGAGCTTGAGAAGCGCTCCGGCTGTTACCCCGTCAGCATCATCGTGGTGGACTATTATCACCTTATCGGCGTCGACATCAAGCAATTTTTTAGCGTATTCTTCGCCTTCCTTAAGTACTTTCTCGATGCCCCTTCTTACTTCCTCGCCTTCTTTTAACTCTATCGTCATCTCAAAGACCTAGACCATTAAATGTGAGGATCTCTAACGACATTGGCTTGTGCGTGACGTTCCCCACTCTTCCGCCTATGAGCATCTTCACACTCTTTGCTTCAGCTATTTCTACAAGCCTTTGAGTAACCACTCCATCAAAGACTATGTAACTTACGGGGTCCTGAGTCGACTGCAAGTAGTTCGCCAAGTCTTTTACGGGTATCTTTGTCAATATCCTCCAGTTCTCATCGTATATTAGAGCCTCTAAGCTACCAATGAGTTTTTCAGCCTCTTTTAGCACCTCGGGAGGTATTTTGCTCTTGAGGGAGACGACCTGCGTCTCTGCGGTAGCTTGGGGTTGAGGCAGATGAGGAGGCTGGAGGCCTTTCTCCAGCATCGCGAGGTATTCGCTTACAGGCACTTTATCCCTTAAGCACTTGGCTATCTCCTTTCCTGTCAGCTCCTCCACTTCCTTTCCTGGAGGCGCCCTTGCCACGTAGTCTATATCGGCTACTTGGAGCAGTTGCCTCAAGACTAGCTCCCCACCCCTATCTCCATCAACAAACGCTATCGCTGTCTTCTCCTTGCACAGGTTTATTATGGTCTTTGGAATCGAAGCTCCCTCTATTGCTATCACGTTTCGGTAATCGTGCCTCAGCAAGTTGACGACGTCCGCCCTGCCCTCAACGATTATTATCGTATCGCTCTTGTCCACATCCGGTCCTGCTGGTAGTTTTTCGGGACCATAGGCCACAAGCTGGGCCTCCCTGACCGTCTTGAGTAGCTCCTCTGTTATTTCGCGTGTGTCTGGCGTAACCTCCTTCCACTTCATTAAGAGCTCCTTAGCCCTCTCTACGACCTTCTTCCTCTTCTCCTCCCTGACGTCCTCTATCTTAATCACCGTGATTTTCGCATCGCAGGGACCGACCTTGTCGACGGTCTCTATGGCTGCGGCTATTAACGCTGTCTCGACTTTATCCAAGTTGGATGGTATTTCTATCTGGCCAACGCACTTGCCATTCCTCTCCTCCAAGGTCACCAGGACTCTGCCTATCCTCCCGGCTTTTTGTAGCTCTCTTAAGTCCAACTTATCGCCGAGTAAGCCCTCGGTTTGTCCGAAGAGCGCGCCTATGACATCCGATTTATCCACTATCCCACTTACCTCTATCGTGGCGTGGATGACGTACTTAGCGGTAACCGCGACACCTCCCATCGCTTATCACCAAGCTTTAGACCATTAACTACGCACAGTCTCTCCTAGACTATGTAGTCTAGCTAACTCAAAGTAGTTGCAAGCTCCTTTATCTAGTTATCGTAGCGCTTTTCAGGGCTTTAAGCAATTCTCCGGCCTCTTTGTTTGATTCGAAATAGCTCCTGACGGGCTCGAGCATTTTCGCCAAGGCCTTGGCCACCGCTCGCTTGAGGTCTTGTGGATGCAACTCCCCCCTACCGTATAGGTGAACCAACTCGTCAAAGCTCTCAACCCACAGGTCTCCTCCATGCTTCTCCTCGCGCTCCACGTACAGCTTGAAGCCTGGTCGAGCGAACAGTATGTGCTTGCATATCTCTATTACTGGGTTCATGTCGACAACCTTCATGGGGCAGTAAGCGCCTTCTATCTTCTTCTCTATCTCCTCAGGAGTGTCGTGGACGAAGATGCACGTTTCCGGCTTAGACTTGCTCATTTTTAGATCAATCTCACCCAGATCCCCGCTACCTATAGGAGGCTTTAGATTCATGAGCAGAGGTGTGTGTATTGCAACTGGTTTCTTCCACCCTCTCTTCTCTGCTATTTCTCTCGCGAGCATGTGGGCCTTGCGCTGATCGGTCCCCCCTAGGCAAACGTCTAGGTCCATGTAGAATATATCGGCGACTTGCATGCAGGGGTATATAAGCTTCGAGAAGTCCAATATGCTCTCGCTCTCCTTTCTACCCATTATCGTTATGGCCCTTCGAACCCTCGCTAGTGACAAGTTCTTGGCTATACTGATGACTAGCCTCCAGTACTCAGAGTCATTTACTAGGTCCTCGGCCTTGACGTACTCTATGTCGCCCTTATCGATTTCGAGGGCCTTTAATGCGTGCTCGATGTACTTGGCGCATTTGTGTATCATTTCTAGATCTCCGCCGAGCTTGTCGTTGATCCAAGCGTGCCACGTGGCCTCTAATACCTTCATCTTAATCCCAACGTCTAAGAGGTCTCTGACCTTTTGAGCCCAGATGAGCCAGCCTATATGGAAAAGCCCCGAGGGCTCGACGCCTATGTAGCCCTTGGCCTCCCCCTCTCTCAGAACCTCAGCGAGCTCAGAGAGCGCTACGACTTCGCATGTGTTTCTCGTCGCTATCTCGATTTTATCCTCGACGTCCATGATATCAACCTTGCTTCTGTTTTAAAGCCGCGCCGGCTGTGACCGCGCATTGACCCACCCGATATCACAGTCTCGGGCCTTATGCCCCCTCCATGGGGACTCCCTATGCGCGGCTTTCAAGGCCGGCGCGGCCTAAGATAAGGGGGCAAAAAGCCCCTATAAAGATTAGGTTAGGGCCGCCGAGTCTGTGCCGCAGGTGGGTAAGGTGGACGGTCATCCATCAGAGAAGCCCCTTCACGATCCCTCCACCCCGTCGCTGCGGCGACTTACGACCCAGCGGCCCACAATATAACGTCAAGTGAGGTATTAAAAGCCTGTACTCCATGCCTTGTAGAGCTTTGATAGGCTTATCTCGAAGGCTGCCACAGGCGTCTGCAACCTGAACCTCAGGAGAACCTCCGGCTTAACCTCACCGATGAGGCCTACGACTTCGCCGTCTATTAGCACCGAGGCACAGCGACCCTCTATCATTAGATCTCTGCTATCTCTCTTCACCTCAACCCTCACGTTTAATATCCTTAAGAGCGAGTATAACACTGCTTGGACGTCCTCGTACCCGACCTTGTAGTCGGCATGTAGCACTGCCAACCTCCTTTCATGTAGGCTCCTCTCGTCGAGGTCCTCGTCAATTAGCACTACATCGCCAATCTCGAATATCTTTTGAGGGTACTCCACGTGAGTGTTCTCTGACAGAAAGTCCAGCAGGGACGGGATCAGGCTTGTCCTGAGGCAAGTGTAGTCGGATGAAATGGGCTTGGCCACTCGGACCCTCCTCTCGTGCACGCAAGCGTCATCAAGCTTCCTATCGCTCGTAAACATGTAGTTCAATACCTCTTGGAAACCATACCCTATCATTAGCTCGCGACAAAGCCTGGAAAAGTTAACAAGCTCGAGCTCCCGCCCCCGCGTAGTTACCGGGGGGACCTCGGGGGCTATCCTATTGTAGCCATAGCCTATGGCGAAGTCCTCGGCAATGTCGACGTCGTCCATTATGTCGACCCGATAGAACGGTATCATGACGTCAAGCCCCTCGCCGCTCACGGTTACGTCTAACCTAGCCTTCATCAAGCACTTAACAACTTCGCTCAAGGGCACTTTTATTCCTGTTACTTCGACTAACCTGTCGTAGCTAGTCGCCATTGTCCTGTGATCTGTTCTGGGCTCTACTCTTTTGTTGCTCGAACCCTCTTGCACTTCGAACTTGACTATCTCGCCTCCCCTCTCGGCTAAGTTCGCCGCTAAGATCGCTAGAGCGTCCTCTACGGCTTTGAGGTCCGTCCCCGTGACGTCGATGAATAAGTTCTTAGTCTTCGCGCTCACCTTAGTGAGCTCAGAGTTTATTATTGGAGGCATCGAAAGAACGTTGTCGTTGGCGTCTATCAGGAGGGGGGCCAAGCCCTTATCTTTGATGATCCACCCGTACTCCACCCCCTTTGGATGTTGCTCTATGATCTCTCGACCACTCATCTCCCTACCGCCTTCCAGCGGCGTGAACGAGAACTCGTCGAAGCGCTTGGCTGTGTATATTATCGGAGCTTTTATCACGTCGAGATTGTGCAGGCCTATAGCGAACTTCTTGCGATTTCTGCCATGAGTCTTGTGGAGAACCTCTTGAAGCTGTATTAACTGCCTCAACCCCTCTTCTCCAAGAGAGCATCCTACGACCGCGGCACATGCGACGAAAGGCCTGACATCCTTAACAGATTCGTCGACCCTGATCACGAAGGTTTCGTCAGCTTCTCTTATAGAGTACTTGGGGATGCCGAGCTCTACCTCGAGGAAGCCCTTTAAGCTCCTCGCTATGCCCTCAGCAGAGAACATATCCGCCCTATCAGCTGTCACTTCGAGCGTTATTTCGTTGGGGCCGAAGGCCTTGACCTCTGCTTTGACCATCTCAAGGGCTTCGATGAGCTCTTCGTCGCTTATATCCCGCTTGCCCACGAGCTTGAGCAAGTCCCTCTTGCTGACGCTTATAGTGGGCATTGAGGCACCACCGCTCTCGTCCTGAGGAACCTTAAATCTCGAGAATAAAGCTCTCGTATATCCGATATCTTGAGCAACGCCATCGCAAGCCTGTCTATCCCTATGCCCCACGCCGCGACTGGGTAGTCTATCCCAAGGCTTTCAAGAACCTCTGGCCTGAACATGCCAGCGCCTAGACACTCTATCCAGCCAAGCTGAGGATGGTATACTGAGCCTTCGACACTCGGCTCTGTAAAGGGGAAGTAGCTGGGCCTAAACTTCACGCTCTCGAACCCAAGCCTTTGCGCGAAGTCTTGCAATACTCCGAGGAGCGTCCTGAGGTTTACACCTCTATCGCCATAAATCCCGTCCACTTGCGTGAACTCTATGAAGTGTGTGGCGTCGATGACGTCGGGCCTGAAGACCTTTGATATGCAGAACATCTTCACTGGAGGCCTCGGCCTTTTAGCTAAGAACCTAGCCGAGACGGCCGTCGTATGGCTTCTAAGTATCAATCTAGAGGCCCGCTCCTCGCTCCAAGAATAGCCCCACTTGGCCTCGTGAACCCTCTTGACGGCCTCTACTAGCTCTCTCTGCGGGAGGCGGCCCGTCGACGGCTCGAGCAACACGAAGCAGTCGTGGATCTCTCTGGCTGGGTGGTCTTGGGCTTGGAAGAGCACGTCAAAGTTCCAGAACTCCATCTCGACGTAGGGGCCCTCAGCTTCTACGAAGCCCATCTCCACGAGTATTCTGCGAACCATGTCGAGAAACTCTACGTAAAAGTGCTTCCTAGCTGGGTACACCCTAGGGGGCTCGGCCGAGATGTCGTACGGTTTCAAGTAAACGCTCTTCCATTCTCCGCTTTTTATTAGGTCTGCGGTTAGAGCGCCTACAACCCTCACTTGTTGAGCTTTGCTCAGAGCCTCTAGGCCCCTCTCTGTAAGCGCCGCAAACCTCCTTCTTTGTTGCACGATTGAGACCAGCCTTCGAGTCTTCAGCTCTGACAAAACTTCTGATGGTACTTCCTTTACGCGAACTTTACTCTCGCGCGCCAACCTCCTTAAGACCTCTTCAACAGGATCTTCAGCGGGGACGTCTCTTACCTTAATGACCCTCTCTCCATTTAATACGACGAGCTCTCCGAGACCCTTTCTGCGGATCCAGCCCAGAGCTATCTTCAGCTCTTCATCACTAAGCTCAACGGCCTTTCTAACCTCCTGTAGAGCGGCCCGTCCTCCAAGATCTAAAGCCCTCTTCGCAATCCTTCTCTCAGGGAGCCCCTCCTCAGCGTACCTCCTACCTTCCTCCGTTAAAATTAGGTAACCCTCATCCTCTACTAAGAGATGCACCAAGCCTTTCTGGTTTAGCGCCTCTAAATACGACATCACTGAGCTTAGACTGAGCCCTGCGTGCTCAGCCAGCTCGCTAACCTCTAGGGCTCTTTTAGCATCGCCGAGACACTTTAATATCCTAACCTCCCCATCGGAGAGCTCTGGCACCATTCGCTCAGCACCACTCGGCTTCGGAAGATAGCGCTATAAGGAAGCTTTTAATTTTCGCTTTAAGAGTTAATGGTTAGAAGTTCTTGGTGATAAGCTTGAAGAAGCCCAGCGCTGGGATCATAGATCCATGGGGTTCGACGGAGATAGAGAGCTACGAGAGGTTGCTAGAGGAGTTCGGGATCCAGCCGCTAAACGGAGTGGCCGATAAGTTGCCCCACAAGCCCTCGTTCATTCGGAGGAAGATAATATTTGGCCATCGAGACTTCGAGCGCATAGTCAACGCGATAAACAACAAGCAGTCGTTTGTCGTAATGAGTGGGATAAAGCCCTCGGGCCCTCTACACATCGGTCACATCCTAACTCTTAGGGAAATGGTGTTTTTCCAAGAGATGGGAGGTACCGTTTTCTACTGCGTAGCGGACATAGAGGCTTACGAGGACAACGGCATTTCATTCGAAGAGAGCGGGGAGATCGCCGTAGACAACCTCGCCGACGCCCTCGCTCTAGGTCTCGACCCAACGCGCGCCTACATATATAGGCAGTCCAAGGAGAACGACGTCAAGGACCTGGCCTTCATATTCGCACGATCCGTAACGCTCTCGACGATAGAGGCCATTTACGGAGTGCGACACATGGGCCTCTACATGTCTGCCTTGGTCCAAGCGGGCGACATCCTCCTCCCACAATTGAAGCGTTTCGGCGGGCCCAAGCCCACTTTAGTCCCCGTGGGGATAGACCAAGATCCCCACATCAGGCTTTGCAGAGATCTAGCGCACAAGTTTAGGGAGAAGTTCGGTTTCATACTACCCTCGGCTACTTACCACAAAATAATAAGGGGGCTAGACGGAAGCCCGAAGATGAGCAAGAGAAACCCCATGAGCTACTTCACCTTGGCGGAGGACGTCGAGAGCGTAGCCTACAAGCTGAGGAATGCCTTCACCGGCGGAAGGCCGACGGCTAAAGAGCAGAAGGAGCTCGGAGGAGAGCCGGAGAAGTGCCCCATATTCGACTTGTACAAGTTTTTCTTCATAGAAGACGACGAAAAGCTATTGGAGATATACATGAAGTGTAAGAACGGGGAGATACTGTGCGGCGAGGACAAGGCCTTCGCTATCGAAGTAGTGACATCCTTCATTAAAGAACACCAACGCAAGAAGCAGTCCCTCATTGACAAGTCGAGGGCGATATTGAGCTTAGATTAAGCCCTCGCTAGAGGCCTGCCCTCGACATCGATTTCCCCTCGCCTTATCCTGGTGGACGAGATGGGCTTGCCGTCGTAGGCTAGTACTAGCGGGACCACTACGATTACGAGAGGCTTAAGGCCTTTGCTAACCCTGATCCTGTTTATTGTGGTCGCTCTCTCGTAGGTCTCCTCGCTTACTACTAGAACCTCTAGCTCCTCGTCGTGGATCGCCGCTCCGTAGACGTCATTTATCACCACGATATCGTACTCCGCCAGCTCGTCCATCCTCTCCCCTTTAATCCAACTTTCGAGGCCCTCCCTCCTCTTAGAGAGGGGATCGATCTTAGCGTCGCTCTTGCTTCGAGCCACCATCTCGTCGCTAGTGAGGCCTATAATGACTTTCCGGCCAATTTTGAACGCCGTCCTTAGAAGCTCTTTGTGTCCTTTGTGCAACTTGTCGAAGGTCCCGCCAACTGCCACTACGCTAAAGGGCTTTTCCTTCATGTCCTCGACCTGTCCTCCTCTTACCCAAAGGGTTATTATCCTTTCTCCTTTCAAAGTGATGTGGTGTGCTCTCGCGTTGCTCACTGAAGAAGAGCTAAGTTGCTTGAGGAGGGCTGGCAGAGCAGCCTCTCAAGCCCTCAAGAGCGTGATCTACAAGGTCCATGAAGGGATGCCATTAATAGAGGTATGCGAGCAAGTTGAACGCTACATCAAGTCGACGGGTTGCGAGCCTGCCTTTCCCTGCAACGTTTCGATCAACTACGTAGCAGCGCACTACACGTCATTTGTAGGAGACAAATCAATCATACCTCCTAGGAGCCTTGTGAAGATAGATGTCGGGGCACACGTCAATGGCTTTATAGCCGACGTCGCGTCAACAATCGCTCTCTCCGAGGAGTACGAGCCTCTCGTTCGTGCGGCAGAGAGGGCCCTCGAGACGGCCATCAACTCCATAAGGCCCGGGGTTAGGATGTCAACCCTCGGCTCCCTCATAGAGACGACCATAAAGAGCTTGGGCTTTAAGCCCATTAGGAACCTATCGGGCCACATGCTCAAGCAGTACACATTACACGGGGAGAAGAGCGTACCGAACGTGGCGGTTAATAGCAGATTTTCGATGGAGGCGTACGAAGTTTACGCTATAGAGCCCTTCGTCACCAACGGCCTTGGTGTAGTAGTTGACTCCCCCGAAGTCTATATATTTCGATATCTGAGCCCGAAGAAGGCTAAGAAGGCTGATAGGGAGGTCCTCGCGACCATATGGCACAGGTTCAAAGGACTGCCTTTCTGTGACAGGTGGGTCAGGGACTTGATTCCGCAAGAAACGCTTTCAAAACTCTTGGAGCTCTCGCGTACTGGCTCCCTCTACGGCTATCACGTGCTGGTAGAGAAGGGCAGGGGACTCGTAGCTCAAGCCGAGCACACGATCATAGTCCTCGAAGACGGCGTCGAAGTGACTACGAGTTTCTAATAACCGTACGGCCTTGGAGGGCCTTTCTCTGGGACGCCGTAGATCATGGATATGTAGAGAGGCCCTTTGCACTTAGCGCACTCGCCCACTCTCTTAAAGACGTAATCGCCCATCTGGAACTCCCTTTCTTCCTTGTAATCGCAGTTCTCGCACCGCAAGACCGTTACAGTCTTTATACCTCTTAGGGTTATCAAGACCCCCCTCCTCGTCGCAGAAAATAGCAAGCTGAATATTATGAGCATTATCAATACCAAGAACAAGTACCACAACAAAAAGTCAACGACTTCTCCGTTCGACGATACGAGTGATGGGCTCGGCATATTGTTAACCTCTGTCGCTAGCCGTTGCCCACACCTATAGTGTTACCTATACCGGCTATTATGGCAACCTCTCCTTCTGCCACCTTCTCTCTGACAATCCTCTTCACGACCTCGACTGCTCTGTCTACTGCCTCTGCCAGCTCCTTCCTCATGGTCGATAGAGCTTCCTCAAAGGCCTGCTTAATTATGACCGCGTCTAGGCCGACGCCAAGCTCGAGGGCCACTTGCTCTATCTTGTACTTCTCGGGGCCCGGGTCGCCTATGGCTGCTCCGACGCCTTCGGCTATCTGACCCGTGTTCTCGCCCTCCATCTTGACGGCCGCGTCGATGGTTATTATCCTCTTCAACCTGTCCTTGTACTGCTGAGCCAGCTTGGCTATGGCTTCACCCGGCTTGCCTACCCTACCGCCGGGCCCTTCGGCCTTGACCACGACGAGGAGCCTGCCTTCAAAGGGCACCTCGGCAACGACCATCTCGTCCCCAATGCTCTTGCACGGATGGCCTTTCATGAGCTTCGCAGCGACCATGGGTCCCACGCTATCGCCTATAGGCTTGCCCTTCGTGAAAGCGTCAAGCGAGTTAAAGTACGCCTCGGCCAGCCTCATTATCATTGGCAAGTTGTACGCTATCTGCATGATTATCAACATGCTCTTGGTCTTCTTGCCCAAGAGGGTGTAGTGCCTGACGACCTTGTATATGTAGTTCACGGCCCACGTGGCGGCAAAGGACGTTTCCAAGTTAGCCCTTTTTTCGCTTTTGGCGTTTGGGGCGGCCTTTGCCACCACACTTTTAAACTCTTCTCTCCCATGTTTTAAAGGTTGCTCAGCCCTCTCAATTACAC
>Ga0105159_1000571_pt1 | contig 10375 bp, 11 predicted proteins | sample LHCtaG_2_FD_89590 | JGI IMG/M metagenome (GOLD analysis project Ga0105159, IMG submission 89590) | Hot spring microbial communities from Little Hot Creek, USA to study Microbial Dark Matter (Phase II) - LHC4sed_replicate | ecosystem: Environmental > Aquatic > Thermal springs > Hot (42-90C) >...
ATGATTCTACCTAGTTCATAATGGTTTCCCACATTTAATGCATTTATTGTCTATAGGTGGCTGAATTGTATGGCAATTCTTGCATTCTACAACTAATCGCTCTCCGCACTTCTGGCAATAATCGCCAAAAAAAGTTTTTTGACCACACTTCGGACAATCAATTATAAGTGAAAGCCCACAGTAATTGCATTTTGTCCAGCGAGTATCGATTAATGCACGACATTTAGGGCATCTAGTTTCTAATGGATTTATTTTACCACAAAATGGACAAACATTTGAATTAGGAGGAACAAGTTGACCACAATACTTACAAGGTTTTTTATAACTCGACATATAGCTTATACACTAATTTTAATAGAAATAGCATAAAATATAAACTTTATATAGGGCCATTAACTTTATTAAAAAGGGAAAAAAGAATTGCCTTTTATTCCATTTACAAAAAATTTTGCAGATAATAGTACAGAGGCAGGGTTTCAATTTACTTTCTTTTGCGATAATTGCGGCGATGGTTATAAAACAAGTTTTATCGAATCAAAATCTTATAAAAAAGCAGGTTTACTAAGAGGTTTAGGTAGAGCTGCTTCTATTGCTTCATCCATGGCAGGACGTGGAATAGGGTATCATATCGAGAGCGGTACAGATGTGATTGCTGAAAGATTTAGAGGGATGTCTCCAGAATGGCATAAGGAACATGAGGAAGCTTTTAAGTTAGCTCAAAATGAAGCAATGGGGCATTTCCATAAATGTCCAAAATGTGGAAAATGGGTTTGTGATACTTGCTGGAATGATGAAGATGGTCTCTGCATAGAGGATGCACCAAGAGTCGCAACTGAAATTGCAGCTGCAAGAGCAACTGTAAGAAAAGAACAAATATGGGAAAAAGCTAAGGAAACACAAGTTTTTAAAGGGGAAATCAAACAAACACAAACAATATGTCCAGTATGTGGAAAACCTGCTGGAACAGGAAAATTCTGCATAAATTGTGGTGCTCCACTTAAACCAACAAAATGCTCTAATTGTGGAGCAGAAATTACTCCTGGTGCTAGATTCTGTCCAGAATGTGGAACTAAGCTTTTCTAAAAATTAAAAAAAGAGAAAAATAGCCCTCCTCTTCAAAAAAGGTATTTGGAGATAGATTAAAAAATGGAGGATGAAAAAGAAGAGAAACCTATAATTGAAAGTTCCATGAGCTATATCTTCCTTGATAAAAATGGAAAAGAAATTGAAAGCGGAGAATGTAAAGGTACAATCGATAAAGAATATCTTACTATATTTCCAATATTTGGAAATATTTTACCTTTCCATTTAAGAGATATTATCGAAGTTAAAGCAGAAAATTATAAAATCATATTGCCTATGGAATCTAAGATGAAATTAATACTATCCAATCTAGGACTTGATTTTGAAGATTTTCTAAGAGTTTTAATCAATTTAAGAAATGAAGTAATGATTAAAGACCTACTTATGAATGAAGCTATTAGGAAAACTGATATTGAAATAGAATTTGTATATTATGATGAAAATGGAATAGAGAAACAAAAAGGTGCTGGAAAAATACGTCTTTATGAAACAGGTTTAGTTATATTACCTTATGAAACTGATATATTTAGAATATCATATAGCAATATTCTTAATATTTCAAAAAAAGATTATGAAATCATACTTAATACAGATTTTGGAGAAAAAATATTTTTAAGAAAAATGGGTACTGAGTTTGAACCTTTCCTAAAAACACTTTCAGAAATTTTTAATGAACTTCAAAATAAATCAGTTTCCCATCTTAAAAAACTTTTTCCAGAAATAGATTCTATTTCTTTAAGAAAGATTGCAAATCTTATGAAAGAAGGAAAAGCTGTAAAAAGAGTTGATATAGAAGCTATTAATAAAAAGGTATGGCTTGAAATAGAGAAGAAAATACTCTCTACCGAATTGAGTGGATCATATAAATTTCTTAAAGAAATAGCTAGACAAGAGAAAGTTTCTATCGGCTTTAAACGTGGTTTAATGAGTGATTTAACAGGTGAATACATTTGGTTTCTAATACCAATTTATAAACCAAGTGAAAAATATGGAAATGCTATAGCAATGGAAGCAACTGGAGAAGAGAGTACTGGAAAAGCTACTTATTTCTTTAGAATAGTAAGTAGAAAAGATTACTTGAATTATAAAAGTTTTGAAGAAATTGATAAAGAAGCAGATAATGTTATTAAAAAAATAAATCAATGTATGATTGATATAAACTTTAGAAGAGAACCAATATACATTCCTGATAAGAAATTGGAAGAGCCATTATATATCAAATATAAAATAGCAATACGAAAAATTCCTTCTCTTAGATTGCTTAGAAACTTGTACGTAGGAAGAGTAATGCATATTTCTCAAGAACAATGGAAAAAAGATGTAATGGATTTACTAAGATTTAATGTAGAAACATTAGATGATTCTATCAAATGGAAAAAATAATTTAAGCCCCGACCGGGATTTGAACCCGGGACCCTCGGCTTTTTGAAAAATATACCAAGCCGATGCTCCAACCAGACTGAGCTATCGGGGCTACATTTTTTAATTTAAAAGGAATATTCATTTTTATAAATATTTTTTATTCATAAACTTCTTTATCGAATTTTTTCAAAACTTCTGGTATTTCATTTATAAGATCTGAAGCTAAAATATGAAAACCTTTCTTTTCAACCGCTCTTTTTCCAGCATCTCCATGAACATAAGTTGCAGCAATTGCTGAAAGAAATTTGTCATTTTTCCACGCTAAAAATGTTGCTAATATTCCAGATAAAACATCTCCAGTGCCTCCTATTGCCATTCCAGGCGTTCCACATCTATTAATTTTTACTCTTTTCCCATTTGTTATAATAGTATCATGACCTTTTAATACTAAAATAAAATCATATTCTTTAGCTATTTCTATTGATTTATCTATTTTCTCCCACCATTTTTCTCCAATTTCAATTCCAAATACATGCTTAAATTCTCCAGCATGTGGAGTTGCTATAATTCCTTTTAACATTTCTGGGCATGCTTTCATAGCTTTAAATCCATCTGCATCTAAAACTATTGGTTTTCCTTTAGCTTTTTCAATCAATTCAGGAATGGTTTCTATTGTTTCTTCATGCAAACCTAATCCAGGTCCTATTACTATTGCATCAGATTTTTCAATTAAATTTTTAAATAAATCAATACTTTCTTTAGTTAAATGATTGTATGGATATGAATAAACTATAAGGTCTGGAGAAAATTTTCTAATAGAATTTGCAATACTCATAGGTGCTGAAATATAAACTAATCCTGCTCCAGTTCTTAAAGATGATAAAGCAGCTAAAGCTGGAGCTCCAGAAAATATTTCACTTCCACCTATAATTAATACATAACCATAATCACCTTTATGAGAATAAGTTTTTCTTGGTTTAATTATTCTTCTAACATCTCCAGGTCCAGTAAAAATTTCTGCTTCAATTGGTATGCCTATTTCTTTTATAAAAACTTTACCAGTATATTCTTCTTTTCCTTTCAACCCTTTCTTCATTTTATGAAATGTAATAGTATAATTTGCTTTTATAGCATTACCATGTATTTCACCAGTAGATGGATTAAGACCTGATGGAGTATCGATTGCAAAAATCATTTTATTTGAATTATTTATCATATTAACAATTGATGCTATAGGTTCTTTTAAAGCTCCTTTTATACCAGTACCAAGTATTGCATCTATAATAAAATCAGCTTTATTCAATAATCCTGAAAATTTTTCTATTTGAGAAGTATCTATTAAGAAAAATTTTTCTACATCTTCCATTTTCTCTATTAAAAACCAATTTAATCTTGCTTCTTCAGTTCTTATTTCAGAAGATCTTCCAATTAATACAATAATTATTTTAGCTCCATAATTTCTTAAATGTCTTGCTGTAACAAATCCATCTCCCCCATTATTTCCAGTTCCACAAACTATTAATGCTTTTTTCCCTTCAACATTCACATTTTCTATTATAAAATCTGCTACTTTTGCTCCTGCATTTTCCATCATTAATTTCCTATCAAAACCCATGCTTTCTGCATTTTCTTCTATTGCAGCCATATCTTCACTTGTAATTTCTTCATCTAAGAAATTTTTATATCTATTTAAATCCATTAACAATCAATTTAAATAAAATATCTAAGTTAAACTTAAGTTTTTATTTTTTATAAAAACTTCAAACAAAATTTATAATTGCGCCAATAAAACAAAGTAAAGCAAATATTAATGTGAATTTATAAAAATTCATTTTTTCAGAAATTTTAATTAAAAAATGTAAACTAATCATTCCTATGAAAAAACTTGAAATTAAAGTAGGCCAAGTTTCAATTAAAATTGGATTTTTTAAAAATAAATAAATTATTGAAGCTAAAATTGAGGGGGCTGCCATCATATACGATAATTTTAATATTTCAGAAGGAGATAATTTTCCTAATGATAAACCAAATATTGTAGAACCTGATCTTGAAAAACCAGGGATTATTGATAAACCCTGCAAAAGTCCAGAGATTATTGAAATTTCATTTAAACTTAATTCAATTTTCCTTTTTGATTTATGAAAATAAGATGTAAAAATCAATCCAAAACCTGTAATTATTAAAAGACCATTTCCTATAGAAATATCTTTAATTATATTATAAATAGGAAAAGCAATTACTAAAGAAATAATATTAGATACTATTAAAAATTTTAAAAGTTTAATATTTTTAAACATTAAAACTTCTTTCCAATCTTTTCTAAAATATATTAAAATTACAAAAAATGTTCCCATATGTGAAAATAAAGCTATATCTATTGGATTAAAATTTTCTATTAAAAAATTACTTATTAATGCAATAATACCTTCGCTTGAAATTGGTATCCATTCAAATATTCCTTGCAATATTCCTAAGAAAATATAAATTAGAATTGCATTCATATTAAACAAACTTATAAATTATAAAAATCCCAATTAAGAAAAATAAAATTGCAAATAATAAGCTTATTGGCCATTTAAAGAAAGAAGATAAAATAACATTCACATAAGGAGCTAAAAAGATAAATGCAATTCCAATGAGCAAAAATAATGTATTCAATAATTTTTCTGGCAAGGGGCTCATATCAATCACTTTTTTTTAAAATTTTCATTCTTCCTTTAAAGCTTTTCTAGCAAAAGTAATATAAGTTGTATGAGCACGCATTATATGCTCTGGTCTCGTCATACCTTTCTTTACTCTTAAATTCCTAAGTAAAATTTCTATTGTAGAAATATCGATAAAATTATTTTTATTCAATTCTTCAACAGTTTCAATAACTTGTTCAATAGTTGGACTTAATGAAATAAAAATTCCACTTGGTTTTAAAGCATTATAAGCATTCTTAACAACAAGCCATGGAGTAGGAATATCTAAAATAATTGTATCAATATTTTTCTCATCTATTTCTTTAGTCACATCTTTCAATTTAAATACAACATATCTATCTAAATTATATCTAGCTAATTGTTTTTTAGCATTTTCAATATATTGCTCATTAATATCATAACTATAAACTTTCCCATACGGCTTTACATAATTTGCTAAAAACATTGTTAAAACCCCACTTCCAGTACCTGCTTCAAGAACAAAACTTCCAGGTTGAATATCCCCTTGAATTAATATATATCCAAGATCTTTTGGATAAACAATTTGTGTAAGCCTAGGAAGCTTAAGAGCTTTATCAACAAGTCTAGGATACAATACATTCCAGCAACGATTTATATTTGTTTTAATAGAACAACCATAATTTTTCCCAATTAAATTGGATAATTCAATAAAACCTTCTTCGCTATGAAATTTTTCTCCAGGAACAATTTTAACAAGATGCTTTCTTTTTTTCTCTGTTAAAAAAAGAACTTCATCATTTTCATAAATTTTCCTTTCATCCATTTTTCTTCATACAATAAGAATAATAAAAAATTAAAAAACGTTATCTTTTAAAAATGCGGCTCAGACAAATGCATTTATTTCATCAATCATAATAACTCTGAAACATCATAGCCGCCATATATTTATTAAAATTCCTTTAATATAAATTTTATAATATAAATTTTAAAATCAAAGATTTAATTCATTGCTTATATTTTTTAAAGAATTTAAAGCTATTTCAAAAAATTTTTCTTTAGGAATACCTATAGATTCGCAAAATAAGATCCTTTCTCTACTTGATCCTCTAGCAAAATCTTTCGATTTAAATTTTTTCTTAATAGTTTCAACTTTTACTTCATTAAGTTTTTTTGAAGGCATAATAAGAGCACAAGCAATTATTAAACCTGAAATTGCATCAGCCGCAATTAAAGCTTTCTCAAGTTTAGATTCTGGATTAACATTAGTATATTCAAAATTATGCGCTTTAATAGCTCTTATAATATTTTCATTAACTTTCCCTTTTAAAATACTTTCAGCTAAAATTCCGTGATTTTTAAAATCATCCATTGTTTCATCAAAATCTATATCATGTAATAATCCAGTTAAGCCCCAACTATCAACATCTTCATTAAGAAAAATTGCTATTCCTTTCATAATAGCTTCTACTGCAAGCATATGCTTAAACAATTTATCATTTTTAATATGTTTTTTAATCAATTCAATAGCTTCATTTCTATCTATATTCCTTATCATTTTATTTTCATTTATTTAAAATAATATAAAAATAAAAGTTTTTAAAATAATCGATATATAAATAAATTGATGCAAAGACTTGAAGAAGAATTCATAATGGAATTTACGATTGATGTTAATATACCTGAAATATATTTTGAAGAAATGCTAAAATTTATTCAAAGAGAATTCTTATCTCGTAATCCAATATTATTTAAAAATATTAAAATATTTGAAAAAGAAGAAATAAAATGCTTATCTTTTATTATAGTTAAACCTGGCACAGATCAATATGTAAATGTAGAATTGGAAGCTAAAATACCAATAAATGTAAAAATATCTTCAATACATAAAGAATTAATCGAAGAAATATATGAAGAATTAAGAGAGAATTTAATAATAAATATAGAATTGTTTCAAGAGAAAATAAGGAGAGCTGCAATTTATTTTGCTTGGATTGAAGGAAGAGAAGTTATTCCTGAAGCTTCTCTTTCTATGAAAAAGAAAGCATATACAAATATTTTTACTAGAGATATGATAACATTTTATATTTTATCAATTATAATAAGCGTAATTGTATTTAGTTTATTTAGTTTTTATGCTCCAATTATCATTTTAATTTTCCAATTTTCTATATTATTTTTTTCAGATAGAATTGCATTAAGAATAGGCGAATGGATAATAGATTCGAAAAATAAACATATTCATTTTATAGAATATTATCTTTCAATTGAAGAACTTAGAGAATTTAGAGAAAAATATGATATCGAGATAATTAGAAAAATTAAAAGAGAAATTTATGAAAAAACTTTAGCTATTGGAAAAAAGATTGATTGTGAAATTGCTCAAGAAACATTATCTAAATATGGTATAAAATGCGTTCCTGAAAGAATGAAAGCGAAAATAATAAATGTTTATGAACTTGTAGAAAAAGCATCTAAAAAAATTAATGTAAAAATGCCTAAAATAGTAATTTTAAATACAATGATTCCTAACGCAGCAGCTACAGGAATAAGCCCAAATAAAGGGACTATTCTTATAACAACAGGATTGCTTATTCGTTTAGAGGAAGAAGAAATATTAAGTGTTATAGGACATGAATTAGGACATTTAAAAGGTAGAGATCCATTAATACTATTTTGTTTATCATCAATAGAATATTTACTTAGATTGTATGTTTTCTTACCTTTCTATATTCTTTTCCCATTCTTTTATTTAATGATTGCTCTTGGAATTGTGTATTTTATAGCAAAATTCTTTGAAGCAAGAGCAGATTTAATTTCTGCAATAAAATTGGGAGAAGCAAAAAAACTTGCTGAGGCACTTAGAAAAATAGGATTTTATAGATTACAATATGAAAGAATACCATTTTATAGATTTCAAGAATGGATTAGCTGGGACCCTCATCCACCATTATATTTTAGAATAAAAAGGCTTGAAAAGCTTTCTAAAGAAAGAAGGGAAATAAAATATCCATTAATAGAATCTATTAAAGATGTTATAAATGGATTTCTTTCAACATTTTAAAATAAGAATTAAAATTTTTTAATATATAGTTTAGGCTAATAAGTGATAAATATGCAAGAAATAGAAAAAAGATTAAAAAGAATTAGAAATTATATGGAGAAAGAAAAATAGCTAAAGCATTAGTTTTAAACCAGAAAATCAATTTTATTTAACAGGTTTTAGAGCAATTAATTATCCTCTTCCAATATTTTTAATCATAGGCTTAGGCTCAACATGTTTAATAGTTCCAGCTTTAGAAGAACATGCAAAAAATGAAGCATATGTTAATGAAATAAAAGTGTATTATGAGCATCCAGAAATAGAGAAATATAGTACTTCACCTTATGAAAATTTATTTAATAAAATAGAGGGGACAAAAGGAGCCATAGGTATCGAGAAATCATTTTTCCCTTTATACTTTTACGAAGAAATAAAAAAAGAATTTCGATATTATTGATATTGGAAAAGAGATTAAGAAAATGGGATGTATAAAAAATGATAAAGAATTAGAACTTATAAGAAAAGCAGGAGAACTTGTTAAAATCGGTGTAAAAGCAAGTTTATCTATAGCTTCACCTAGAGTAACTGAAATTAATACAAAAGGGCTGCATGTAATTCTTTATGAAGCTTCTAAATTTCCAAAAATGATAATAACTTCAGAATCTATGATACCAACAGGAATAGAAAGAACAGTAATGCCCCATATATCATCAACGACAAGAAAGTTAAATGAAAGAGATATAGGGATTCATAGTAGACAAGCTGTTTTTAATGGAATATAGAGCAGAGCTTGAAAGGGCTTTCTTCATTGGAAAACCAACAATTGAGCAAAAACGTGCTTTTGAAATTGCTAAAAATGCACAAGAAGTTGCAATGGATGAAGTTAGAGCAGGTATTCAAGCAAAAGAAGTTGATGCTAAAGCCAGGTCTATCTCTCAAAAAAAAGAATATGGAAAATATGCAATTCATAGAACAGGACATGGAATAGGAATAGGTGTTCATGAGGAACCATATTTAAGATTTGATGAGGATTTGATATTACAAGAAAATATGGTATTTACAATTGAACCAAGAATATATATTAAAAATATTGGTGGCTTTAGGCATTTGGATACAGTAATTGTTCATAAAGAGAAATGCAAAATAATTACAAACTATCCAAGAGATATTGAAAGCCTTACTCTATAATTAAATAAGTAAAAAAAATTAAACTATTTAAAAAATAATAATTAATTTTTCTTATAAATATTAAAGCTTAATTTATGAAATTTCTTTACAAAGCTAAGATATCTTACTTTTTGAATTGAAGCCCCATTCTTCATAAACATTTTTTTTCAAGTTCCTTCCTTATTGAAAATTTCTTGCTTTTTCTTTATTAAATCCTCCAATTATATAACTTCTTAAATAAAGACCAAGAGTTCTCAAACAAATGTTTTGCATCGCTAATCCAATATTAGCTAAACTTTTCACTTTTTTATTACAAATAACAATAATATAAAATATGTTCTATAATTTTATTATTTTTCTAAAATAATTGATAAAGAAAGATTAAATTCTCATAATAGGATAATCCGAAAAATTTATAAGTAAGAAAGTTTACGTTTATCGGCAATAGGTAGCCGTCAACCATATTGAGGGATTGATTATGCCTAATCCTATTCATAAGAATTCTTCATATTTAAATTCTATGTCTACAACCAGAACTAAAACTAGGGTTGAGGATGTTTGCCCAACTAGCGGTTTATGTCCATTATGTATTAAGGAATGCCCATTTCTATGTCAAGTTTCATTATCTGCATTCAGAGGAAGAGAAGCACTTTATCCAGATCCTAGCATGTTTGGAAATAGCACAGCAGGAGCTTTAAAAGATTATGGTTTAGATTGGTCTCATTTTAATATTCAATCTAGACTTTTAGGCACTATGGGTATAGATGAAGATTCTGATATTGCAATTTTTCCAAATGTAAATATAGAAACAAATGTTGGGGGTATCCCTCTTAAAATACCAGTCATGATAGGTGCTTATGGTTCTACAGATGTAGCTAAAGTAAATTGGGATGGATTAGCAATTGGTGGAGCTTTATCTGGAATAATAGTTACCATAGGAGAAAATGTTTGTGGAATGGATCCTGAAGCAAAGATTGAGAATGGAAAAGTTACTCATTCGCCAGAATTGAAAAGGAGAGTTGAAGCATTTCGAAAATTTTGGGATGGAAAATATGGA
>Ga0105159_1000579_pt1 | contig 10301 bp, 7 predicted proteins | sample LHCtaG_2_FD_89590 | JGI IMG/M metagenome (GOLD analysis project Ga0105159, IMG submission 89590) | Hot spring microbial communities from Little Hot Creek, USA to study Microbial Dark Matter (Phase II) - LHC4sed_replicate | ecosystem: Environmental > Aquatic > Thermal springs > Hot (42-90C) >...
TAAGCGCCGGTCACGTAAATTTTTTAACGAGAGTGCATCAAATTCACCGAGTATGAAGGGTAAACCTTCCGTCGTGTTAGATGAAATCGATAAAGGCTTGCTCAAAATACTTCAGGATAACGCGAAGACTCCCTATTCCAAGATTTCGCGTCAGTTGGGGATAAGTGAGGCTACTGTTCATTTGCGCATAAGGAAGCTACTTAAGCAGGGTGTTATCAAAAGATTCCAGGCGATAGTAGATCCCGAGAAAGTCGGTAAGGATGTTGTAGCGATAGTGGCGCTAACGGTTGATCCTAAGAAGTACGAAAACGTCCTTGCAAAGCTGAAGGAGATGCCTGACGTGTACGACATATATGATGTCACTGGAGAATACTACACAATCCTAAAGATCCGTGTAGGGAGCAGGGAGGAGTTAACCAAAGTTCTCGATGAGATTGGAGAAATTGAGGGTGTCGAATCTACGCGCACGATGTTCGTACTCAGGACAGTGAAAGAGGAGAGCAGAATAAGGATAGACTGAAGGGCTGTGGATTTCAAGAGCATCTGGCCATATTCCATCTGGAGAGCGGGGCAAGAGGAGATTTCTCGGCATGCCTACTCTAGCGTTCGCGAAGGGCGTCTTCTTCTTCTCAGCTACCCAACTGGAGCTGGAAAAACGGCAGCAGTGTTAGCAGGTACATTGGCAGCTGCGTTTGAGGAGGGCCTGAAGGTAGTTTACCTGGTTAGGACTAAGGCTCAGTTTCAAGCGCCACTTAGAGAACTCGAGTTGCTTTCAAAGCGTGTAGAGCTGAACGCGGTATTCCTACAGAACAAGAGGGACCTATGCCTAGTTAAAGGGGTTCGCATGCTACCCTACGACGATTTTTTAAAATTCTGTGCGGAGCTGAAGGCGGGCGGCCTTTGTCCCTATGGCAGAGCTGTAAGAAGCTCTCTTGAGCGTGGAATTCTGAGCTACAACAAGATTCTTTTACTGGCAACAGAGGCCGGAGCCTGCCCCTATGAGATCGCGCGAAGCGCGTTGAGGAGTTCACACATAGTAGTAGCGGCTTACAATTACATTTTCGACCCGCGGATCAGACCTCTCTTTCTCGAGGACTTAAACAAGCAACTGGACGAGGTGGCTTTGATAATCGACGAGGCCCATAACCTACCCTACTCGTTATCGAGCATCCTGAGCAAGGAAATAAACGAGCGTACAGTGAGAAACGCTCGACGGGAGTTAGCGCGCTTCTACCAGGGTCCGGATAAGCCGCGCATAGAGAGGGAACTTTACGCGCTCAATGCCCTGCTGAGGAAATTACGCCTTGCTGCGAAGAGCTTTGAAGGCGAGTTTGAAGTATCCTCAAGCGATGTCATCGAAGTTGCACCTAACGTGGCAGAGCTCCTCCGAGCTTCCTCCGCGGTCGAGCCGTTAATAGGACGAGCAAGTGCCTTGCGCTCGTTAGCGGCTTTTCTGATGTCGCTTCTAGAGGGAAAGTCCAACTACGTGTTAACAGCTAGGGATTCAAACGGTGAAACTACTATCGTGAACTTGTGCGTGGCGCCGAGTAAGGAAGCATCAGCCGTATTCTCCAACGTCAAAAGCTCTTGCCTGATGAGCGGGACGCTGCCTCCAAGGGACTACATGGTGGAGATGCTCGGTTTAGACGACAGTCGTGTATCGGAGCTTCGCCTCCCTTCTCCTTGGGCTACTAATGCTACGGTAGTTGTATTGAAAGGGGTTTCTTCAAGGTACGTTGAACGGGACGATGCAACCTTCGAGCGCATGGCGTACGTCATAGACGAACTATATGCCCGCTTAAAGAAAGGTGTAGCATTAGTAGTCGCCCCCTCCTACAGCATGGCTAAAGCTTTGAGAGCTCGCATACGCTCAAACCCTGTTTTCCTCGAGAGAGAAAGCACCCGATCCGGTGAAGTGGTCGACGTGGTTAAACGCTACGAGAAGCTAATGGTTCTATGCGTAGCGTGGGGCAAGCTAGTTGAAGGAATCGAGTTTAAGCTCAACAATGAGAGTGTGATCAAGCTAATTGTCCTAGCAGGTCTACCTGTACCCGAACCGAATACTCTGAACAGATACCTACTGAGCAGCATTAAAGCTAGGGCCAAAGACCCTGAAGCCGCTTGGAGAACAGTTTACCTGGTTCCAGCTGCTGTGAAGGTTGCTCAGGCCATAGGGCGAGGGCTTAGATCCGAGCGCGATAAAGTTGCTGTAGCAGTCTTAGACGAGAGGGCGCTTGAGCCTTGCATAAAGAGTTACCTCGAGGAGATAGGATACGCAATAGGCTCTGCGGAGAACTTGCTTGAACTCCTTACGAAACTAGGAAGTTGACTCAATATCTCATAGCGAGCTTCTGAGCATTGATTTAAACTGAGTTTCGCTAGTCTAGGCTTAGGTTCGTGTACCGTATCAAAATGATAGTTAGCACCCTGCAAACAGCACGGTAACCGCGTTTACGGCTAATATTCTTCACGAATTTTAACGGGAACAAAAACTTTATATATACGATATAAGCATTAAGTTACGGTGGGGAGTCATGCCGAGACCAAGAAGCCCCCAAGTTATAGAGAGGGCTGTCAAAGTTTACAAGCTCCTCGAGGAGCAGGGCGGAAGGATCACGACGCCTGAGCTTCTCAAAATAGTACTTAACAAAGGCATTGCCAATAGTTACTCGCTTCTCCATCACACACTTATGGTGCTAGAAAATGCTGGTTTCGTGAAACATGAACGTGTAAAAGGCAAGGCAGAGTGGTACATCACAAAGAAGGCCACGGAAGACGAGGTGCGAGCCGCGCTAAGTTCCAGGTAATTTCACAACGGGCTTAAGGAAGCTCCGGAAGAGTAAGTTAAACAACCTCGATATTAGCGTGACGTGTTTTTAGGTCTTCTTCACTAACGCCAAGTGATCGCATAAGGGCAACCACAACTCCATCGAAGAAAACCATAGCTGCATCTTCGAAAAGCGTCCCGAGTGGCGCTAGAGGTTCGTAAATTCCCAGAACTTGCCTTGCAAAGTAATCAATCTCTTTTGAAATCTTTGTTCTCCCTGGTATATGAACAACATGATCGCTGACAGTTGCCAGCTGAGAGTTAGGGAAAGATGTCACAGCAACAACTTTAGCGCCCATCCTCTTGGCAGCTTCAGCGACACTTACGACCATTTGCGTGGTACCCGAGCCGGAAATAGCGATTATGAGATCACCCCTCGACACAGCCGGCGTTATCGTCTCACCGAGTACGTAAACGTTAAAGCCGAGATGCATAAGCCTCATAGCGAATGCTTTACCAACAAGTCCTGACCTCCCGACACCAACCACCATTACTTTATTACCTTTTTCTCTAGTTTCTAGAAGTAATTCTAACATTTTAGAAACTTGTTGTTTATCTATGCTTCTGGCAACTTTTAGGATCTGCTCAGCAATCTCGAGCATCGTGTCAATGAGCACGTCGATGGTGTCCTCGTTCACGTGGACCTGGATAAGTGTTCTTGAAAACCTTTTCGTTAGCAGCTCATGCTACCGGCGGTGGACCTCGCTCGCGCTCAATACCCTCTTAAGATACTCGCAAACGTCCGAAAGCCAAAGCTCGCACGCCTTCAACGTTGAACGGCGTTCTTAGCTTGATTACACCATCTTTGATGTTCACCTCCTCCACTATACCTATACCTACGCACTCTAGACGATCGTCGAGGAGGCCGACCAAAGCTCCTTTCGCTCCGCTTAGGCAGGACGTATATGTTTCCTTGTTGAGAAGCTTAGCCAGCTGCTCTCTGGCTTCTTGAAGTTTCCTACAGTCCGTATCATCGTTAGCTATGAGCACCACAATGCTTCCGCATTCTTCGGCGTGCACTTCGAAACCCATAATCGCCGAAAGCGCTGCGCTCAGCCTAGGATCGTACCGCCCGTTAAAGGTGTAGTGACCCCACAACCTAACTTCCCTCAGCTTCAATTGTTTTACAGAAGCTTTACTAAGGAGTTCCAAGTAGGACATCTCTCTTCTGATTTTACGCAATCCTCTTTCTTTGCCCTTAGCGGCAGGTGGGGTGGGCGCTCTAACTACTCGGATCTTAGTACTCTCGAACATCCTTGCTAGCGCTTCTGAAGCCCCACTTCCTTCCATAACTACTAGCGTGTCAGGTTCTACGCTTTCTACGAGCCTTGCCTTGAAGGATAAAGCTCGTCGATCGGCTATCCACCCGTCCGTGTTAACTACGATTAGGTCCCTACCTGAAGCCTTGCGCATAAGTTTGACAACTCCCAGGATAACGGCATCCTCGCACCCCACTGGAGTGTTCGATCCCACGAAGTATATGGCGGCAGGCTCTAGCTCGCCCAGCCAGGAAACAGGCTTCGAGGGGTAAGCTAAAGCCACCGTGCCGGGCCACCCTACGTCGTTCTGACCCACGTCCGCGTCTATCAGCGCAACGCTTAACCCCTTCGATAAAGCTGCGTTAAGTATGAACGTGGAAAACGTAGTTTTCCCGCTGTCCGTTTCACCGACAACGAGAACTCTGCTGGATTCAGCTAGAGTTTCAGACAACACTTTCCATTGATCTATAACCTCCTCCTCTGGTTTAGCCTCCGTCATTGCGCCACCTGTGATTTCCACTATACAGGGCGTCTCTACCTTCAAGCAAACAATGAGGCCACGCGGTACAACAAGCTCATTTCCCACACCGTATACGCGCCCGAGAGCATAGAAAGAGCCGTTTTCGACACGAAGTTTTGCAGGCCCCTCTACACGGTACAAGCCAGCACTCATTTGTTTTTTCACTGATATCATAGCTCCACGCGTTCTCCTGTCCTTAGCTTTAAAGTTGTGCACAAAGCTAACCCAAACAGGCAACTATACCCTACCGGAAATACCCACATCGGTACTAGAGTTCTGAGAACCGTTCGAACCGCGCGCTTGTATTAGGAGTTCAAAAAGTATAGAATGAGAGCAAGAATCCATAGGTTTCACGACAAAACGGGCATCATACCGCAGGCTGTGGTCTTCAATGAAAGGGATTATTCAGCTCGCTGAACGCAGAGAGTAGAAGAAAGTTATAAGTGCGCTAATCAAAAGAGAAGAACGTCAGGCCGAGAACAACGTCACTTTATGTAAACAGGCAGCAGAGTGCGGGCCCCTCCCCCCGTAAACCTTAAAATTCTCAGGTAATGCAGCAACTTCAGCCCCGGTGGCCTAGCCCGGTTAAGTCTTATGCGCTGACCGGCGCCGCCTTGGTAAAGGCAAGGATGCCTATGAAAAGGCGGAGAACCCGGGTTGGAATCCCGGCCGGGGCTCCATTTAAGCAGTTTATAAGGGGTGTCTAGAAATAAGGGCGTTGGGATAAAAGCCTCCTGTCAAATATCTCTCAGGCAATTTACACGTTTTCTACGTGTTCTTTCCTTGTTAATTTTCTCAGATTGACATCGGCACCATAGGTTTTTATTTATCAAAGAAACTCTTGCTTACTGGAATATATGTACGCGTAAGATAGTTAGGAATACAATTAATGTGATTTAAATATTTAAAAAATAAGTTTACAAGATAAAAAGCGCAATTATGATCGCGGGCATTACATTGGTAATACATTGGTATTATATTTAAAATTTATACATTAAATTAAAGGAAAACAAGTCGATGGTTAGTAGAATAAAATCTTAAATGCATTTAGCTTAAACTGCTATCCTTTTGCAAGCTTTTATGAAGAACAAATGGCGGGCCCGCCGGGATTCGAACCCGGGTTTTCCGAGGGCCGAAGGCCCGCTCCGGCTTAGAAGGCTTGCGCCCCTCTAAGGTCGGCGCCTTTCCGTGCTAGGCCACGGGCCCTGTGTGCTGGTGAGCCCTCCCCCTTAATTTTTTACGCTTCCTAGGTAGGGCGTTGGGGCAGGTTGGGAGACAAGGGCTTGTGACAATGAAGATAAAAGATGCCGAGTAGAGAGGGCATTTGATGGTGCATATCTACAGTGCTCACAGCTTGCTGATGGACGAGGTTTCAAAATCTGTTAGGAAGGTGCTTTCAGAAGTTGGTATCAAAGCAGACCCGGTTTCGGCTATTGAAAGAGCGCCTCCTGATCGGGGTGACTTAACGGTCAATGTTTATAGGTTGGCTAGAGATGAGAGTAAAGCTGCTCAGCTTGCGGCATTGCTCGTTTCGGAGCTCAACCGCAACGCGCGATTGGTAGGTGTTGCAAGGAGTGAAGGAGGTTACGTCAACGTGGAAGTAAACTCAGATACCTATGGTAGGTTTGTGTGGAACGTGGTCTCTGAGTTGGGGGCGAAGTACGGTTTCAACCCTCACCCCAAGCCTTTGAAGATTCTAGTTGAGCACACTAGTGCAAACCCTGTTCACCCACTACACGTAGGCCACCTGAGAAACTGCGTTGTGGGCGATGCTTTAGCTAGGATCCTGCGAGCTCGAGGGCATAGCGTGGAGGTTCATTTCTATGTGGACGATGTTGGTCTGCAGATGTCGTATGCCGCTTACGGTTTCGAAAAGGCGAAGGGTGTGAAAAGGGACATGAAGCCAGACCACTTCGTCGGGCTGGTCTACGCTATAACAAACGCTGTCGTTAACATCCGCGTTCTTCAAAGGAAAAGAGAATCGGCAGATCCAGAGGAAAGAACCAGGATAGACAGGGAGCTTTCTGATTGGCTGTGGGTTGCCAAGGAGTTAATGGAGAAGGATGAAGTGCTCTTTACAGTTATCTCCGAGGCGTCTAAAAGCGAAGATCCTCTAGAGAGGATATATGCGATTAACAGAGCGTATGAGACCGGCGAGCGTTGGGCGGTTAACCTTGTGAGAGAAGTGGCCACCTACTGCATAGAAGGATTCAAGCAAACCCTGAACAGGCTAGATATATATTTTGACAGCTGGGATTGGGAGAGCGAGACAACAGTGTGGAACGGGTTAACAGCTGATGTTCTTAGGAGATTAAGAGCGAGTGGCTACACGAGGGAGAAAGAGGGTGCACTGGTGTTCGACGCGGACAAACTGGCGGAAAACCCAGAGCTGAGACGCAGGCTTGCCCTGCCCAGTAGTTTCGCCATCGCGCCGCTTACACTGGTACGTTCGGACGGGACAACCCTTTACGCTACGCGTGACATCGCGTACACTATTTGGAAGTTCAAGCTTGGGGTGGATCGGGTAATAAACGTTGTAGGTGCTCAGCAAGCTCTGGAGCAAGCGCAGGTGCGCCTTGCCCTTTATGCCATGGGTTTTGTGAAAGAAGCGGAGAGTACTGTTCATTTTGCGTACGAGATGGTCACACTTCCCGGTGTTAAAATGTCGGGTAGAAGAGGACGTTTCGTAAGCGCAGACGAGCTAATCGATGAGGCGGTAAAGAGAGCGGGAGAAGAGCTAGCTAAGCGTGGTCTTATGCCAGCTGAAAATCGCGACGTAGCGGAGAGCGTGGGGATCGGCGCGGTAAAATTCGCGATGCTCAGCGTCTCGCCCTCGAGACCGTTGACGTTCGCTTGGGAGAAAGTGCTTGACTTCGATCGCAACAGCGGTCCCTTCATCCAGTATGCCTACGTCAGGGCTAAGTCCGTACTACTGAAAGCCGGTTCCTTGGAGCCCGAGGTGAGAGAGGGGGCATTCGGCAGGGAAGAACGTAAGCTCCTCTTCCTTGTGGGATACTTCCCCGAGGTCGTAGCTAGGGCTGCTGATGAGCTAAAGGTGGAATTGATCCCGCAGTACCTCAACGAGCTGGCATTGGCTTTCAACAAATACTACGACGAGGTTCCGATAATCAAAGCAGTGTCAGAAGAAAAAGCGCGTGCGCGACTCACCCTCACGCAGATGGTCGCTATAACGCTGGAAAACGGAATGAAGTTGCTGGGAATACGGCCTCCTCCGAGAATGTAGCTGGCGCGGTTAACGTAACCCTCTACCCAATAAGGCATGGCACGTAGGACAGTAGAGCCGGGGCCGGGATTCGAACCCGGGTCAATAGCGGGTCTCTAAGGCTTAACGACACCACTGCAGCCCGCCGCCTTGGGCCACTCGGCCACCCCGGCCCCTGATACGGTGAATCGAGTGGACTCTAAAAGCTTTCTCCGCATGACTGCGCTCATATAAACCAGCGCAGAGTTGCCCTACCGTGCCGACGCGCGTTATCAAGAAACAATTGGAGGATATAGCCAGGGAGAGGATAGCGATCCTGCTTAAGCTGGCTAGCGAGGTTCTGGAAACGGACGAAGGATTGGCAAGGAGGTATGTAGACCTGGCTTTCCGGATAGCGGCCAAAGCCCGGCTTAAGCTCCCGAGAAAAGTAAAGCGAAGGTACTGTAGGAAGTGCAAAACCCCGCTTGTTCCAGGCCGTACGGCGCGTGTGAGGATAAAGAGGGGCAGCGGCGGGCAACGGTTAGTGGTAACGTGCTTACGCTGCGGATACATTCGTAGGTATCCACTCCAACGCAGGTCAGTGACTCGGAGAAAGCTTAGCTAGATGGCGGGCCCGCCGGGACTTGAACCCGGGTTTTCCGGAGGGTGAGCCTTCTCCGGCTCCGCAGGCCGGCGCCTTTCCATGCTAGGCCACGGGCCCCGTCCAAGGCGGGAGAAAGGGAGATATAAGCGTTGACGCGCGCTGCGGCTACGATGAGCTTCGATTTTCATTTCTGGCTCTAAGGTTGGCGAAGGATTTAAGTGGGGCTGGTTATGGTCATGAAGTGCCGGGGTCGCCTAGCCTGGTCCAGGGCGACACGCGATAGAGCGCGCTAAGGGTTGCTAACCCGTTGGCCGTGAAGGCCGCCCGGGTTCGAATCCCGGCCCCGGCGCCAAACGAGGATTCTTCCGATCATCTTTGCTCTTTTGACGTCGCGCAAATTCTAGCGGCGTAAGGTGTGTTGCGCGCGCGAGAAATTTTTATCGGGGGTTCCACGGGTCTTTTCGTATGAGCTACTACGTATCTGTACCTTTCGTGCCCACACCCGTAGAGGTAATCAAAGAAATGTTGAAGCTAGCTAATCTTAAGCCAAACGAGTTGCTGCTAGATTTGGGTTGTGGCGATGGGAGGGTTCTTATTGTTGCAGCGAAGGAGTTCGGAGCGAGGGCGATAGGCATAGAGATCAGGAACGATTTAGCGAGCAGGGCTGCCTATAATGTCATGAAAGAGGGTGTAAGCGATAAGGTTGTGATAATAAATGGGAACTTCTTTGAGATCAAGCTGCCGCCAGCTGATGTAATATTCATGTATTTATTGACGTCTGTGAACGAAAGGTTGAGGCCTAAGCTTGAAAAAGAGGCTAAACCAGGGGCTAGGATAGTCTCACACGATTTTGAAATATCAGGTTGGAAGCCCAAGCTCGTAGAAGATTTCAGGGACGGTGGGAGATCCCACCGCCTGTACTTATACGTGAGGGAGTAAATGTGAGCTCGGTGAGGGAGACCCTTCTATCAAACCGAGTTGAAGACGTGGATCTCGAGCAGCTGCGGGAAGTTTCACTTTTTGCTGCAAAGCTTGTAAAGATGTATAATAAAATGGGAGGTTTTAGTGCGCGCTACGTTGTCAAAGCCGTTGAAGTCGCTAAGGAGATGATTGCCGATAGTGGTTGCACCGTTTTTCTGGCTTTTACTGCAAACCTCGTAGCAACGGGTCTCAGAGGGGTGCTGGCGGCAATGATCAAAGAAGGTATAGTTGACGCAGTGGTAACAACCGGCGGAACCTTCGATCACGACATAGCCAGATCGCTGAGCTGCTACTACGTGGGCGATTTCGAACTTGACGATAGCATGCTGTGGGAACTTGAGGTGCATAGGTTGGGTAACGTTCTCGTTCCCAAAGAGAGCTACGGGCCGGTTGTAGAGGAATTCACGCATAAGTTGCTGGAGGATCTGGTTGCCAGGAAGAGCCGTTGGACACCCAGCGAGCTAGCGAGAGAGGTGGGCTTAAGGCTTAAAGATGAGATGTCAATACTCGCTGCCGCGGCGAGGAAGGGGGTGCCGGTTTTCTCTCCCGGCATCGTGGACTCTGCGTTCGGAACAGCTGTATTCACATTTAATGAAGTTGGGCGGAGCAGGGGGTACGAAATCCAACTCGATGTCTTAGGCGATATGTCTACGATCGCCAACCTTGTTATGGACTCCGAGAGGGTGGGCGCGATAGTGTTAGGAGGAGGAATAAGCAAGCATCATGTTATATGGTGGGCACAGTTCAAAGGGGGTCTCGACTACGCGGTTTACATTACAACAGCGACAGAGTTTGATGGTAGTTTGAGCGGAGCTAGGACGCGGGAAGCCATAAGCTGGGGCAAGATGAAGCCCAGTGCGAAGCACGTCACCGTACCAGCCGATGCCACCTTGATTTTCCCGATAGTA
>Ga0105159_1000581_pt1 | contig 10281 bp, 4 predicted proteins | sample LHCtaG_2_FD_89590 | JGI IMG/M metagenome (GOLD analysis project Ga0105159, IMG submission 89590) | Hot spring microbial communities from Little Hot Creek, USA to study Microbial Dark Matter (Phase II) - LHC4sed_replicate | ecosystem: Environmental > Aquatic > Thermal springs > Hot (42-90C) >...
ACATATAACAGATCTAAACCACATACCACACCTATTACAAATAGACATCGAAATCCTCTACCTACTTATCCAATTATAATTTCTTCTTGCACCTAAACTATTAAAATTTATGTTAGAAACCAACTAAATGGAAAAAAATTAACTGTATTTTAAAAGTGAAGACGTTTACACAAGGTATTCATGTGAAAAATCTTCAGGGTTATCTCCAGCATTAATGGTATGGAATCGTATACTCTTCTAATATTCTTAGGGACAATTGTGGTTTTTCAGTATGAACGATTTTTACATTTCTCCTTGGCTTAACTTTGTCTAGTATAGTTTTAAGCTGGTATTGATAGTAGTGGCCTGACGCTCTTATCCTGTATGATTCTACTCCCATAGTTGAGAACCAGTTGGCTATGACATTATATTCTGAGCCTTCCTCAATTTCTGGCTCCGGTTCTGAGATTATAGCTAAGCAATCTTTTGAAAGACTTCCAGTCAAATTAAGGTCTTTTATTAGGTCTATGATTTCCCTGTAAGAGACGAGGATAAGTGTTTTTTCTCCAGCATCTTCGATGGTTATTGTTTCAAATGGAGCTAAATAGTCGACGTATTCTTCTATGATTTTAGGTTTTATTGGTAGTTGGGGGATTCTTTCTAAAAGCTTTGTTAATGGGATGGATGCTATTGCAACTTGCATCTTCATATCTTCAGCCATTGACATAAGCATATAGGCGTATTCGATGTCAAGTGAATGTAAGGTGGCTAGGATTTGTTTTCTGTCTTTCGCTAGCTTTTTTATTATTTTTGTGGCTTCATCGGGTGTTATTGGGATTCTGTCAGAGCCTATGTTTGTTCCCTCCATGATTAAGGAATCTATTTTTACGTCTCTATTCTCCTCTAGGAATGTGAATAAATCATCGCTTTCATTGATTTCGCGAAACTGATTTTGATCTAGGAAGCTTTCAATTCTGAAGTCTCCTGTGTAGAGTATGTTTTCATTTTTGCCAAAATATATCAGGGCATATGCGGGGAAAGCACTATGTGAAACTGGCACTGCCATGACGTTATTTTCATCAGTTTGGAGGGGCTTCAACTCTTCTACTTCCACATAGTATTTTCTTGGTATGAGGGAAAGCCATGTCGGTGAGGTGCCCCATTTCTCTTCTATTTCTTTGTAGACTGTCATGCTTGGAAGTTTTACTTTTGTTTCTTGGGGGATGTTTGAGAGTGCACCTAAGTGGTCTAGGTGCATGTGGGAAATGTAAATTCCATTCACGTCCTCATACCATTCTGGTTTTGGAAGGACGCCGATATTTCTGAGTTCATATACCCCTCTTGGCACAATAAAGCCAGAATAAAACTTGCTCATAATGTCGAATCTGATTCCCTGATCAAAGATAATTATTTTGTCTCCATCTTCTATCCTGATAAAGTTGCCTCCAATACTGTTTGCACCATTAAGAATTTTTATTTCCACCATTACGTTTCACTCACCCTTTTTGGTCGCAAAATATATCTTTTTTGAACTTTCTCAAAAACTTGTATATACATGGTTTCTAATGGATTCTGAAATTTCAGCACTTTAGGATGTCCACTTCCTATATCGTAGACTATATAAAGCCAATACTTCTCCTTTTCTTTTGCTGCAACTTTTGCCTCTTCCTCTGTGAGTTCTGCATAAATTTCTAGTCCTTTGTGCCCCTTTACTTCAATTAGCCTTATTTCTCCTGTTGAGAGGTTTACGCTTTTTATGTCGTAATGTTCTGTTTCTGGCATCAGAAAGGGTGTTCGTCCCTCAGCTTTCTCATCGGCTAACACTTTTTCAATGGCTTTCTTCTCTATTTCTCTTTTTATGTCTTCAGGTATTTCTTCGGGAGGTTTTGATGAAAGTTTAACGAAATGTAAGTATCCTATAGGGTTAGAAAGTAAAATATCAATGTCTGAGTTTTTTATCCAAACTTTTTCTGGGTCTCTAAGCTCATAGTTTTCAAGTCGAGATTTGTAGGCATTTAAAATGTTTAGAATTTCGGTTACACTTTTTATTTCTTCATTAATGTTGGCATATATTGAGAGGGGGATTTCTCTAGTTTTCGCGTCGAGTTTTTCTATGCCCAAACAATTGTCGATGGCTTCGGATATGATGTTTAGAAGAGAAGATCCTCTGAAAACTTTTCCATGAATCACATCAACACCAATTATATCAGCATATAGAAGAGTGCCGTCTCTCCGATCCTTAAGTGAAAATGGTATTAAGCTTATTAGAGCTTCATCATCTCCTTTAGCAACCATACAAACATCCTCTCCCATGCTACTTTTCTGGGCTAGGTAAGCATAAAAGCCATCCAAAGTGTTTATGTAAGTTGGCATCTCTGACCCTTTCAAGATTTTAATTGTTTCATCTTCTTCAGTAAGATTTAGGTCTAATATGGGTGCTGAAGCCTTCAGAAGCTTCTTCAGTGCATTAAAAACTTCTTTATGATTCACGAACCCTGTTAATTTTACAGCTTCCTCCACTTCTTTTCTTGTGCGGGGTTTGTACAGTACTCCCTTAGATGACGTTTCCTTTTCTATTTCCTGTTTTGCTATTATAATTGAGCGGACAAGTTCTTGAAGGCCGGCTTCATCTTTTTCCAAATATGTCTTTATCGATTTAGCCTCTGTAACTTTGATAAACTTCTTCTTCCTTTTCTCATGGGTTAATGCGACAGATGGTGGAGGTGTCATTATATCCTTTGTTTCAGCATAGTAGAAGAGGACTTCTTGGCCTGTTATGGGTCTTGGCTGAAGCTCCGCTCTTTTAAGGTTAAGCAATTTTTGATACATCGAATTTAGAGCTGCTTTGTCTGCGATGTTGTCCATGAATAATGTGTATGCTTCAACATCCTTGTTTTGACCTAACCTCCACACTCTACCAATCCTCTGTTCAAGTTTTATTAGGCTCCATGGAATTTCGTAATTGATCACTATGTTTGCAACTTGAAGATTTACTCCTTCAGCAATAACATCTGTTGCTACAAGAATTCTTGCTCTAGGATCCTTTTCAAATGCGTTGCGTACTTTGTTAAATAGTTTTTCATCGCGGGTTTCCTCTGAGCTTAAGCTTAATATGCTTTGGCTCCATTCTGGATGCCTCTTCTTGATCCCATTGATGATATATGTAAGTGTGTCCTTGTATTCGGTGAAAATTATAATTTTTGAAGTGCTTTCTGCCATTATGTCTTCGAGGAGGGAAATCATTGCATTAAGTTTTGTGTCTCCCTTTTCCATTATGGATTTAGCCATATCTTGGAGTTCCTTAATTTTTTCCCTATCCATTGGGCTTAAAAGGAAGGATGCTTTGTCAAGGAATTCATTGAATACTTCTTCTGGATCTTTCTCATATTCGATGTCTTCATAGCCTGTTCCGAGAAAACTTTCGACGGTTGCAATGAGTTCTTTGGGGATATCTTGCTCAACTCGTTTTAGCAGAAGTCTTTGAAGCGTTGTCCAAGCAGAGTAGGGGCTTGAAGTTGCCCTTTTAAAGATAAGGATTATTAGAAGTGGGATCACCTTCTCGCTTATAATGCCTTTTTCATAGGCAAATTCCACTAGTTTAGTTCTTAGGAAGGTTACAAGTTCTTTTACGAATTCTTTTTCATCCTCTCTTCCGGCGATGAGGCCTGCATAGAATTTAGCGTCGGTGAAGATCTTCTTTTCTTCATAAACGTTATTTACATCCTCTTTAGTTCTTCTGAAGAGTATGGCGCCATGTGTAACTTCATAAAATAGTCTTTTGTCAAGATTTTTCCAATCTCTAACTAGGTAGGGGTCCAGCAATTTTAGACGAAGTATATAATCCCTGGGATCTCCACGGTGTGGTGTTGCGGATAAGAATATTACGTTTCTTGATGGATTTCTTTCAATCAGCATTTTCCCTATTCTCCAAAATCGCTTAGTTTTATATCCGAACTTGTGAACCTCATCTACAATTATGAGATCCCATTCCACATCTACAATTCTTGATATCTTTTCCTCCCTTTTTAACAGGTCCATTGAAACAATGTAGTATCCTTCTGGAAATTTTTGCATCCTGTAAAATTCGATGTTCTCACGTTCTAGATGCTTGATTTTTGCTGTTGGAATACCCATTCTAGCAAGTTCTTTATGCCATTGTAAAACCAAAACTCGTGGGACGACAATTAAGGTTCTTTTAACTCTTCCAGTGTTTTCCAGGTATTTTGCTATGGCTAGGGCTGTAATGGTTTTTCCTAAGCCTATTTCATCTCCAATCAGCACCCTGACGGGTTTTCGCAGTGCTAGTCTGGCTATGGCTTCGCATTGGTGTAGATAGTGCTTTGGAGGGTTTTCAGTTGAGGTTTTCAGGTATGGAGAGAATAATGGGTGGTAACTCAACTGGTTGAGCACATTTGTGAGGAGTGTTTTTACCGCTTCCTTCAGCTCCATGGCTATTCTCCTATTTTATTTCAAAGAAGAGTATAAACGCTTTAATTAATCGCTGGAGCTCTGAATGTTTTCCGTATTTCCACCAAGATTCTCTGAATGCTGATGCCCAATAGTGAGCGTCCCAACTTGTCATGTTAAGTATCTGTTCTTTAAGTTTGCGTATGCTTCCAGCATTTTTTAGTAACGCTCTAACACATGCATATATGAGTAACCTATTGTATTGTTCAAGGTTCTGAACTAGTATTCTGCTGTCATCTGCTGGGCAGTTAAACTCTTTCGCAAATAGTAGAAGCTCATAAGGATTTATTTTCGTTTTCAGGTCAATTGAGCTTTTTAATGGATTTTCTGGAGTTGAAGACCATATAAAAGTTGCCTTGTTCTTAGATAGTTTAATCTGGTATTTTGTCTGTAGTATTTGTTCTGAAGTTGTTGTTTTCATTTCTTCATCACCATAAGTTTAAACTTTACCTTTTCTGATAATGGTGTGAATGCAGTTATCTTTGAATTGTCTAGAGTTATTGGTTGCTTTAACTTGAGGATGCCCATGAATTGTGTTTCTTTAAGTTTTAGGGTGATTTCGATATCTCTGAGTTTTTGAGCAAGGTAGCCTGCAATTTTTGAGTCTATGTCTTTACATGAGAAGGTAATATTCTCCTCAAATCTTATAATGAGCTCTGGAACAAGTGCTTCTTGATTGAGTTTAGAAAGTGTTTCCGCTGCTATCTGCATTGAAATTAGATTTTTAGGAATTATTTGAGTTAATTTTGCGCCTATGTGTGTTAAGTCAAGCTTTTCAGTTTCAATCTCCTCTTCCAGACTTTCCACCCTGACAGTTAGAGTTGCCGTTGTTTCCGTACCATCTTCACCTATAGCTTTAATTCTGAATACATGTTCACCTATATCCTCTAGTGCACCTAGCTCCCATGTTACTTCAAATGGTGCTTTGCCCCCTTCTGGTTTAACCACCCCCCTTTCTACTTCTATTCTAATGGGGGAATCGTAGGAGTCTATTGGATTAATAGTCGCCTTCACTTTTACCTCTTCACCTATCTTTACCGTTAAAGAGCTTGGTGTCAAAGTCATTAGGAATCCAGTTGCAATTAGTCTATCTTTTTTGCGTATTGTTCCAGTTTTCAATATTTTCTCCCAGTCTTTTTGATGAGCTAGATCTTCGATCCTTAAACTTTTACCTAGAATCTCTACTTCATACCATACTTCGTAAACTTCCTTTCCCACCCTCTTAATTCCGCTATCTACTAGGAGGGCGTCTTTCATTTTTGCCGCAGCTATTTTGTATGGAAGTATTTCTGCATCATCCTTAATTTTATATGGTATTTCTGCCCCATTTTGGGGACTTACTTGTTTCCAGTATAGTTTTCCATCCATCATTATTCCAATATCAAAGGTTTCTACGCCTCTCTTTATTGCCTGTTCAATCGCGTATCGCGTGGTTATCGGGGCTGATGTTACAGTATAGAAGGTGTCTAGAATGTTTCTGAAAGTATACCTACTCGTTCCTTCAATTAGATCCCAGTTCTGATTCATTTTTAAGAAATCAGCTAGGTCTCTGAAACTTATTTCTGTTCTTAGTTTCGGTCCAGTGGCAGGGGCTTTCAATCCAGTTTCAACTTGTGGTATAATGGCTGAGGCAGGGGATGTTGTTACCCATTTTATTTCATCTCTTCCAGCTTCCTTTGCTGGATAGGCAATTCTGGTCAATGAGGATAAGAGGTGTTCATTCAACATTTTAATATTGTCTTGTATGTATTCCTTCAACTTCTTTTCTTGGAGGTTTCTTATGTCTTTATCTTTGTAATATTCAGCTAAACTTTCCATGACCTCTTCTGCCGCTTTTATTTTTGCTGCAAAGGTTAGTAAAGTTTTGAAATCTGCATGCTGGTGGGGGCATACTACTACTATAGTGTTCCTATAGGTTCTTCGACCCTCTCTCCCTTTCATAAGGATTATGTTTCTAACTTCTTCCTCGTTTATTTCAGGTTTTATGAGAACGACAAGTCGGGGTTGTGGCTCATCCTCTATTGCAATTTCTTCCAACATGTCTCCATAGCCTATTACTTTCGTATGTTTTTCGTCGAATATTTCTCCGCGTTCTTCTACACCCCTTCTTTCCTTCCTTATCAATATGTTTTTTGCATACTCCGTGATTGCCCTGTAGAGTTCTAGTCTCGGTTCACGGAGTTTTTCAGCTGCTTTCTTTTCCACGTACTCTATCACGGAGGGGTAAGGTGTAAACCAGTAGCGTCCGCTTTCTGATGTGAAGTGGGGTAATCGGCTGACCATCTCTGCCAAGGCATCTTTAATGTCCAGTGGTGTCAGGTCTTCCGCTGCAAATACTTCTGGTTCATAGACCATTAAAGCTATTTCTTTTGCATCTGGAAAGACTTTTAGGGGTTCTTTAAACGTTTCATATGTATAGGTTTTTAGGAAAACTGCTGTAGCTATTTTATATGCCAGTTCACTCTTTGAGCATTCCATAACTGAACCTAGATGACCTTCTTCTGAAACAATATCTCTAGATACGACATCTCTGAATTCGCTGTAGTTTTGTGTGATTACCCTTGTTCTTATACTATTATCTTTTAGGTCTATATGCCATGGCATTATGAAGCTTGCGTCTTTTTTGAGTTTCAAAAATCTTCTGACAACCCTTCTCGTTATCCTTATGACATCTCTTGTTTTTTCAAGATCTCTATTTCTCGTTACAAATTCCTGTAAGACTTCAATATATTTTGGATGGAAGGGGTAGGTGTCTTTTGCCGTTGCTTTTTTTCCAGTTTCTGTTGAGTATTGCCAGTCTGACTCTACCCCAAAGAGTTCTGGTAGTTCACGATACTTCTTGTATAATTCATCTCTAGCTTTCCATGCTTCATTTTCCGGGATTTTTTTGAATATCCTTTTTTGAAGGACTTTCGCCACATCATCCGGTGAAACTGGGGTGAATATTCTTGTTGATTCTCTACTCAGGTTTCTTAGGACTTTACTAGCGTAACCTTTGAAGATATCCTCTTCCAACAACTGTTTCTGTCCCTCTACCTTTCTATACTCCGCTTGAACTGAGACTACTAAGACTGTTTTAGGCGTGTCTTCTATAGCTCTTGAGAGGAAATCTAGGAATATGAGGACCTTTTCTCCGTAATTTTTGAGATCAGGTGATTTATCCATGTTAAAGACGTAGTGAACTATTTCATCCATTAATATCAGAATGGGCTCTTTTGATTCAGACAATATGCTTTTTAGGAGGGTTACGTCTGGGGCTGGAGCCTTTTCGTTGTCCAAGTGTTTTACTTTGCTATACGCGCCGAGCTTATAGGCTAGCATCCCCCATATCGTTCTTATTGTGAAACTTTCAGCCTTGTATGGCTCTTTTGGGTGCGGTATTAGATCTGCTCTGCTCCCATCCATGACTATTATTGTCGGCTTTCCAGCTTCAGCTATTTTTGCAGCCAACTGCTCATTTACATCCTTTAACGTTTCTGGATTATTGAAGGCGTGGTAAAGGGCTATTTGCGTATGAGTTTTTCCTCCGCCAAAAAGTGATGTTAAGAGGTATATTGCGCCTCCCCTTCCATTTCTGAGGGTTTCAGCTACATCTTCTATGAGATCCTCCATGGATTTTGTTAAGTAAGTTCTGTTAAAGAATTCCTTTGGATCTGAATATATGGGTTCCTCTCTTCCTTTCAGCACATCTCCAAGATCTGGGGCTGCCTTATCATCCAGCCTTGCATCATATATGTCTTCCCAAACCTCCATCAAACCATTTTTTATAAGAGTTAGTATTCCCATTTCAATCACCCTTCCCAAAGAATAACTGTTTTTGTTGAGGTGATAAATAGTCTACTATTCTTCTACATAAACTCCACTCGGAATCTTCTTTCGGAAGTATCTTTACCAGAATCTTTGCTAATGTTAATGCTTCTTCAACATAGGATGGGGATGCAGCTCTCAGCTCTTCAAGTTTTCGCTTAAACTCGTCTCGAGAGCATGTTACCGCATAGTATTCAAGCGTATGGAGCGCGTCTACCGTACACCTTATTTGCGGTTTTTCAGGGTTTAAACCTCTAACCTCTAAGATTTCAGCAATTTTTGAACGTTCATCAGAGGTAGGCTCTATGAGCGTATAAGCTTTGGCCTTAGCCACTTTAGCACCTGGCTCCGCTTCGCCTTTGAGAATTCTCCACGTTTTTATCGCCATGTTAAGGTCTAGTGAAGTACCTATAGAGAGTAATCTCAGATCTGTGCTTTCAAGCATCTTTTTCTTAGCTCCAGGCAAAATGGATTTTACAAGTAAATAGAACATTCCGTCTGGATTTCTCACCCCTTCATTTAATTCAGCTTTTATTGCAAGAGCTTTTGCTAAACCCAAATATGTTGCCGGGTAAACATAACTGTCTATCAGAGTTTTTACATCTATTTTCCCCATAACTCTTATCTCACGATATCTCGTGGCTACTGCAAGGGAGGCTGCAAGCGTCCCAATAACTAGGTCCCTGCCTATGACTCCCATATCAATCAATTCCCTAGCCCTCTTAGCCGACTCCTCCACCATCAAATTATAAAGCTCTGACACTTCAATGGCCCCCTCACTCCCCTTCCTCCAAACAACAACTATGCTAGTGTCCATAGAAATCTTCCCCCTCTTAACAACGCTTAGTGCAAATTCTGTTGTGATTGGGAAAGCATTTGTAACCCTAAAGCCAGCTGCCTCCCATCCAGCTTCAAGCAAAGCCTTCCAAGCGTCAGGATCCGTATGCGCATAATATGTAACAAGTAAACCATCATCTTCAAGCTTAGAAGCCATGGTGACAAACGAGGCATTAAGAAGGTTCTGAAAGTGTCTGACACCGTCCTCATAATCGGCAGTTGCACCAAGCCTCGGAGGGTTAAGACTAACTTCGCTCAACGCATACTTCTCCCACTGCGTTGAAACCTCAATCCAACTGTTGCCAACTTTCTCAAAGAAGGCTTCAGGCAGAAACCTCGGCACAAGACGCCCACCCTCAACGTCGCTCAAAGCCCTCTTAAGCCAAACATAATAAAAGTCACTAAGCTCTGAGTATGGAACATCATCGTAATAGGGCGGATCGGTAACTATTAAATTAAACCTATTTCCAGAATTCAGTTTCCCCAAAACAGCGGCATCATCAAGTAAAGCATTTGCACTAGCGCGACTATTAGAGATGGTGGAAAGATAGATTAATCCTTTCAACACATTGTCTGTAGCACCAGCATAAGATAACGGTAGATTAACCCCTGGGGAAATCTCGCACCAATTCCATTGCATTGCTATGCCTCTCATGGATAAAGAGTGAGCAACTTTGTTCCAAGACCACGAGCCGGGATTCCATAGATTGACTAAGGTATTATAATCAGCAAATTTGCATAACGCTAACACTAGATTCGTTGTTACTGCTTCTGCGTATTTGAACGCTTCTTCTTTACTTGATCCTCCTTTAACCTTTTCTTGCTCTATCTGTTTGCCTGCTTCGCGTATCAGCTTAACAAGCTTGACCAACGTTAGAAGCTGTCTGGGATTAAAGAGCTTGTAGAATTTGTCAAAACCCCATATCCATATGCTTAAACATCCTCCACCGCTAGCAGTGTAACGCCATAGAGATTCAAATGGCACGTCTGGGTCGTTTGTTTCTAGAAGCCTTTTCACTTCTTCCTTTGCTTTTTCGAGTTTTTCTTGGTCTTTTTCTGTGCATGGCTCGAATTCTAAATCTCCCTGTTTAACTTTGACTTTGACGAGTAGCCTCTGTCTTGCCGGAACTTCGTTTATCCATGGTGGAAGCTCTGTGTTTGTGCCATAGCCCATGCCCTTATTGTAAAGCT
>Ga0105159_1000583_pt1 | contig 10248 bp, 6 predicted proteins | sample LHCtaG_2_FD_89590 | JGI IMG/M metagenome (GOLD analysis project Ga0105159, IMG submission 89590) | Hot spring microbial communities from Little Hot Creek, USA to study Microbial Dark Matter (Phase II) - LHC4sed_replicate | ecosystem: Environmental > Aquatic > Thermal springs > Hot (42-90C) >...
GCCTCTCTTCTCAAGTTCACGGCGAATAATTGTTGATCCAATAGGCTCTGTTGACTCACTTAATATCCTTAATATCTCAATTTCCTTCCTCGATATCTCGTAGGATTCATCCATGCTAATAACTCCCTCAAAATAATTCGCGAAATAATTTAAATCTTATGGATATTAAAAGGGCTTTGTAAACTTTATGGCAGAAGGAGATCTGACGTTAAGATTTGTTTAACAACTTACACATGAATGAAGATGTAGGTGGATTTTGAGGAGTATAAGATAGCCTACAGAAAACTTCTCTAAAAGAACGTAAAGCATTATTGACCCTAATTGTCTGAATGGACATTTAATCATTGCTTCAACCATCTAAGTAGCTGTCTAAAAGCTCTATCATTAACTCTATTCTAGAATATTAGGGTGAAGGCTTACAACAGCATTCACTAATTAGTGAAGCCTTTAGAAGGAACATGGAGGAAGCTAAGTAATCTATATTAGAGCTTCTACCCGTTCTGAAGTTATTGATGTAGTAGCTTAAACTCCGGAAACTGAGACGTAATTTAAGGAGTAGTTCCTCAGGAAGCTGGGAGTAAATACATGATTAAAACTTCCCATAAATCTATTAATCGAATTGATAAGTTTAGAATTGTGCAAACTAGTATGGATGGGTAAAATAATCTTACTGAAGTAATGCCTGTTAGAATCATGTAGATTAGTCAGCTCCACTCATAATTCCAGTTTTTTAAAGAATGGTGTTGTGAATCTTAAAGTATAGCTGCCTAACTATAGATCGTAAACTATCCCAGGTATTCTTGGGAAGGGCTGTGTCTCCCCTACATGTTTAGCTCCTACTATCCATGCTGTAAGCCTTTCTACACCTATTCCTGCACCAGCTGATGGTTTTAGCTTACCATTCTTCGCTAGCTGTAGTAGTACTTTATAGTTTTCTTTTCTAACACCATCCCTCTCCATCTTCTTAACAATCTTTTCATATCTCCACTCCCTTCTTGAGCCTGATAATACCTCCCCATATTTTGGAAGTAGCAAGTCATAGTTATCCCAAAAGCCTTTTTCAAAATCTTCAAAATCGTAGAATTCCCTAGGAATGTTTACTATCCACATTGGGTTACTGCTTTCACTTAACAGCTTCTCCTCCCACATCACTCCATACCTTTCCTCAAGCTCAACCCTATCATAGATTTTAAACGGCTTCTCAGGTATTTTTAAGCTATCATATCTTTCAAGCTCCAATAATTCCTCACGCATACTTTTCTTTAAGTTCTTTACTAAACCTGTAAGAACATCTTCAACAAGGCTTCTAACATCTTCAGATGTAGCTTCTCTAATCTCGAAGTCAAGCTGTGTAAACTCATATATGTGCAGCCCGCTTTTCGCTCTCTCCCTACGCTCAATCCTTATGTTTGGAGATAGTATAAATAGCTTAGGATATAGGAGGGAGGAGGCAACCATCTTATGAACTATCATGCTTAACGTTGCTCTAACAGGCTTTCCATAAATCTCAACCTCAATACGCTTCTCAATAGAGGATCCTGGATCAGGCCATAGCGGATCAGTTGATGTGGAGAATACTACAGGTAAAAGCCATTCAAAACCTCTACTTACAAACTCTCCAGTAAGATACTTTAAAACATACGTTGTCACCCTACCGATACAGAATTTCCTCCTAATCTCATCCTCGGAAAGCTGGTCTAAAGGCTTCGGTAAATCAGCAAATCTATCATTAATAGAGGCTAATTCATCTTTAACACTTAAATGCTTACCCTCCATAGATCCCCCAACCACACTCATAATTACCTCAGCATATAGAGAAAAACTAAGCTATAAATTTTTCATATGGAAAATTGAATATCCTACAAAAAATTAGTGGTTTTATGTGGAGTAGATGTAATAATTACATTATGCCTGACTTATTGAAGGTGAGCTGCCCACGGCTTAAGCCTGTGGGCTTCCAGCGTTTAGAGCGGCTTTACGCCTACCTCTCCTCATCTGCTGGTTTGAGGGCTCACATCCCCCATAGAGCTCATTACCCCATGGGCTATATTTATGCAGACGTTTAGATCCCTATCCATTCCACACGGGAACATCCCAAAACTACTTGCCCCCTATTTTTAAACCTTCCGCCATTCATCCCACCCATGATGGGTTTTCTGACGAAACCCAGATAAATAATCCTAGCATAAATTAGCAGGGGATAAACGCTAAACTATTGTAGTATGTAAAATTAGTTTCTGATAAATCAATACCTAGGGATTAGTATATGTATTAATGCTATCTACCTAATCTCTCTACACCTATTCTTACCTTTTTACCTTCAATATCCCAGTCCATAGTATACATGCCTTCTAGGATTTCAGTTGTAATTGCCTGTGCTCTTACCTCCTCTTTAACGTATTTTTCAAATAGCTTTACGGCTTCGTTAACTTCACTATCTAGCGTATTTATCGCTACATTCACTATTTCATCAACGTTTAAATTCATCTTATTCCTCATAACCTGTATTCTTCTAATAAGTTCACGTGCAAGCGATTCATAGTAAAGCTCCCTACTCAGTTTTTTGTTAAGGCTTATTATACACCAGTTAAGAGGTACAGTTTCAAAATCTGGTGTTAAGCATACCTCAGGAGCTTCAGAAACTATTTCAACATGCTTTACATTTCCTAAAAACTCGATAAGTTGCTTAACCTCTTTAAGTCTACCAGCTACATCTTGATCTTTAACTTCTATGTATGCCTCTTTAAGAGGCCAACGTAGCTTTACACCTATTCTATTTCTAATACTGCTTATTTCGGAAGATATTTCAAAAATCTTGCTGAACGTATCTTCAAGCTTTAGATCTATATATTTCTCCTCAGGCTTAGGCCATGATGATAGATGTATGCTTAAAGCTTCGTTCGGCTCATACTTTTTAACAAATGCCTGATATAGATACTCCGATATGTGTGGTATGAAGGGGGATAGGGATATTAAAACACCTTTCAACACATGGTAAAGTATTGTGTAGGCAGCATACCTATTCTCCTCATCTTCACGCCAAACCCTCCGCCTAATTAGCCTAATATATCTATGGCTTAAGTGCTCAACAGTAAATTCTAGAATACTTCTTACAGCTACGTGAAGCTCAAATCTACTCATAGCATCATCAACAGTCTTCACCATACTGTAGAAGGATGAAAGTATCCATAAATCCTCAGGTAATGCTTTACCAATAAGCTCCTCAAGGCTATGCTGTACGGGATTAAACCTATCAAGCTCCATGTAGATATCTGCAAACTTCAATATGTTCAGCAGGATTGTAAGATATGTTTTAACGTTATCTATCTCATCAGGGTTGAAGGCTATATCATCCCATGGAGCTGTTTTAACAAGTATGTAGAGTCTAACAGGGTCTACACCATACCTATTAAACAGATCAGCAGCCCATAAAACGTTACCTTTAGACTTAGACATTTTCTGCCCATATCTATCTAGAACCAATCCCTGAATTAAAACGTTCTTGTATGGTGCTTTATTAATCCATAGAACTGATGATGCAAGTAAGCTGTAAAACCATCCCCTCGTCTGATCTATGGCTTCAGTTACGAAGTCGAAGGGGAATATTTTACTCCAAAGCTCCCTGTTCCTCAATCCATCAACACCAGCAATCCATGAAACACCACTATCAAGCCATACATCTACAACATAGGGCTCCCTAACCCAATCATCAGATCCGAATAGTTTAACCCAGTCAATCCATGGTCTATGTACAAGCTTACTGTCAGGTATTGAAACATTGCCGGAGAGGGATTTTAACTCATCTATTGATCCTACAGCAACTACCCCACCATTCTTAACGTTTCTCCATAATGGTAGTGGAGTACCCCAAATCCTACTTCTGGATAAACACCAATCCCTACTACCAGCAACCCAGTTGTCAAATCTGTCTCTGAGCTTTTCAGGATATACATTAACACGCTTCAGCTCCTCAACCATTCTATCCCTAACAGCAGTTATACGGAGGAAGTACTGCTTATCAGCCCTATATATTAGAGGAGTACCGCAACGCCAACAATGGGGGTAGCTGTGGGTTAATGTTTCAGAGTGGAGGAGAAGATTCTTACCCTTCAAAACCTCTAAAACCCTTCTACCAGCATCCTCAATATATAGCCCCTTAAAAACCCCTCCAAGATCGTTAAATAAGCCGTTAACCTCAACACTATTTATAAACTCTATCCCCTTAGATCTTGATAACTCATAATCCTCAGGACCGTGGGCAGGAGCTATATGAACTAGGCCTGAACCCTCAGAAACAGTTACAAAATCCGCTGTTACAACACGGTGAATATGCCTTCTATGAGCTTCAACCTCATCTATAAGGGGATGAATATACCTTAGCCCTTCAAGATTTAACCCCTTAAATCTCTCAACAACCTCAAAATTCTTAACGTTAACCTTAGAGGTAACTATTGGAAGTAGGGCTTCAGCAACAATCCAGTATTCCACATGCCCCTCAAGATCAACCCTAACCTTAACGTAGTCGTATAGTGGATGAACAGCTACAGCTTCATCATCTATTAGAGTCCAAGGCGTTGTAGTCCATACAACTATGTATGTATTTTCACTATTTTCAACCTTAAACTTAACATATACTGATGGACTTGTCTTCTCCTCATATCCTAAATCAACCTCAGCATCGCTTAACGCAGTTTCACATCTTGGACAGAATGCTAGAACCCTATAATCCTCAAAAAGCAATCCCTTCTCCCATGCATACTTTATGAATGTCCATGCATGCTCAATATATTTAGGATTTCTTGTTTCGTAAGCGTTTTCAAGATCAAGCCATAATCCAAGCCTTTCAGTTCCAATATCCCTCCAATACCTTAAATAATAGTTAACAAGTTCATTACACTCCTCAGAAAACCTTTCAAAACCTATAGATTCAATATCCCTCTTAGTTTTAAGCTTAAGCTTCTTCTCAACCTCAAGCTCAACTGGAAGACCCTGCTCATCCCATCCACCCTGAGCCCATAGAGTATAGCCTTTAAGCCTATAGTATCTTAAAACAACATCCTTATACGTTCTACCACGAATATGGCCTACATGGGGGAAGCCGTTAACAGTAGGGGGACCCTCCAGAAATGAGTATATAGGCTTACCCTCCTCAAAACTTCTCCAAATCATTGGAACATCATGTAGCCTCCAAAACTCCCTTGAAGAATCCTCAATTTCCTTAATGTTTAAGCCTGTAAGCTTAAACTTCTGCAAATCAATAATTAACCACCTTAATAGCACATATAGAAGTAAAGCTCTTATAAGTTTTTCTATAGTAAGTAGGACGTGGCAGCTTAAGAATTACAATATGTTAAGTTGTCAGGCTTGATATGTACATCTAGCAACTCATAAACCATATTAGCCTTCCCAAGCATAATTAGAATTAGCTGAAGCTAGATAATGGCTAAATATTTCCTATATGTATTTATCAACAACTTTCTTAATCTCGCCATGTACCTCATCAATACTTCCCTCACCATTTAATACATGTATATTTCTAAAATCTCTTACTATAAGCTCAATATATGTTCTCCTAACCTTTTCAAGCCTACCTAAATCCTCAAAAAGCTCATACCCCACTCTTGAGCTTCCAATTCTTCTAATTGAGGTTTCAGGCTTTACATCAATAATTAACGTTAAGTCAGGTATTGGAAAACTGGAGTTTAACTGTTTAAGCCATTCATACTCAAGCTCAATAGAGCCATAGGCAATTGTTGAAAACATGTATCGATCACAAATAACGGTTTTACCACTACTTAAAGCTGGAATTACCTCATACTCTAAATGATGAGCACGATCAGCTGTGAAAAGTAGCTGTAGCGCTCTAGCAGATGTGCGCCATTCACCTCTTAAACAAGCCCTTACTAAACCACCAATTAAGCTGTTTGTAGGCTCCTTAGTTAGAAACGTATTAAAACCCTTCCCCCTAAGATATTTTTCAAGAAGATTAGCTTGAGTTGTAAGACCTGCCCCATCAATACCTTCAAAAACAATAAATAACCCACCCATAGTAAACAATTATACTGTAATAATATATATTTATGTTATGAATTGATTTAATCTTAGATAATGCTGGAAGTTGAAGAGGAATTCTAAAATTTAGTATTTCAAAATAGTTATAGTTCTTTAAAAGCTAGATCTACTAGCTGCAGGAATGAGTTTATGAATTAGCTTCTCTTAGCCATATTAAAAAATAGCTTAATAATATTATATTAGTAATTTAGCGATAGTGTTATATATTTGTTTTTTAATAGATTTTTATGGGTAAAAAGGAGGATTTTCTAAGAGAAATCCCTAAGGAGGCTGCTGACTTATTAAGTATTGACTATAGTGAAGCTGATGGTGGATGGAGGCTTACACCGCGAAAATACTTAGGTAAGCAGTTTACAGTAATTTTAAATGCTGTTAAAAAACTTGGTGGTAGAAGTATAGGGTATGGGAAACAGCTCTACTTTGTAATACCTGATGAAAAGCCTACTGAGCGCTCCGTAAAGGATATTATTCAGGATATTAGAAGACTTATTGATGAGCTTGAGTCACGTCTTTAACCAGCTTAAAAAATCTTCAGGATACCTATTAAAGTAATCTATAAATCCCTGAATACATCTCGGAATCTCCTTAAAAGCTAGGCTTCCCCTAATATGTTGATCCACAATTCTTAAATCATCATCAACCTCAACTATTCTACTATAGATTTCATCTATGGATAGATTTCCCCTAATTCCCTGAGCTATAATTACCCCCCATTTTACAAGCTGTTCCCTATGCCTCCTCAGCTTCTCAACAGCTCCATCTGCAGGTCCGAAATGAGAATAGAATAGCTTACTAGGCTTTATAGATATTAGCTTATCAATTGATTCAATAGCCTTCCTAAGATGAAATACTGGAGGCGTAGTAGGTATGATAGCATTAAACCTTTCAATATAAACTCCTGCAGCATCACCTGTAAACAATCCATTCTCCTCAACGTAGTGGAAGCATAGCTCATGCGATGCATGTCCTGCAGCATCAATAACCCTTAACGTTACACCGTCAAGATCAATTGTTAATCCATCAACGCCCTCAATAATCCTATCTCTAGGAATAGGCTCAGCCACACCGTACATTTCAGCAATAAAGCCAAGAACCTTTAAGCTACTTTCCCAAAGCCTAGACGTATCAACCATATACTGTACAGCTCTAGGATGCATAACAACCTTAGCATTAGGTAAATACTTAATTAGAGTTCCACATCCGCCAGCATGATCGATATGTATATGTGTTAAAAACACATACTTCACCTTATCTAGAGGTATATTAGCCTCACTTAATCCTTGAAGTAAATAGTTAATAGATGATTTAGGACCTGTCTCAACAAGAACATAGCCATCACCACCCTTAACAGCATACACAGATAAAAAGCCCTCACAGTCAAGAGGCTTCACATCAATAAAGTAGAAGCCATCCCTAACCCTGTAAACACTCATACAGCCACCCTGAACCAACATCAGCACTAATATAAAACTTTAACGCATCAATGCGCTTAATCGATGCTTAAGTGCGGTTAAAACCGTAGGCTTTCCTGCCGGGCACTGTGTAAATAATATTAAGCATAGCTATAATTAAAACTGTTTCTTTCATCTTTTCCGGAGATGAATTGGCCATTTACCTCTTATTGCTTCGCTAATGCTGATCAAATCATCTTTCTCAATACCGTTTTCACATAAATTACAATTTACAATGCTGATTTTAAGGGTGCCTCATTAAATTCTTTAGCTTTACGGCTTAATTTCGAAGTACACAATTTTATCCATGCAATAAGGTGGAAAACCTTAACATTTACTCCCTAATTCACACTAATTTAAAATAGAAGTACAATCATCGAAGAATAAACCACAAAGCTGTTCTTTCTTAACCTTAATCATACCAACATATATAGATTTTTGAATTCTATCCTATAGTGGGCCAACCATTACTTAGCTACTCATCAACTCCAAATCCATATTTAAGACTAATCTAAGAAGGATTTATGAGTTGTTGGACACATCCTCCTATAGCGTAATACAGGGTTAGTGGAGAATAAGCCATTTCCATAATGGCTTGAAAATTATTTCACAGTTTTCAATTCTTGCCTTATCATCATAATCCCAAGTTATTACAACTAAATCTCTACATTTCAATAAATCGCTTGCTTTAATTAAAGCTTTTATTTCTCTTTTTTCAATTTCATCCCTGCCGGAAGCGTAGGTTACTTGAATTAGCTGCTTTATTCTTAATCCTTCCTTTATGACAAAATCAACCTCACCATTCCTAAACTTTAAATAGAAAATTTCTAGGAGGGGATTTATATTTGTTCTTCTTACTAAATCTAGAAATACAGTGTTCTCCATTAATTTCCCCATATCTGGAGAGAATCTTAGTATCTTTGAAAGTCCTGTATCACAAATGAAAACTTTTCTCGGCCAACTTTCTCTTACATAAATGCTTTTAGAGAATTTTCTTACAAAGAAAACGGTAAGAGTATCTTCCAGTTTATCAACATAAGTATATAATGTTCTTTCAGAAATGTTTTTACCAAATGATAGCTTGATTTTTAATACTCATCTCTTTTGAGAAATTCTGAAAAATAAACTCAACAAAAATCTTCCAAACTCAAAGCTTTTTACTCTATGTCTTTCAACAAAATCCTTGTAAAAATTTCATCAAAATATTCTCTTAAAAACTTTTCCTTTCTCTCCTCAAAAACCACTTCAGGATATCCTCCGAACTCTAAGTATTCTCTAAGAAATCTTAAAATTTCCCCCTAAAACGTATATATCCTTTTTCTCCATCTTGCTCTTAATAAATTCCCGGAAGCTGAAAGGTAGAAGAATGTATGTAAATGTTCTACCACGTAGTTCAGTTGAAATTTCCTTTGGTAAAAGTTTGGAAGAAGAACCTGTAACAAAACCTTATAGTCTCTATCATGTAGAGACCTAGCTAGAACTTGCCATCTCATTAGGTTTTGAACTTCATCCAGAAATAAAGTTTTCGGCTCATATTTAAGTTCTGAGAATATTTTTACATCAAAAATTCCTCAATAGAAATATTTCTAAAGGCAATATCCTCTAAGTTAACATACATTGGGTTTTCAAATTTTAAATAGATAATAAAAATACTATGTCTTTCCTGATCTCCTAGGGCCAACTATGGAAATTACCTTTTTCACTTTTGGCTCTTCTACTCTTAACCCCTGCTCCACCCCTCAAATTTTATTTCTCTTAAGAAGAAATCCTCTACTAATTCTCTTTAAACATGGTGTTAATTATGATAGTTATTATTTAGATTTTCGCTATCCTTATGATAGCAATTTTCAAAATTAGTAAATATAGAAACATTATTTGAAACCCTTCATTTAACCTAATTCATAAAATAAATCAAATAAACATTATTCACATCAGCGATGTTGTTTACGTTAATGGGTTTAGCTAAATCTAACCCAGTGTATAGTTATGGGTTTTAAGGCAAATAATAACGCCCTATTTCCCATCAAGTTCTCCCCATCCTTAATCAGGGATGAACCCCATCTTCCCATGTCTCCCAAGCTTTGAAAGCTTCTTAGCCTCAACAGGCTTATTGTACCTCACCTTTAGGAAAGCTTAAGTTCCTCTATTAGGACCTGTATGCTCTCTTATACATCTCATCGAAGTACTTGCATGCCATCACGCCGAATGCTATGAGGCTCATTCTCTCATAGTTCGCCTTAGAAGGATAATGCTCCCCATAGCAGGAGATACGACAGACCTTATGAAGCTAACCTCTCCAGCCCACATAGAAAATAAAAGGCCAAACATAAGCTTTACTTGATGGAAACTAGGGTTACTTTAATTTCCGTCAATATGCCGTCATTTTAGCAGTTTCAAAATAGATAGACTTAAATAGACTTAAGCGGTATTTTTATGCTGATGGAGAGGCTCTACACGCTTAAAGAAGCTAAAAAGCTGCTGGGCGTCACAACAAAGACTATCCAGCGTTGGGATAAACAAGGGAAGATAAGGGTTGTTAGGACGATTGGTGGGAGAAGGAGAATACCTGACAGAGAAATTAAACGCATGCTTGGACTAAAGGAAGAGAGGGTTATAGTTGGGTATGCCAGAGTCTCTTCTACAACCCAAAAAGACGACTTGGAGAGGCAGAAGCAACTTATACACAGCTACGCTAAAGACAAAGGTTATGGCGAGATTAAGATAC